>Ga0209084_1002104_pt1 | contig 15860 bp, 16 predicted proteins | sample C_130820_MF_Meta_FD_187309 | JGI IMG/M metagenome (GOLD analysis project Ga0209084, IMG submission 187309) | Freshwater microbial communities from Lake Croche, Canada to study carbon cycling - C_130820_MF_MetaG (SPAdes) (version 2) | ecosystem: Environmental > Aquatic > Freshwater > Lake... | reverse complement strand
TAATTCCAATTTCATATATAAATACAGGAAGTACACGCAATAATTTATGAGGACTTGTAAGTGAAGTCGCCGCACCAAAAAGTGCAATCATCGTTGCAATGATTACACCTTCATGAACAGAAGACGCGAGCCTCTCAAGAGTTACTGCGCCTCCAATACGAATCCCAGGCATCCACGAAGGAAGATCAAGTCGGGGGATTGTGAAGAGATTTGTTCCGGGAATTGGGACACCGATGAGCGCTCCGACAACTGCGCGAAATGCAATGATGAAGAGTCCTATTCGTAGCGCCCACCAGAAACTTGAACTCCATGGCGAACCATCGCTGCGAAGACGAACCAATGTTGCAGAGAAAGCTATGAGCGCCAGTGCAACCCACACGTTATCTAGCGCCACCGCTCCTATTGAAAGGAGGATGGCCCAAATCCACATAGTCAGTGGATGCAGTGGCTTTCGCATTTGTACGGTTCTACTTCTTGAGTGCAGCAGGTGTTTGAATCTCGACGCCGCATTCTTTCTTTGGATAACCATTAAATCCGCAGATGAGTCCGGAGCTTGCAGCACGAACTTTCACTACCTGTCCAAGGACATCGATGCCTTGGGAAGATTTCGCGGTAGTTACGCAACGGGTAATTGTTTTTTGAACCTTCTCACCTTTCGGGGCATAGGCGCTATTGCCAAAATCAATTACGAGTCCGATTCGTTTTGTATCTGAATCAGCTTTGGTCTTGCCGCAGATAGTCTGAAAATCTGGCTTCACAGAAGGCGCAAGTGAAGGAATGTCATCGTTACTAAAAACAAATGACCAGCCTTCAACAGCGCCATCGGCGATATCAACTGTTGGCCCTGTCATTGCAGCTGTCCATTTCGTTGCACCAGGTGCTGCTTGGAAATATCCCCAATAGCGATAGCCCGTTGAAGCTGCGCTGGATGTTGGGATTGCTATGAATTGTGAAGCGATGAGTATCGCTGCTGAAGCTATTGTTAATCTCTTTTTCATCTACTGGAGTCTCCTGTTTGAAGAGTCTCACAGGGGTAGCTCGCTAGTAGTTCGGCGCTCAATGCGCGCCAATTACCTTTGGACTACACCCCGCAAACCTCGGCGGGTGTTGGTCAGTTGCAAATATCTATATGGGTAATCCGACTTGATCAGTTCGCAAACGAACTGTCTTACGGTTGCGGGTCAGCGTCGGATTTGCACCGAACTTCCCCCACATGGATATCTATTAAGTTGTGTGAGTACCAAACCACATCGTCTGACTATTGGCAATCAGCCACGCTTGACTTAAGGTGCGTCACATGGAATATAGACGCCTTGGCAATTCAGGAATGTATGTATCAGAGATCGCATATGGAAATTGGATTACCCATGGTTCTCAGATGGAGACTGAAGCTGCAGCGAAGTGTGTCCGTGCAGCGCTCGATGTAGGAATCACCACCTTTGATACCGCAGATGTTTATGCGGGTACTAAAGCGGAAGTTGTTTTAGCAAAGGCGTTGAAAGGTGTTCGACGCGAATCATATGAACTCTTCACAAAGGTCTATTTCCCAACTGGCACGGGGAAGAATGATCGCGGCCTTTCTCGCAAACATATTATGGAATCGTGCAATGCCTCACTGAAACGCCTGAATACAGATCATATTGATTTGTACCAAGCACATCGTTTTGATGTCGAAACTCCACTCGAAGAAACTCTCAGCGCATTTGATGATCTGATTCGCCAAGGAAAAGTTCATTACATCGGATTCTCCGAATGGACGGCAGACCAAATTTCGCAAGCGCTCAAAATTCAAGATGCTCGCGGATACAACCGTTTTGTTTCAAGCCAACCTCAATACTCGGCGCTATGGCGAGTCATCGAACCGAATGTCGTGCCACTTTCCAAGAAAGAGGGGATTGGCCAGATTGTCTGGTCGCCAATGGCCCAAGGAGTCCTTACCGGAAAATATTTGCCAGGAAAGAAACCACCTGTGGGTTCTCGTGCAACTGATAAGAAGAGTGGAGCGAAATTTATCTCTGGGTGGATGCGCGATGAAGTGCTGAATGCAGTTCAATTGTTAAAGCCAATCGCAGATGCGCACGACCTATCGCTATCTCAGCTAGCCCTTGCCTGGGTTTTGCAGAACGAAAATGTTTCTAGTGCCATCATGGGTGCTACAAAACCATCACAGGTGAAAGAGAATGTGAAGGCATCTGGCGTCAAACTCAGCGCGGATGTCATGAAATCAATTGACGTGGTGCTCGGAGATCTTCCAGAGAAGAAGTCAAACCATGATCAGACTCCAAGGCCCAGAGCTTAAGAAACCAGGGCTTAAGAAACTAGGGCTTAAGAAACCAGAGCTTAAAAAGTCTCTCCGCGCTGTATTGCGGGCTTTGGTGCGCGCATGCGTCGCATCTGTGTCGAACGGAGCCAGCCGTACATTCCGATTCCCTTGATATCTGCTCCTGGGAATTTTTGAAGTACCTCTTTCTTGAGCCTTCTGCTCAAGATAATTCCATTGATCACAGAAGCAAGAAGAACTGAGTACATCAGGAAGATACTGCCTACCTGAAATATCTTTGATGGAATCAGAGTCAGGGCAAGGACGATGAAAATAATTGGTAAGAAGTATTCACCAATTGATCTACGTGAATCTACATAATTGCGAACATACTTTTTAACTGGACCTTTATCGCGCAATGGAAGTGCGCTTTCATCTCCGCGCATATAAGCCGCGCGAGAATTTACTCGCTCTGCACGGGCTGCATCCTTCGCTCTCTTCTTCTCTTCTTTACTGACAGCAGGAGCTAGCGAAGAAACCTTCAGAGCGGCTTGCGCATCCTTACGTTTCGGAGTTGGGCGGCCCTTTTTATCAGCCTGGCCTTTATCTGAAGATGATGGAGTCATGGGTGGAACTATAGAGCGAGCATCTGGTCGAGGGCTAACTTTGAATAGCGTGCGACGGTGGGGTCGACTTTGATTTCATTTACAACATGACCGGCAAGGACCGACTCCATAGCCCAGACAAGGTGCGGCAAATCGATTCTATTCATCGTTGAGCAGTAGCAGACAGCCTTATCGAGGAAGACGATCTCCTTGTCAGGGTTATTTGCTGCAAGTCGCGACACTAAATTGAGTTCGGTCCCAACGGCCCACTTACTGCCAGCCTTGGAAGCTTGAATTGTTTGGATAATCTTTTCGGTACTGCCAACTACATCTGCAGCTGTGACCACCTCATGTTGACATTCGGGATGCACAATAACTTGCACTCCGTTAATGCGCTTTCGAACTTCATCGATTGATTCACGAGTAAAGCGCCCATGAACTGAACAATGTCCACGCCACAAAATCATCTTGGCGCCCTTGATTTCTGCTTCAGTTAAACCACCCATGGGTTTCCAAGGGTTCCATAAGACGCAATCATCGAGTGTGAGTCCTAACGAAAGAACTGCTGTGTTTCGCCCCAAATGTTGATCAGGCAAGAAGAGAACTTTCTCTGACTTTGCAAATGCCCATTCAAGAGTTTTTTCTGCATTAGAAGAAGTACAAATGGTGCCGCCATGCTCGCCAGTAAAACTCTTTATTGCAGCCGATGAATTCATATATGTAACGGGCGTCGTCTGTGATGCAACTCCAAGTCGCTCAAGTTCCTTCCAGCATTCGTTGACTTGATTTGCTGTGGCCATATCTGCCATTGAACAGCCGGCTGCGAGATCAGGGAGTATGACTCGCTGTCTGCTTGAAGTCAGAATGTCTGCACTCTCCGCCATGAAATGAACCCCGCAGAAGAAGATGAATTTAGCTGATGATTGTTCGGCGGCAGATTGTGCAAGTTTGAATGAGTCACCCGTGATATCTGCAAAACGAATTACTTCATCGCGTTGGTAGTGATGACCAAGAATCAGCGCCTTCGAACCCAAGGCCGCGCGAGCAGCGATTGCTCGTTCTACAAGGTGCGGGTCACTCGCAGGTGGAAGTTCGCCTGCACAGGAGACCCCACGTTCTGAAGCAAGGTCTTTGCCCTGCCCGAGAATCAAGAGCTCACTCAGTGATATCGACATAGGGCTATTCTCATGTGTTTCGGTTAGCCAGGGCAACCTGACGCGGGTATTCTTTGCCACATGACAACTGAAACAACTACTCCGGTCGAAATTACAACAGGCATCGCTTTAACAGATGTTGCTGCTGCAAAGGTTTCTGCGCTCCTTGCTCAAGAGGGTCGCGATGATCTCTATCTTCGCGTAGCAGTGCAACCCGGAGGTTGTTCAGGACTTCGTTACCAGCTCTACTTCGATGATCGTGCACAAGATGGCGATATCGCACGCGAATTCGGTTCTGTAAAAGTCGTAGTCGACAAGATGAGCGATCCATATTTGATGGGTGCAACAATCGATTTCGTCGACACAATCGAAAAGCAAGGCTTCACAATTGATAATCCCAACGCACAAGGTTCATGTGCTTGCGGCGATTCATTTAACTAAAAGCCAAACTTCGCTCTACTGAGTAGATAGATTGCGCCCATGAAAATCGGGGTTGCAGGTTCTGTTGGTTTAGATCATTTGATGACTTTCCCCGGAAAGTTCACCGACTCACTTGTTGCGGGTTCCCTCGAAAAAGTATCTCTCTCATTTCTTGTTGATGGCTTAGATGTCCGTCGCGGGGGATGTGCTGCAAATATTGCTTTTGGTCTTGGCGTACTCGGACTCAACCCAGTTTTGATTGCTGCTGTAGGAAAAGATTTCGCTGATTATGACGCATGGTTAAGCCGTCACGGTGTAGATACATCACACGCACTTGTCTCAACAACCCAGCACACGGCGCACTTCACCGTAACAACTGATACAGAACTCAATCAGATCGCCTCCTTCTTTCCTGGCGCAATGTCTGAAGCACGAAATATTGAACTCAAACCAATCATCGATAAAGTCGGAAAGCTCGATATTTTAGTTATTTCACCTGATGATCCAGAAGCGATGCTGCGACATACAGAAGTTGCTTTGTCTATGGGCATCGCTGTTGCTGCCGATCCTTCGCAGCAGATGGCAAGAATGAGCGGGGATGAAATCAAGAAATTGATTGAAGGCGCAACGTATCTCTTTATGAATGAATATGAGTTGGCTCTAGCAATTCAAAAAACTGGCTGGAGTGACCGTGAAATCCTAGAGAAAGTTAAGTATCGGATTGTCACAGTGGGCTCCGAGGGTGCTCGGGTAGAAAGTGCAGCCGGAACATTTATTAAAGTTGGGTGCGCAAAAGAGAAAGCAAAGGTTGATCCAACAGGTGTTGGTGATTCCTTTAGATCAGGTTTTGTTGCAGGTTTAGCGTGGGGACTATCGCACGAACGCTGTGCGCAATTAGGTTCGATGATTGCAACGTATGTCATCGAGACCACTGGGACGCAGGAGTACCGATTTACATCAGAAGAATTCGTTGCCCGCTTCAAAGAGGCATATGGCCCAGAAGCTGCTGCAGAGATCGCAGCACATTTACCCGCGTAAAGTCTCAATCGTTTTCTTGAGTGCGGCAATAAGAAGATCAATATCTTCACGAGTCGTTCCGCGATGCAACGTTGCTCGCAGGTGCCCGTCCGTTGGATAACCCATTGCAGCCAGAACGTGACTTGGCTGCAGATCGGCAGGATTGCAGGCTGAACCAGAATCGATATCTATGCCGTGGGTTGCTAGTTCTCGAAGTAAATGTTCGCCGCTTGCCCCACTTACGGTGAGAGAAATGACGTTATTAATCGCGTGTGACTCTTTGGCAACTACTTCAACTCCATTTACGCCATCTAGTTTTTGAATAAGGTAATTGCGCATCTCGGGATCACTATCAATGAAATTCTCTAGCGCCATAGCAGCTGTCATAAGTAATGGAAGTGAGTACGTTCCCGGAGATTTTATAGGAGCAATTCTTGGTAGGGGATATGTGTATCTCGCTTCGTTATTGATTGCCAGAATTGCAAGGCCCGCAGGTCCATTCCAAGATCGCGCATCAAAGAGCGCGGTATCCCAACGAGATGGAAGTGCAAGCCGTGGCCCAGATGATGTGGCATCAATGGAAATCAGAGCCTGATTCTTTGTGAGCGCTTCGGAATCTTGGATAACACCGGTCTCAGAGTTTGCCATCTGCAATGAGAGAACAGAGTTCTTATTAAGTGACTCACTTACCTGAATAAGTCCATCTCTGCTTACAGCGAATTCCTGTGAGGTTCCATTCTGCGAGCGCGAAATCGCGCGAACTTTTCCCTTATCGACTGATGAATATATGAAGATGGAATCAGATGTGAGAAGGCCGCCTATCGCCAAGTAATGGCCAAGAGCCGGTTCTCCAAGTACTTCAATGCAATCTGGGCGCAGCCCCAATCGAGTTCCAATATTTTCCAGACTTTGATTCCGTAAAATCGCTGCTTTGGCTGCCGATTGTGAGAGCTTCTTGGGATCTGCCCACCCTTGTTCGAAGGCAGCGAGAAGATTCTGAAGTAGCTCCGGGGATAGGGGGCTTTCAGAGGTGAAGTTTCCTGTGACACGAACCACCGGATGAACGCTACTCGCTCAGATGGGCGCATGCACATCGCACCACTATCCTTAGCGCATGTCTCCTCACGCACCGCGCAATTGGCGCCCAGTCCGAGTAGCTGCGCTGATTGCACCAGCTTTGCTCATCCTTAGTGGTTGTTCTTTAGATGCGAAAAATGTCTCTGGACTAGGATTCTCAAAAGGCGTAACAAGCGTTAATGATGTTTCTCTTTCATTATGGTCATGGGCTTGGATCGCAGCCGGAGTCGTCGGAGTATTCACACTTATATTGATTTTATGGCCAGCGGTTTTTCATCGCGCACATGCAAGTAAAGGTGAGTTCCCTAAGCAAACCCAATACAACATTCCTGTCGAAGTCCTCTACACGGTTATTCCATTTGCGATTGTTGCGGTGCTCTTCTACTTCACGGCAATCAAAGAGAATAAAATTACTGATAAAACAACACCGGTCAAGCATGAAATTTCCGTTGAAGGTATCCAGTGGTCTTGGCAATTTGGATATCCAGAAGCAGGCGATAAAGCCTTGGTAACTGGAACTACAGCCAACCCACCAACTCTCTACCTGCCACAAGGCGAGAGCGTTCGCTTCACACTTACCTCAAACGATGTAATACACGGATTCTGGATTCCTGCATTCATGATTCAGATGCAGAACTTGCCTGGTGAAACGAACCATCTTCAATTTACAGCTAATAAGTTGGGTGAATACCCTGGCCGTTGCAACATCTTGTGCGGTCGTAATCACTCACAAATGATTTTTAAGGTAAAAGTTGTAACTCCAGAGCGTTATCAGAAGTATCTTGACTCACTGAAGGCGAGCGCAGCATGACAACATTTGCAGAACGTCCAACTATCGCAGCTCCTCGACAGGGCGTACAGAAGACTTCACGTGGGTCGCAATTCGTCAAGACCATTACCTCAACAGATCACAAGCGCATTGGTTACCTTTACCTTGCGACATCGTTTATCTGGTTCCTCTTTGGTGGCGTCTTAGCGCTCTTGCTTCGCGTTGAATTAGCTCGACCTGGCCTTCAATTCCTCAGTGTCGAGCAGTACAACCAGATTTTCACAATGCACGGAACAATCATGTTGCTTATGTTCGCAACGCCACTCTTCGTCGGCTTTGCCAATGTAATTATGCCGCTGCAAATCGGAGCAGCAGATGTGGCTTTCCCTCGCCTTAATATGCTTTCTTATTGGCTATTCCTCTTCGGTTCAATTCAGGCAGTTGCAGGATTCCTAACTCCAGGTGGAGCAGCCTCTTTCGGTTGGACTGCATACGCCCCACTTGCAAACTCAACATACTCACCAGGAATCGGTGGGGATCTTTGGGTGATGGGTCTTGCGATTTCAGGACTTGGAACAATTCTTGGTGGCGTTAACTTCATAACAACAATTTTTACAATGCGAGCACCTGGTATGACGATGTTCCGTATGTCCATCTTCTCTTGGAACGTTCTTCTTACCTCTATCTTGGTTCTGCTTGCTTTTCCTCCACTAGCTGCAGCGCTCTTCGGACTTGAATCTGACCGTCTCTTCGGAACACATCTCTTTGATCCGGCAAATGGTGGAGCCATGTTGTGGCAACACTTATTCTGGTTCTTTGGACATCCCGAGGTATATATCTTGGCCTTGCCATTCTTCGGAATCGCAACAGAAATCTTGCCTGTCTTTAGTCGCAAACCAATCTTTGGTTACAAGGGATTAATTGCAGCAACTATCGCTATTTCAGCGCTCTCTGTTGCAGTATGGGCCCACCACATGTTTGCAAGTGGAAAAGTTCTTTTGCCGTTCTTCTCATTTATGACATTCCTCATCGGTGTTCCTACCGGCGTTAAATTTTTCAACTGGATCGGCACCATGTGGCGTGGGCATGTAACTTTTGAAACACCAATGCTCTGGGTAATGGGATTCCTCGTAACATTCCTCTTCGGTGGATTGACAGGAATTATCTTGGCATCGCCTCCACTCGACTTCGCAGTCTCTGCCTCCTACTTCGTAGTTGCGCACTTCCACTACGTACTTTTTGGAACAGTGGTCTTTGCGATGTTTGCAGGTTTCTACTTCTGGTGGCCAAAGATGACAGGTCGCATGCTCAATGAACGACTTGGAAAGATTCACTTCTGGACGCTCTTCTTCGGCTTCCACCTCACATTCCTCATCCAGCATTGGCTAGGGATTAAGGGCTTCCCACGTCGCTACGCCGACTATCTATCAACTGATGGATTTACCGGAATGAATACGATTTCAACTATTGGCTCATTCTTATTGGGACTTTCAATGATTCCATTCTTCATCAATGTATGGATCACTCGTAAGTCACCACTAGTTGGCGTAGATGATCCTTGGGGTTATGGAGCATCACTTGAATGGGCGACATCATGTCCACCTCCTCGACATAACTTCACATCAATGCCGAGAATTCGTTCAGAGCGCCCGGCTTTTGATCTGCACCACCCACATATCACGACAGAAGGTCACTAACGATGAAGGCAAATTGGAAACTCTTTAGCGGTCTCTCGGTTTTCTACATCATTATGGCTGTTGTGTATTACTACGTTGGGGGAGAAGCTGTTGGAATTACCGGAATGACTCTTGCTGCCTGCCTAGCAGGAATGGTCGGCTTCTATCTCTGGTTTACACAAAAGCGTATCGGTGAGGCAATTCCATCAGATAATGATTTCGCCGAAATTGCAGATGATGCAGGTGAACTTGGTTTCTACAGTCCTCATTCATGGTGGCCTCTTCCAGTTGCACTCAGCACAACAGCGATGGGTCTAGGGCTCATCATTGGTTGGTGGCTATCTTTGATCGCACTCGGCACATTGGTCATCAGTATCGTTGGAATGGTTACCGAATACGAGAAGCCAGTCGCTATCTCACAACACTAATCCTATGAAGAGAGCTATCGCGGTAGCTCCCTGGATCTTTATCCTTATCTGGAGTTCTGGGTTTGTTGTAGCAAAATTCGCCTTCGCATCTGCAGATGCTCTCTTCTTTCTGGCAATCAGACTCATCATCGCAACAGTAATTCTCTTCGCTCTTACGTTGGTGCTACGTCAACCTGTGAAATTATCGAAATCTGATATCTATTCCTCATTGGCTATTGGGATATGCCTCAATGGTTTTTACCTGGCAGGGGTTTGGTATGCAATCGAATTAGGTGCGCCTGCCGGACTTTCCTCGGTGATTACAAGCATGCAGCCAGTTCTGGTTTCGCTGTTAGCTGTCCAATTTCTTGGTGAGGCGTTATCGAAGAAGCAACGCATCGGCCTCTTCGTGGGATTGGCTGGGGTGCTGTTGGTCGTACTTCCCAAGTTATCTCATTCCAACGGATTCACTTTTGAATCTCTTGGATTCTTGGTGCTCGGTCTGCTCGGCAGCACCGCAGCGACTTTACTTCAAAAACGTATAGGCCATTCAATTCCACTCATGATGGGGACTACTTATCAATTTTTGGTAGCAGCTATTGTTCTCTTGGCTATATCAGTAGCGCGTGGAAGAACGCATTTCGAAATTACCACGACTGCTGTGTGGTCAATGGCTTGGGCAGTTTTGGTTACTTCTATCGCCGCCGTGCTTCTACTTCTATGGCTCTTAAACCATGGATCAGCAGCGAAAGTATCTAGCCTTCTCTATTTAGTTCCGCCGATGGCGGTCTTGCAAGCGCTTGTACTCTTTGGCGAAAAGGTAAACGCCCAGGAGATCATCGGAATTGCGATGACCGCACTGGGCGTTGCCTTAGTACTTCGAAACTAGATTAGTGATGTCCCTCTAGCTCTCTACGTTCTGTCTCACTCGCCTTAGGAACAGCGACAGCTGTTGCACGAGAGATTCGGTTACGTAGCTTGTTCTTGATTGCACTCGGACGACGAACACCTGCCTCATCGAGTTCTGGAAGTTCTAGCGGCGCAATCTGCTCATGTGAAGTAAGCAGCCATGCCTTCTCAGCTGAGATTGGCTCGTGAATTTCAGTAAATTCGCCATTTGGCATACGAACTAAACGCCCAGTTTCGCGGCCATGCAAAACAAGTTCACGATCAGCGCGTTGAAGTGAGAGACAGAGTCGCTTGGTGATGATGAAAGCGATCGGAGGCAAGACAATGATGCCGATTCGCGAGAACCACATCATCTGATTGATTGTGAGGTGGAATGTCGTCGCGATAATGTCGTTACCGCCGTTGAGCAGACCGACAATAGTAAATGTCAGCGCCATAACACCAAGCGCTGTGCGGTTTGGAGCATTGCGCGGACGATCAAGGAGATGATGTTCGCGCTTATCTCCGGTAGCCCAACTTTCGATAAATGGATAGAGAGCAAGACCGGTAAACATGATGCCAGGCAAGATAAGTCCAGGAATTAAAATATTCCAAGAGATTGTATGGCCCAATGCGTGTGTCTCAATTGGTGGCGACATACGAACTAATCCATCGAGCCAACCCATGTACCAGTCAGGTTGTGAGCCCGCAGAGATTTGCCCCGGGGTATAAGGGCCGTATAACCAGATGGGGTTGATAGATGCGACAGCGCCGAGAAAAGCGGTGACACCGAATACGATGAAGAAGAAGCCACCTGCTTTAGCCATGTAAACAGGCATCAATGGGTAACCAACAACATTCTTCTCTGTGCGACCTGGACCAGGAAATTGCGTGTGCTTCTGATACCAGACAAGCATGAGGTGCACAGTGATTAGTGCAAGGAAGATTCCCGGCAAAAGAAGTACGTGCACTGTGTAAATGCGAGGAATAAATGCTTCACCTGGGAAAGCTCCGCCGAATGCAAAGAATGCAATGTATGAGCCAACCAATGGCAGAGCTTGAATGATTGCTTCTGCAATACGGATACCAGTTCCTGAAAGAAGATCATCTGGAAGTGAGTAACCCAAGAATCCTTCTACGATTCCGAGAGTAAGAAGTCCGACTCCAATAATCCAGTTGAATTCGCGTGGTTTACGGAAAGCACCGGTGAAGTAAACACGGAGTAAGTGCACGACAATTCCCACCATGAAGATCAACGCAGCCCAGTGGTGAATCTGACGCATCAATAAACCGCCACGAACTTCAAATGAGATGTGCAGAGTTGATGCGTAGGCAGCAGACATCTTCAAACCTGAAAGTGGCTGGTACCCACCGTCGTAGATAACTTCACGCTGTGAAGGATCAAACCAGAAAGTAAGGAATGTTCCAGAGAGAAGCAGAATGACGAATGAGTAGAGACAGATTTCTCCGAGCAAGAATGACCAATGGTCAGGGAAGACCTTAGTGAGGTTCTTCTTCATCCATTTTGCGGCGCCTGTGCGGTCGTCAACATATCCTGCGACGTTGCCGGCAATTCTTTCGCGTGCTGTCATGATGATCTCTCCCAGAAACTAGGTCCGACTGGTTCAGTGAATGGTTGTTGTGCAACTAAATAACCTTCGGCATCGACTGTGATTGCCAGTTGAGGAAGTGGTCGAGCAGCAGGACCGAAGATGACTTTTGCAGCACGGGTTACATCGAACGTAGATTGGTGGCATGGGCACAGCAGGTGCTTAGTCTGTTGTTCATAGAGAGCTACTGCGCACCCCATATGTGAACAGATCTTTGAGAAGGCGATAATGCCTTGGTATGTCCAGGAAAGTCGTTCGGCATCTAAATTAAATTCTTCGGGACGCAAGCGAATAAGGAGCACTGCATCCTTGCCGATGTTATTCAGTGTTCGTTCTTCGCCTGGAGCAAGTTCGGGAAGTGTCTGCGCAACAGCGCCAACTTCAAGATCTTCAGCTTTGATAGGGCGATCACCAGGATCTGTAACTAAACGAGTTCCCTTTTTCCATGAAGTTTTAGTCAGATTATCCTTTGGAAGAGGACCTAAATCGCGAAGAAGTAGGAGCGGAGTAAGTGCAGATAATCCAAGTGCAGCACCAAGGGTGCGCTTGATAAGTGGTCGACGGCCAAGTCCTGCTGCGCTGGCTCCTGCCTTTACTGTCTTGATGAACTCTTCGCGATCTTCATCATCTGATCTAAATTCATGACGTTGGGCAATGACTTCTTCATCAGGCATCAAAGTCTTAGCCCAGTGAATAGCACCTGCTCCGATGCAGAAGAGCGCAATCGCCATTCCCATACCTAGGCCGAGTTGTTGCAAGTTGGTTTTACCCATGATCGGAATAAAAATAAACTTGTCACTTTTGACGAAGATATAAGACACGATCAGAAGTAATGTGCCAAGAGCAGAAAGTATGAAAAGAATCGCAACTTGTCGCTCAGCACGTGTTGCCGCTACTGGATCAGAATCTGCGCGACGATGTACGTGAGCTGGAAGTCCAGGATCTTTGATTAACTCAATCTCGTTAGACATTGCCTTATCTCGCTTTCATCGCTAACCAGACTGCTACACCAATGAGCAATCCGATTCCTAGTGTCCATACAAGTAAACCTTCTGTCACTGGACCTACGCGACCAAGTGCAACTCCACCAAGTTGAGGTTCAGCTTCTGCAGATTTAATCCATTTGATGATGGAAAGTTTCTCTGCTGGAGTAATTGTCTTATCGCTAAACACTGGCATCGACTGAGGTCCAGTAATCATTGCTTCATAAATATGTTTTGGTTCAACACCCATAAGAGTTGGCGCATATTTTCCTTGAGTCAGCGCTCCACCTTGTGCAGCAAAGTTGTGACACATTGCGCAGTTAGTGCGGAAGAGCTCACCGCCATTAGCGACAGATCCGTCGCGTTCGTAGTTGAGAATCTCATCGCCAGGGACTGCAGGTCCGGGTGCCAGGGATGCCACATATGTAGCAAGTGCGTTTACTTCTTCGGCGTTATAAACAGGAGTCTTGCGCATCGCTTGTGTGCTCATATCGGCCATTGGCATACGACCTGTACCAACTTGGAAATCTACTGAAGCAGCGCCAACACCTATGAGAGATGGAGCTATCTGGCCACCTTCTGCATTGATGCCATGACAGGAAGAACAACCTTTCAAGAAGAGTTGTTTTCCTTCCTCGATAGTTGCCGAGCGAGAAGCAATTGTTGGTCCATCTGAATTTACTGCACTGGCAACTTGAAAAGTTGTACCGATGGTGAAGAGAGCAAATACCAAAAGAATTGGTCCTGCTGCACGGTGTCTGCGTAGTCGCGAGAGGCGCTTCACTGTTTTCCTTTCAGTTGATGTGAGTAATTACTTGATGAGATAAATTGCCGAGAAGAGAGCGATCCATACGACATCCACAAAGTGCCAGTAATACGAAACAACGATTGCTGTTGTTGCTTGACCCTGAGTGAAACGTCGAGCCTTTGCAACACGAACCATCACAATAAGAAATGCGATGAGACCGCCTGTTACGTGAAGCCCGTGGAAACCTGTTGCGATATAGAAAACTGAACCGTAAGCAACTGATGAAAGTGTGAGCCCCTCTGTTACCAGGGATGCGTATTCATAAATTTGACCAGCGATAAAGAATGCGCCCATAAGAAATGTCATGGAGAACCACTCGCGCATTCCCCAAGCAGAAATCTTGAAAATTGATCCTGTACGTCGCGCTTGATATCTCTCGGCGGCGAATACTCCGAACTGACACGTTACCGAAGAAAGCACAAGAACAGTTGTGTTGACTGCAGCAAATGGGATATTGAGTATCTGCGTAGATTCGAGCCAGATTTTTGGACCTTGCACAGCGCGTGTAGTGAAGTACATTGCAAAGAGCGCAGCGAAGAACATAAGCTCACTTGAAAGCCAGACAATTGTTCCGACAGCCACCATGTTGGGGCGAGTGATCTTGTGATGCGCGCTCATGCTGGTGCTAGTCATGGGCGTTATTATTCCCGAAAAGAGGCGAGTCAGCCTATTTAGAGGGTAGTTCTAGAGTCCGAATTCGCACCTAAATGAGGTGAAAAGGGTCACCTGAAAATCAGAGTCGACAGAGCATTTATCCAGATTAGACTGCTGCCTATGTCAGATGCTTCAGGTGCGCGTGAACGCAAGTTCTCAATAGTTCTCTACTCAGATGATTCATCTGTCCGAGAAGCCGTTATTGGAGCCCTTGGAAATCGCGTAGCCCCCGAGATGGCAGAACACCAGATCCATGAATTCGCCACCGGTGCAGCCCTGCGATTATTTATAGATTCAAAGAAAATTGGAACCGATTCGCCCATCGATTTATTTATCCTCGATGGAGAATCCGTTCCCGAAGGCGGGCTCGGAATCGCTCGTCAATTAAAAGACGAAGTCTTCAACTGCCCACCGGTTCTGGTCATGACAGGCCGAAAGGCTGATGCTTGGTTGGCGGCTTGGTCACGAGCTGAGGCAAATGTTCTTCACCCGGTAGATCCCTTCACACTTGCTCATACTGTCGCTGATTTATTGCGCACTCGTACATCTTCATTATCTACACAATAAGGTTCGGGATTTAAGGGATGGCTGAAAATACTCCGACCTGGAGCGCCTGCATCAGCAAAATTCAGTCAGGCCTAGATCTTGAACCTTTCGAGGTTCAAAGTGTGATGCGCGAAATTTTATCTGGCTCTGCAAATACCGAGGGAATAAAGAAATTCCTTCTCGCCCTGAAAGCAAAGGGTGAAACGTCTGAAGAAGTGGGTGCGCTGGTATCTGAGATGTACCAACACAGCGCCGCCATCAATATTTCCGAACGAGCTGTCGACACAGTTGGTACAGGCGGAGATGGCGCACATACGATAAATATTTCAACAACCGCTGCAATTATTACGGCAGCAGCCGGGGCGCGAGTTGTGAAGCATGGAAGTCGAGCGGTCTCATCCAAATCCGGAGCCTCAGATTTCCTAGAGGCCCTCGGTGTATTTCCTGGCCTGGATGGGAAAGGCGTCGAACGTACGGTGCGAGAACTAGGAATCGGTTTCTGTTTTGCTCCGGTCTTTCACCCATCGATGCGCTTTGCAGCACCGGCCCGTAAAGAGCTCGGGGTTGCAACAATCTTTAACATTCTTGGACCACTTTCTAACCCTGCGAAACCAAAAGCTGCCGCTATCGGCGTTGCAAATGAGCGCATGCATTTAGTGATGGCACAAGTGCTTGCAGAAAAGGGATGCGATGGCTTTGTATTTCGCGGAGATGATGGGCTAGATGAGATAACACTTGCAACGACAACGTCAGTTCTATCAGTTGGCGCAGATGAAATATCAAGTGACCGAATCGATGCGAAGGATTTCGGAATGGCTAACGCACCCATTGAGGCAATTGTTGGTGGAGATGCCGATGAGAATGCACGTATTAGCCTTGCGATATTTGATGGCGAACGTGGAGCTCCTCGAGATGCAGTTCTTTTGAACGCCGCAGCTGCAATCGCAGCTTTTGAAGGAGATCTGACTTCCGATATCAAAGAGCGA
>Ga0209084_1002103_pt1 | contig 15862 bp, 17 predicted proteins | sample C_130820_MF_Meta_FD_187309 | JGI IMG/M metagenome (GOLD analysis project Ga0209084, IMG submission 187309) | Freshwater microbial communities from Lake Croche, Canada to study carbon cycling - C_130820_MF_MetaG (SPAdes) (version 2) | ecosystem: Environmental > Aquatic > Freshwater > Lake... | reverse complement strand
ATTAGTTGATATATTAATAGGTATAGTTCCGTATGGTACACGATTTATTTGCGGAATAAAATATCTATCATCACTTAGTGGCGGAACATAGGGATCTAATAGAACATCTTTTCCAAGATTTGTATAGGGATAACTTGGAAAAAGCCATGACCCACCCCCGTCTCTTTTTACAGGTTGAATATTATTGCGATTTGTATTATGGTTATTTACAACAATAGGCTTAAATATAGTATTGTACATTATAAAAAATAATATTAAAATCAAAACAAACACATAAAATAATGAAATATTTTCAATACAAAAGACACCAGGCGGACACTTTTTCATATAATATACATGTATTTTATATAATTAAAAAAAATGAATAAATTTAATAAGATTTAGTACATAACAAAGAATTAAATATGGCAATTTGCCCCGTTACTCAAAATGACCTTATGCACAATTCGCAATTTGAAGAAGATGACGACGACTTTGAAGGCGACGAAGATAACACAGAAGAAACAAATGAATATGAACCAGAAGAAATAAGTAATACACGGTTTAACATAACCTTGTGCGAATTATATAACTCCGCAGTTTATGGACCTCCATCATTTAACTCATTACTCGCTCATTACATGGTCTTACATAGATTAAAACAATATGATGAACGTCTAATTAATAAAATGATATGGTATTACACTGGCAACTTAGCAAACCGTGCTAATTATAAACATCCTGTAATTCGTAATTATATACATATACACAACAAAATGGTACCTGAAATTACCGAATGTATTTATTTGCCCACCGGAGAGTGTATATGTATTAAAAAAACCTGGTGGCTTCGCCTAATACAACGTAGTTGGAAAAAGATATACAAACTCCGTCAAGAAACAAATGCGCGGCGTCTTCTTCCTCGAAATTTATTTTATAGAGAAATAACGGGTTCTTGGTCCACAGAATGTAAATATTCACCTTCACATTCGATTAGAGGTATGCTTTCCGCATTATCTAGAATATAAGTAGTTTTATTTCTAAAATATTGGTTATTATTTCCTATAAAATATCCCAAATTATTTTCTTGATTTATATCTAAATTACTCCATATCATTTTAATAATATCTGAGTTAAACGTGATTTGTCTTTGCGCAACAAATTTGTAAGTATCTGATTTTTTATATTTTTGTATTGTTACAAATGAGGGTTTACTTTGAGTCAAGTTAAATTGTTGTTTTATAGCATTTAATGTAATTTCCATATTATATAACAAATCTTCATAATTAACTAATATATAATTTGTTACTTTGGTTGGCATAACATTTATCAAATAATCATTCTTTATTTTTCTTAATTCGAATATGTTTTTATATTTTTTACCCGTTTCATAATTAAAATCGTTTTGATTTGTTTTGTATTGATGTGTATAAAATTTATTATTCATAACAAAAATATTAGAATCATATGGTTTGACAGTCGTGTCTATTTCATCGTGTACTGAATAAAATTCATTAAATAAAAAGGAAGTAACATTTTTACGATTTTGTTCAGGTACATGATATAATTCTTTGGAAAACGAATTTAACCAGTAAATGGGATTTCGAATGATTCCGATAAAAAGAGTATTTTGAGTGTTTTGATTTGTATAATCATTAAAACAAAAAAAGTGCTTACTACCATATTCCGTTGTATATAATAAATTAAAATTCTGCGTAATCAATTCTTCTAAAAAATTAGTTCCGCTACACCTTTCGCCTAAAATAGAGAATTTTTTTATTGAAACTACCATTTGTTTAATATTATACTTGTTATAATATTCATTTTATAAACGAGCAATTAGATATTTTTAGTCGGCCTCTTTTTTTTAGTCGGCCTCTTTTTTTTAGTATTTTTTCGGCTTTTCTTTTTGTTTTTTCTTCGTTTGCCTCCTTGTAACTGACCATTTTTATCAAATGGCATTTTATCTATTGCGATTTGAATACCGGATTGAGTTGAGTTTACTGCGTTTATAACATTGTAAAAATCTATATAAAATCGAGGAACTACTCCATTATTATTTTTAGATTCTCGATCAATTTTGTTTTTAAGCAATCGTTTTAAATCACCATAGGTAATGTTTTTGTCGCTGTCTGGTAATTCAAATTCTGTATCATCTGATAATGGATTGTTTTGCTCATCGCGAAGTGGGGATTTGTTTAATAATGCCTGTAATCTGGTTTTAATATCTTCAAGACTATTTGTCGTGGCCGTTATTGTTTTGTTTAAACCCGCCACATCTTGTTTTCCTATAGAGGTTGTCATGGCCGTGTTATTTGATTTTAGGGTATCAATCGCATCACGCATAGCTATGGCGGCAGCCGACTGGGTTTGCTGTGCGTCATTCAATAAATGTGTTAAACGGTCAATTTCAGTATTTAAAGCAACCGGTGATGGGTTTTGTTCATTGGTAAGTTGCGTTATACGATTATTTAATCCCGCAATTAACTCTGTAAGTTGCCTAATTAAACTATCAATTTCATGTATTGTATCTTGTATATTTTTAAAACCATCATCAATAGTCTTATTATATGTAATATTATTTGTTTGAAATCTGTCTTGGGAATCTTTTGCATTATTAATAGCTTCCCTTAACTCTTTAATAAGCGTAGTCCATTGTTGATCGTCCATATACATATACATATACATATACTATAATTATTAACGTGTGCTTTTACGTTTTTTACGTTTGGTGTTTATTCCTCTACCTCGCCCCGAATCAGAATTCGTATTATATACATATCCCCCTTTCTGCTTTCTTATTTTCTTTGACATCTTTCTTCTGCGAGTTTTTCGTGGTTTTTTTGTCGTTTTATTTCCATGTCTTCTTCGTCTTCCACCACTATTAGCGGTAGCCGGGAAAAAGGGTTCTGCGTTTGGATTCAAAGTAGAAGTTGGGGCATTTTGCAACAAATTTTCCAATTTGGTCTTAATATCATTAAGACTGTTTGTCGTAGCCGCTATTGTTGTGTTCAAGGTAGCTACATTTTGCGCGTCCGTAGAGCTTGACATGGCGGCATTATTTGCTTTAAGCGCCTCAATCGATTCCCGCATAGCGGTTGCTGCTTCCGCCTGAGTTGCTTGTGCGTCACTTAGTTGTGTTTGCAGGTTATTAATTTCCGCAGTTAATTTAGGCGTCGGGTCTGCTAATTGTTTTGCTTCAAACACAGCTATCTGACTTTTTAATCCATTGATTAAAACTGTAATTTGGTCGATTAATCCGTTAATTTCAACCATGGCGCCCTGCATATTTTGTAATCCAGTGTTAATAGACGTATTATATGCGGCGGAATTTGATGAAAAGGTGTCTTGCGTGCGTGATACATCTGCTATAGTGCCCCTTAATTCTTGAATAATTTCCGCAATAGGAATTGATTGGTCGTTGCTCATGTATATATATTTATAATATATTTATTATCTGGTAATACTATAAAATAATTATTATAGTATTAAATGCGTTTACGTTGTTTGCGTTTTTTATATGTACCTCTACCTCCACCTCTACCTAAATTAGATGTGTTATGTAACGAATCAATATAAGCTTTACGGCGCTTAGTTATATATCTATAGCTACCCTTTTTCTTCTTATTAGTCTTGGTTCGTTTTGATTTTTTTAAAGTTTTATGTTTTCTTCGTCTACGTCGTGAACCTCCATCCAATTGATTCATACCAGGACCTACTATATTTTCTTCAGGTTCAGGACCCGCTGCGGGAGGCAGTGAACCTGTGTTATCATTCAATATTCCGCGCAAGCGTGCTTGCATGGCTAGAAGACTATCATTTATTGATTTTAATTGCGCAGTCATAGCTGGTTCATCTTGTTTTGCTATAGATCCATCCATAGCTTCCGTGTTGGACCTCAAGGTCACTAATGCGCGATTCATAACATCTGTCGCAGCAATTTGACCGTTTTGTGCGTCGGCTAATTGCTGTTTTAACAAAGCGAGTTCTTTGGCGTTACCTGGACCTCCGTTACCCTGAAGCTCAGCTATTCTAGCTTTTAATTCATTGATTCTGTCCATAATTTGCCCAAGTAGTCCATCAATATCACGAATAGTAGCATTTATTTGCGCTAATCCAGCATTAATGGTCCTATTGAACGAATCATTGTTTGCTCCAAAACGCAACTGTGACGCATTTGAAAGATTTATAGCTTCCCCCAAGTCGGCAATTAATTGTTCATTATTAGCCATGTGTAATTATATATATATCACTATATAAATAACTCTCGTGTATTTTAATATTCAAACAGTTGGTAAAATATTATTTTGCTTTTTGGCTTCTTTGACAATTTTATCTAAATTATGTTGGATCGACTTTATTTCGTTTACAATTTTTCTCTGTTCTTCTTTTGAATCTACCATGTTTTGTTTTGTTAATGTAGTCGAACGATTTAAATCATTAATATAAGATTGTAAGATACGTAATGCTTTCATTTGTTCGTGTTTTTGTTTTACAATATACTCATTATATTTATCATAGTCGTCGCGCACCGCATCCAAAAAAGCATTTTGTTTGCTCATGAATTGTAGTCTCTTTTGCTTGTTAATTAACATTTTTCGTTTTGCGTCAATTATCTCTTCAATTTTCATTAATTGGTTATCTTTGTTATGCATATCGTGATAAGTCATATTTATAAGTTCGAGATTTTTCAGTGGCCTCATCTCGTTTATTGGCCTCATATTATTCATTTGAATAAGTTCCATATAATTTGAATATATAATTATTTATTGTAAACAAATTTAAAATCTTGTTCATATATTATTTAGGATGAATAAAACACAACATGAAATGCTATTAACACCAGATGATAATAGGTTTGTTATGTTTCCAATTAAATGTAATGATATATGGGATATGTATAAAAAACAAGTTGATTGTTTTTGGCGCGCAGAAGAAATCGATTTGACTAAAGATATGGTCCACTGGAATGCTTTGAATACAGACGAACAATTTTTTATATCCATGATTTTGGCTTTTTTTGCAGCCAGTGATGGAATTGTCTTGGAAAATTTGGCCGCAAGATTTGTAAAAGATGTACAACTTTCTGAGGCAAGAGCGTTTTACGGATTTCAAATCGCGATGGAAAATATACATTGTGTAACAGGAGAGACAAAAATATTAACCGACACTGGTTATTATATGATTAAAGATTTGGAAAATAAAAATATAAATGTTTGGAATGGTGATGAGTTTTCAAACGTTCAAGTTAAATATACTGGTGACCAGGAAATTTATAAAATCGCATTATCAAATGGAATGGAATTGGATTGTTCTCCTGGTCACAAATGGTTAATTCAAAAACATCATGAAAGATGTTTATGTGAAGAAGTGGAAACTATTGATTTAAAAGTTGGTGATATAATTGAAAGATATATAACTCCTTTAATAGAATTTGAAAATAAAGATGAATTTTTAAATCCATATATGCACGGGTTTTTTTGTGGAGATGGTAATTATTGCAATAATTACCCAATAATTTATTTATATGATAAAAAAAAGGAACTGCTTCCTTATTTTGAATACAATACATATGAAGAAAATCAAAAAAGAATTAGTTTTTACATAACAAACTATATTAATAAAGAAAAATTTGTTGTTCCAATTAATTACACAAAAGAAGTTAGACTAGGTTGGTTAGAAGGATTAGTAGATGCTGACGGGTGTGTAAATTTAAATTCAACCAAAGACTCTACTTCAATACAAATATCTTCAGTAAATTTTAAATTTTTGCAGGATGTCCAATTATTATTAACTACATTAGGAATTCAAACAAATATTAGATTAAATCATAAAGCAGAAAAACGTTTAATGCCAAAAAATGACGGAACTGGAGATTATGATTATTATATGTGCAAAGATTGTTATATTTTATATATAACTGGAAAATCAGTAAATAAACTTATTGATATCGGATTTTCTCCAAAAAGACTTACTATATTATATTGTGAAAGATTAAATAATACTATGGATGTTTCCGAGAGAATAAAAATAACTAGTATAGAAAAAATATATGAAAATGAAGCTACCTATTGTTTTAATGAACCTAAAAAACATAGGGGAATTTTTAATGGAATTCTTACTTGCCAAAGCGAAACGTATAGCATCCTTATTGACACCTATATTAAAAGTTCAGAAGAAAAAAATAGACTTTTTCGCGCTATTGAACATTTTCCATGTATTAAAAAAAAATCCGATTGGGCTCAAAAATGGATAAATGATAACCGAAGTGGATTCGCTACGAGGCTTATTGCGTTTGCTTGTGTAGAAGGCATATTTTTTAGTGGAGCGTTTTGCAGTATTTATTGGCTAAAAAAACGCGGATTAATGCCAGGTCTGACGTTTTCAAATGAATTAATTTCGCGCGATGAAGCCCTACATTGTGAATTTGCCATATTATTATACAGCAAACTTCAAAACAAATTAAAAAAATCGCGTATTCATGAAATTATTAAAGATGCGGTAGAAATTGAAATAGAATTTATTTGTGACGCACTACCGTGTCGATTAATTGGTATGAATTCTGGTATGATGACACAATATATTCGATTTGTTGCGGATAGATTGTGTGTGCAGTTAGGATATGATAAAATATACGATGAATCAAATCCATTTCCTTGGATGGAATTAATTAGTTTAGAAAGTAAAAAGAATTTTTTCGAAGCGCGTAATGATGCTTATGCGCTTGCGAATAAAACAAATTCACACGAAGCGTTTGAATTTACGGATGATTTTTAGTTATTGTATATATAAAATTATTTTTAGCTTAAATATAATTTTATATGATTATCTAAATGATTACATGTGCTTTAATGGGTGGATTAGGGAATCAACTGTTTCAAATATTTACGGCGATTTCCTACGCAATACTTTCTGAGAATAATTACAAATTTACAAATACTGTAATATTACTTGGTGGAATAAGACACACCTATTGGGAAAGTTTTTTATCGGAACTTAAAAAAAATACAACGGATATGTTTCCTCCGCTTACATGTATAAAAGAAACATCTTTTGAACATCATGCTTTAGATTTGGATAAAATTCGTGGCAAAAATATTTTATTAAGTGGATATTTTCAAAGTTATAAATATTTTGAGAAAAATTATAGCACCATTTGTAAACTTATTGCGCTACCTGACAAAAAAGCAGAAGTATTACAACAAACTGACTATACCGTCGACAGTTTACTACATTCAATTAGTTTACATTTTCGCATGGGAGATTATAAACCAAAGCAACACATTCATCCTATTATGGGTTATGAATATTATAAAAACGCCTTAACATATATTGATTTACATTCGGCTAATAATATTTCTTTTCAAGTCTTGTATTTTTGTGAAGATGCTGATGTGGAAGCAGCAAATGAAATAATAGCAGAATTGGAACTAGATTTTTCTCGTTTTACCTTTGTAAGATGTGATTCAAAACTTACAGATTGGGAACAAATGATGATAATGTCTTTATGTTGTCACAATATCATAGCAAATAGTACGTTTAGTTGGTGGGGCGCATATTTCAATGATAATAAAAATAAAATAGTATGTTATCCAAAATTATGGTTTGGGAGTGGTTGCGAACACAATACAATAGATATGTTTCCAGAAGGGTGGGTAGAAATTAAGGCTATATTATAATAAAATTCTCTGAAACATGAACCAATTATCGAATGTTTGTTGTTTCTCTCTATATAATATAAAATGTTCTTTGTTTGAATAAATACAATCAATGATAATTATTTGATCATCTTTTATTACATAATTATGTTTCAAATATAACTCTAATTTATAGGCATATGTGTTTACCCACCAATTCATTTTATATTTATGTAGTATAAAAAAACCGCCGGCTACAGATTGTTGCAATAGAGGAATGGGTGTTTTCGGTAACCCGACTGCGTTTTTATTTATAATAAGTTTTTCAAGTGACAACATATGTCCAATTGAATTATTAATACAAGCATAATGTATTTTATTTTTATCCATTTGTAATATTTTAGCATTATTAGGCCAATTTAAAAGATAGTTGGTTGATAAATCATTCGACCCATTACGAAAATATCCTATATCGCACCATCCATAATATTCTGTATCAAAATATTTATTGTATACCGTTTCATGCACAAACCATATTTTTTCTGACCATAACATGTTTAATTTCCAATCTGTATTTTTGTTTAAGAATGTAGGATTTTTATGATTTGCTATCCACGCATCCTTATATCGATAATTATAAAATTGTTCCATAGGTTTTATAATTACCTTTATTTTGGGATTTTCTCTTGTATCAATGTATTGTGCGCTTGTTTCGTCGGCATAAATCACCAAATTAAAATTGTTAACAATGGAAATAAAGTGATTCATCCATTCAACATAAACCTCAGGCTTAAATTTAGATTTAATAATATAAAAACAACTAGAAAAAGTAATAATGGGCATAAATTATAAATTTATGTTATAATAAAATATCAACTTAAATTTTAAGTTCATATAAATATAATATATTTAGTATCATGATTAATCAAGATTATATAATGCTAATTATGAATTGTAAAAAATATGCAACCAAAGCATTATATCAAAAGAATACCTGGCTTACCATAATACCACCATACTTAATTTATTATCATGTAATTGGAAATGAACGGATGGAACAAGATTTTCAATTTGACGATAATGCCCGCATACTATGGGTGAAAGCTGCGGATGATTACGTTTCACTGCCGAAAAAAGTAATCGCTGCATATAATGCCATTTATAAAACATTTCATTATAAATATATATTTAAAACTGACGACGACCAAATATTAGTAAAACCTTCTTTTTTTAACATTCTGACAAAACTTGTAGAAAAGAAGGACGCGCACTATGGAGGATATGTAATTGATGTGACAACCCCACATTTATCTCAATATCATAAAATACATCCTGAGTTGCCTCCCTATGTTCCAATATTACAAACAAAGTATTGTAGTGGCAGATTTTATTTTCTCTCGCATCATGCTGTCGTCAATTTGCTTTCAAAACGGAGGAAGATAGAAAAGGAATGTTTGGAAGATTACGCAATAGGTTATTATTTGTCCGACATGTATAAAAAGGATATGATAAATATTAGAACAAATGACTTTTTTACCGATATTGAATTATCTGATTATCCCCAATGGTTAAAAAACCAAGGACATTAATTGCCGTCTAAAATAATTTCATAGACGGGGATGATTGCGCTTTAAAAAATGCGGTTTTTTGTGCTCTTAAAAATGCTTCTTTATCTAAATCCAACATTGCTCTTGAATAATTTGTTATTCGTTTCTCTATATCACTATAATCTTCACGCTGGGTTACCGTTAATGGAATAATTAAATACCATCTATCTCTCTCTTGTAATCTAAACCAATACTTATCAATCGCATATAAATCGTGCTTGTCAGGAGTTTTCATAAGATTTTGGATGCCTTCTCTAATATTTTGTATTAGTGTGTCAAAATAGTGATTTCTTACCAAATATCCTGTGGTAGTTTGACATCGCGTTACTTTTACACATGTATCATCTATATTTGTAAAGGGGGGTGCGTTATTTCCTGCAATTAATAAGACATCAAACTCTTTATGAAGCTGTAAAAAACGAGTTAATTGTTGCGTAAATATGATTGGATTCAAAAACTTGATGTCGTCTTCCATAATTAATATGTGTTCCCAGTTATGTTTTTTTGCGCGTTCTAATAGTTTTAAATGACTTATACTGCACCCTAAGGCTCCGTTTGTTAATTTAACCGCTTTAAATCTTTCCGCGCAAATACCTACTGTTTTTAAATGGTCTTCCATATATTGTTTTCTATCAGGTCTCGAATCTAAATTGATATAAAACGCATGTTCCATATGATATTTTAACAATAATGCTATTTTTAAATAATCTTTTACATTATTTAATAATACATTCATTAATAAAGAATATTATCTCCTTTGATTCTAACAAATGACAAAAATGACTCTTTTAGATAAAAATAACATTGCTAAACAGATTAAAAATATTTCTATGGAACAAGTGGAGAGAGAAATGAATAAATTAATTGAAATAGGTGGTAATGCGCATATGGAATCATCCAGGTCTCGTACAGGAAATAATGTGGTCGATTATTTTACATTTCAACAACGACTAGAAACCAAAGGTAAATACAATGTAAGCTTTTATGAATTTGTCGAAAATTTGGAGGAATTTAAGCAGAAAAAATTTATTCAAACAATGCTTTCCTATTATTCAAATGTAAAAAATAAAAATAATACTAAAAATAAATATGTTGTCTTGAAAGAAGTATATAACATTTGTATTAGCGCTATAAACATTATTCGTCCTATTGTGTATATGGAAATATATACCAAATATAAACCAACCGCTGTATTGGATTTTTGTGCAGGATGGGGTGGGGCTGCAGTGGCCTGCTCAGCATTGAACATACCACATTATACTGGTATTGAAATAAATACAAACTTATGCGCACCTTATAAGGATTTAATTGATTACTTAAATACAAAAACAACATGTAACATAAACATGATTTTTGAAGATGCGTTAACAGTAGACTATTCGAAATTATATTATGACCTGGTGTTTACATCGCCGCCATATTATTTTATACAAAAATACGAAAATAATATAGAATATGCGAATAAACAACAAATGAATGAACACTTTTATAAACCTGTTTTTACAAAAGTATATGCGGGATTACAACCTGGAGGGTATTTTATAATAAATGTATGTAGTGAAGTTTATCTACGCGTGTTGATTGAATTATTTGGCGATGCCCACGAAATGTATCCGTATAAAAAGAGTCAACGGCAAAACAAATATAGTGAAATGGTGTATGTATGGCGTAAAAATATTTAATGTTTTTGTTTACATTTTTTCACAGTCATTTTACGTCGTTTAGTGGTTGTTTTACGTCGTCTGGTTTTGGTGGTTGTTTTACGTCGTCTGGTTTTGGTTTTTGTTTTACGTCGTTTGGTTTTGGTTTTTGTTTTACGTCGTCTGGTTTTGGTTTTTGTTTTACGTCGTCTTCCGCCAACAGTTGATTCATCATCTGACGCATATTCCGTGTCAGTTACACCTTCCTCATAATCAGATATATTATTTGCCACATTAGGTTCACCTTCATCATCCGACACACTTTCGTTGTCGGTTTCGCCGTCGTCAGAGTCTTCATGTTCATGTTCTGCCACATGTTCTACCGCATGCGCTATTTCATCATCATCTCCATTATTCGGAAAATGTTCGTTGTACTCATCTATTCCTGGTTCTTGTTGTCTATCAGGTTCAGGTTGTTTATATGGTTTACTCATTGTCTTTATATAAATATAAGATATTTAATATTTTTTACATATTTTTATAAAGTTTTCAAAAATTATATGAGAATGTTTATGAAATTCTGGATGAAAAAGGGTTCCGTAATATTTATCCTTTTTAAATTCAAATGCACACCCGTGTTCCTTGCCATTTTTATTGAACCATGCGATTTCTTTTACTCCATCGTGCGCACTTGCTATCGGCAAATCCGTGAAACAGAATTGAACATCCATATTTACTAATTTATCAAATAATGGCGATTTACTATCAAATTCTACTTCGGTTGTTTCACAAAAAAGCTTATGCTTATTACTAAGCTTTCCACCAAATATCATAGTTAGCAGCTGACATCCAAAACACATTCCTAATACAGGAACATCAAACTCAATTAAACAACGGATATCATTCGCAAATGTTCTAAATAATATATCGTCAGTTAATCTCAAATAACTACCCGATAAAATAATTCCTTTTACTTTACTCTTTAGTTTCATTAAATCATTTGACAACCCCGTTGTTTCATAATATGGAATGTGTAAAGATTCCAACGCCCCTCGTAATTGTTTAATGTATGACAGTTTTGTTATATTATTAGAATTATTAACTAATAATATCATATATTATATTTGTATTATTATTTTATACATTATGTTTGCCTTTAAAATGGTAAAAGATTTAAAATACCCCTCCTAAGCGAATACGTGCGCTCGCTTGTGCTCTTGGGCGTTGAGCTATATAATCATATTGACTCGGTGGCGGTGGTGGGTAATTATGAGGCTGCACAGGCGATCTTATCATATGGGGGGGTTTTATCATAGGAGGTTGGCCTACAATGGTGTTTTCAGTTAACGAATTTTTGTTAAAAACGTCCGTATTTATTTCATTTTGTTTCAGTTGTTCAATTTCTTGAATCAATACTAGGGGAACCGGTTTACCAGAAGCGATTAATTGTTTAACAAGATTATCCTTTCTCTCCAATATAGTTGGGTAGTAAGGAATGGTAGACCAATTATCGGTAGTCACCACAGTTTGTCTCGTTTCTCTTATTTTATCTGGATTTACAATTTTACGTTTAGGCTCGCGTAAATCATAATTATAATATTGTTCACCTTCAAAACGCACAAAAGTCAAAAAAGACGTAACATTAATAAAATATATGTTGGGATTATGAACTGTAAAAATGTTGTCATTTGGATTTAATGATGAACTTGTAATCGAATATTCTAATTTATGAATTGTTCGTATCCCATCTACTCCATTATCTTTATCCATTCGCCACGGGTCTTTTTTACTTATAATTCGCGATATGCCATCAAACAATTGTAAAATTTCAGGACTACCAATATTATAAAACACATTACGATCTATTTTAAGCCCCGCATGAGAGCATCGCTTTTGTAACACATTGTCTTCCATTCCCCACCCCCAATAACACGGAAATCCGTTAATTCTGTCAAAATCAATTCCTTTCATAACTACTATTCCCCCTAAAGCATATTTGTATCCATAATAATGTTTTACAACTCCTTCTGTTGTCTGATAATCAAATATTTTATTAAATGGAATAGTATCCACGTCGTTGAATATAAAGGTAATATCCGTGTAATTGTCTGGGTATTTTTCCTTTATTGCTAAAAATCCAATGTTTTTTGTCGCACCTCTATTAAAAGTTCTTGCGTCACATTGATGAGAGAAATATATTTCATAATCGTCACAGTCTTCTAATATAAAACTCATGTATTTACTGAAAAAAAATTTATGTTGAACACGGTTTCTATAAGGAACTATAAAAACCCGTTTTGGAACTTTAGGTTTATCTGTTTTTGAAACTTTATGTTCATCTGCCATATTTTATAACTTATATTGTTTTATAAAATATACAACTCTAACTTATTTGTTTATGTTCGCGTATATTTCTTAATAATTACATGAGGTATCAGACTTTGCTGGACTTTTTCTATTTTTTTATAACATTTATTAATAGTGACTTCACTAATTTCGCTCACATTTTTTATATCCTTTTTATTAATATTCAAATTACAAAATTGCGAAATAAAATATACTACACCTGCCGCAATAGAATGAGGAGTGTTTTCCGGCATTAAATTCGCTTTTTCGATTTTCATAGAAATAAATAAAGCCAGCTGGGTAAGTTCGGTGTTTATATTCAATTTACTACAAAATCGCTGTATGAAGGCCTCGGGTTTTGTTCTACCAAAATCTGTTTTGTCACTGTTAACAAAATCTTTTTCCAAATTATTAATGATAGCTAGCGCATTCTTACACCCTTTTGTGGAGCTGGTAACATCTAATTTAAATACATTCGCAATTTCCTTTGCGGTTCTAGGAAAATTATTTATTCGGCACGATATATAGATAGATGCGGCCAAAATTCCATCCCTATTATCACCTCTAAAAGAGGTTTCATATTCGGATATTTTTTTATGGTACCTGATTGCGTCATCAATAATCATTTTGGGGATACCCGCGTTTTGCGCCATAATCGTGATTATTTGAAAATCATCATATTGTGATTTTTCCTTATACGGCATAGATTGCCACTCGGTATATCTACGTATTTTTCGCATTTCATAGCTCATGGGTCCATTTATTAAAACCTTGCATCCAAAAGACGATTCTTTTAATAATGGATTAATTGGCATACCACATCTGGTAGGGTCACTATGTTGATTGTCGTCGGCACCATAATACCTCCACTCGGCACTCTGGTCTACTAAATCTTTATAGATTATACCACATTTGTTATTTGTACAGGTCAAAAAGCCCTCATCTGAAAAGGCCAACATGCTTTCGCATTGCTCACAACATTCACGATTACCCGACGCTCTATATAAACATTCGAGGGGTTGAAGCTTTATATTATCATCTTTCATTTCAGTGTCAAATATATTCCATAATTCGGTTTTGTTTACGCGATTATTTTTATTTTTTTTGCTTTTATCAGTCGTCATACTTTTAACCGTCGTCATACTTTTAACAGTCGTCATTTGTTTTCCTTAATATGTACAATAAATTAAATGTTCAATTTTATTTTATAATAATAATGATAAGATATAATATAATATAATGGGAAATTCATATTCAACAAATACAGATTCACAAAATTCTAATACAAAAACGGGTAATTTTTATGAAATAATTGACTATATAGCAAGCCACTATATTTTAACCATGGATTTTCAAAGTCTTAAAAAATTGTCGCAAAAAGAATATTGTGACAAATTGGTCATTATTACCTCAGATATTATTAATGATCATTTCACCGAAAGAGACATTACCTATCTTGCTCAAAGGGTCAAACAAGGAATGGAAGTAAATGATATGACGCATCAAAAAGCCCTTTTTGTAAACGAAGATCAATTGAAGAATTTAGACGCAGCAAACAAAAATGTAGATAAAAAACGAAAGTGTATAGGAATTGCGAAATTTTATATTAAAATAGCGCATATATTTTCCGCAATAGTCATGACAATTAATCCAATGTATACCTATAAAGAAAATGGTGTTACGGAGAATGTACCACTTATGGAGAAAAGTAAAATACCCCCTAATACACCCAGAACAATTAGCAAACTGAATATATGCGACAACCGTTTAAAAGCATTGGGACGTGTTAAAGCGAATGCGACTGGTGCGAATGCGACTGGTGCGAATGCGACTGGTGCGAATGCGACTGGTGCGAATAATGTAACACTTAATCCTAAAATTTGTGATATGAATGTAGACGCAACGGGCAATTCAAAATCTTTAATAGATGAGCCAGGAATTCCCGAATTATTAAAATTATATTTTGACAATTACGATTATTCCACCGGGGAATTTAATGGAATGACTCCACAAACCCAAGCGCAATATTCCAAGGACGTACATACATTTTTTACCGCATTCACCGGCAAAGCTGAAATGCCGCCAGAAATTACCAAGTTTAGTGACATAAAATTAAGAAATTATAAAAATCTTGGATTTTGTAATGATTCTGCTTTTAAAAACATTTCTATTTCAAAAAAAGACGATTTGTTTATTAAATATGCTGAAAATTTAAAAAATATGATGAATAAAGCGTCTAGCAATCAAGAGAAATTGTTATCCGTTATAAATGACATATTTATATTTGTTATTGATCCGTATACAAAACAGAAAAAAATAAGAATAAATTCCCGGCTAACGGACGATGGTCTGGCAAAACTTGTAGATAATACTCGTAAATTAATTATAGATTTGTACGTTACGTGTGAAATGGATTATGTAAATGGCATAAAATTATATGAAGCCATAGTTGAATCGAAAATATTAGAAACAACCGATAAACAAATAAACTCTTTAAATGCGAAAAAAGGACAATTAATTAATGAAATAAAAAATACCGTATCTAATAAACCTCCTTTACGGGTTAATAATAAAATTACAAACCTTGCTTAATAATGTAATAGGAATACGCAACCCATACGGATTAATAAAAAAAGCTGGTAAAAAAATAAGA
>Ga0209084_1002102_pt1 | contig 15876 bp, 25 predicted proteins | sample C_130820_MF_Meta_FD_187309 | JGI IMG/M metagenome (GOLD analysis project Ga0209084, IMG submission 187309) | Freshwater microbial communities from Lake Croche, Canada to study carbon cycling - C_130820_MF_MetaG (SPAdes) (version 2) | ecosystem: Environmental > Aquatic > Freshwater > Lake... | reverse complement strand
GGTAAAGGTAGCGTATGGTGAAGTAAAGGCCGTAGTAAGAATCTGCGTTGCAGCGTTAGTTACAGTTACGTTTTGCTGTGATAAAGCCATTATAAACTCCTTAAGTTCAACTACTATTGTCTCTTATTCGTCGTGATTACGCAGTGGAAACGTAATGACCCAAAGCACAATAGCACCAATAATGCACCATCCAACTACAGCTTTAGCCGAGCCTTCAAGCACAATCCATGCTACAAACATACCGAGCAGCGTCCAAAGCTGGCTAAGCATATCTTTAAAGAACTTTTTCATTATTTTTCTTTCCTTCTACTAGATGAAGACGATGATGAGGATGAAGAACTCGAAGCACCAGCAGCACCAGCGGCACTTGCAACAGCGTTAACAGCAGCGCCTGTAGCTACAACAGCGGCTACAATTTCTTTTTTAGCCTTTGCACGGTGTGCAGGACTCATGTCTGACCCAAGATTTCCAATTGCATTAATAGCATTTGTTACACCAACAGCAACTGCTCCAAGTACAGGAACAGCAGCAAGTTGTGGGTCTACCTGAATGTCATCTGCTTTAGCAGCTACCATAAGGGCATCAAGAGCTTGTTGATACTGAGGTGAATATTCTGCCGCATTTGCAAGCGTAGTATTGGCGGCTTCAGTTAATTGAGTTACTTGTTCAACAGTCAGTTCTTGTGGAGAAACAGCAGTTAAATTTTCTATGGTTGTAGCGGCGGCCTGGACTTGCTCTGCGATTGTTGGCGTAATGGGCTGCGTTTGTACTGGGACTTGAGTAGGTTCCTCGCTAATCGGAGGTGCAGGTGTTGGGACTTTCGCAGGTGGAACGGGGTCAACTACTGGCTCCTTTACTGGTGGGGTAACTACAGGGGGAACAACAGGCGGGTCTACCACAGGCGGAACAATTACAGGAGGCTCAACAACTGGGGGCTCAACCACAGGAGGTTCAACCACAGGCGGCTCAACCACAGGCGGCTCTACAATTGGAGGAACAACAACAGGGGGAACAATTACTGGAGCAGAGCCATCAGTAGTAAAAAATTCTGAAGGAACAGTATTCCAGGTATTTCCGTTGTCTGGCGAGTAAGTAAGAGTCGCATTAGCCCCACCACCATACTCGTAATACCAAGCATCTAAAGCATAAGTGTGACTACCGACAATTTGTATGTCAGGATAGACACCGCCCCAGCGACCTTTGTCGTACCAGTCATTAGTAATTACTGGGGTTTCATCAAGAGACATCCAGAAGCCATCATCGGCAAGTGCCTCAAACGTATAAGTACCAGAATCTGGGAATGTCACAAAACCTGTGTAATGTACAAGGACAAAATTATCCTGGCAACCTGCCACAATCCCACCGTTGTTGTCATCATACATTTGGTCAATGTTATCGACGTGAGTCCAGGCCCCTTCACACAAAGTATAAGGGATTCTATCAGGTTTAATTGACGGGTCGTAGGTATACACCGCTACGTTAAGTCCGCTGATAGAGTCAGCAGAGGCTGATGCTGTAAATAGTAGCGAAGATGAAGCTACGAATATTACTCCGATTGATGCCGCGAATTTACGCAGATTTGGCAATCGCATCCTTTACGGGCTAGGGGGGAGTAGTTCTATTATCTCTTAACTAGCTTATTTATACCCGATAAATGATTACAAGTTCAGTTTGAATTGAAAAAGTTTGTGTGCTAGGGTTTTACCCATAACTGAATAGTGTCACTTTGACAATAAACGACCAAGTACTAACGCAAGGAAAGGTAGGTCGCTAAATGAAGAAGTTCATTGCAACTGCAGCCCTGCTAATGACATTGGCAGGTTGCTCTGCCTCTGAAGCAGCCGCTGCAATACAGGAGAAAGTCTCCTATACACCAACCACCCACGTGGTTGAAACTGGATTAAAACCATTTTTGGCTAAAATCGCAGTAATTCACAACACCCAATTAATCCATAACACAGTAGTTAAACTAAATAAATATGTTGGAAAGACGTGGTATGTCTTTTCTGGTAATACCCCACGAGGCTGGGATTGCTCAGGCTTAGTTATGTGGTATTACGAACAATTAGGAATAACACTTCACCACAGCGCTTATGCTGAAAAATATGTGTCTAAACCGCACAAGTTTTCTACGGCTAAAGCAAAAATGGGCGATATTATTGGATTCCCAGGCCATGTAGGTCTGTATATCGGAAACGGATACATGATCCACGCTCCACACCCAGGTGCGCTAACAGAGCGTATTAAGGTAATGGAATGGGCCAAAATGAATTGGACCACTAACGTAACGTACACTAGAATCGTTAAGACAAATTAGGTATACTAATTAGTACCAAGACTGGTCCGAGCCTAACGGTGCAGGACCAGTCATTCGCCTCAATAGCTCATCTGGTAGAGCATCTCACTTGTAATGAGAAGGTGACGGGTTCAAGTCCTGTTTGAGGCTCACATATTTTAAAAACTTTTGCTATACTAAATAAAGACACGCCAATTGGGTGTCGTAAATAAATACTGTGCTATGGGCAGTAAAAAGAAAACCCCACGCATCCAGACCAAAGTCTGCCCGTGGGGTGCTATTGATACTATTGTAGCACAGTTGTCGTCTAAGGAGACAAAATGAACAACAATAATTTCCCGCAAGACCCATATGGTTACAAGGGTCAGCCCTGGGGCAAACCATACCCAAATCCTTATGAGCCAAACCCTCATGGTGACTGGAAGAAACAGCTCCCACCAATCCCTAAGCCAGTGACAATCACTGACCTGTTCCCGCGGATTGATCGCTGGGGCATTGGCTACATGCCACTTCTCGAAGATCTTATGCAGATTGCAAAGGAAAAGCCTTCGTACCCTCCGTATGACATTATCGACCACAAGAACGACACCACTGTAGTGTCAGTCGCTGTGGCTGGTTTTGCCAAGAAAGAAATTGAGATTACTCTTCACGAGGGAACGCTCAAGATTGAAGGCAAGAAGAAGCTCAAGAAGGAAGAGGGCGAAGTCATTTATCAGGGTATTGCTGCCCGTGACTTTAACCTTACTTTTGCACTAGCAGAATTTTATGAAGTGCAGAGCGCGGAGCTTACCGATGGCATGCTAAACGTCACACTTTTTAAAAACGTGCCTGAAGAAAAGAAGCCAAAGGTAATTGACATTAAGTAGTATTTTTGGTACTATTTAAAAGAGCCCGAGATGCACAGATGATGTGTCTCGGGTTTTTCTTTGGTACAATGTAGTTATGCCTAACGCACCTAAGACCCCTACACGAACAATCCGTGTACCAGACGAGCTTTGGCTTGCCGCACAAAAAAAGGCCGCAGAGCAGGACATCACTGTTACATCAGTGCTTATTGCGGCGCTAGAATTTTTTGTTGACGGGGGACTTGACAAACTTCCCGATTAAGGTTTAAATTTGTATTGCTAAGACATAGCATCCCCCACGGGGGTTAGACTACAGAGGTACAAATGCCAGTTCACAATGACAGTATTCCAGAAGAATACCTAGAACCACTTCGCAAAGAAGTTCAGCAGTATGTCGTCCTAAAGGATGAAGTAACCAATCTTGAGACCCGCGTCGGTCAGATCAAGAAACGCATTATTAACACTATCGAAGAGCTGGGTGAGGCTAACGACAAGGGAAGCCTTGTTCTACCGCTTAACGATGAGAAGTCTGGAACCACCAACGTGGTTAAGCAGCGCCGTGTCTCTAAGGTATTTGACGAGGATACCGCCAACCAGATTCTTAAAGACAAGAACCTATTTGATGACTGTACCCAGACCATCACTGTTCTAGACCAAGATGCTGTCATGTCGGCGTACTACAATGGTCTTCTAACCGACGAAGACATCGAAGCAATGTTCCCAGAAAAGGTTAGCTGGGCACTAATTTTGGAGAAGAAGTAATGAGCAAAATGGCCGAACTATACGATGAAGGCGTAACAGATTTAATCTCCTACACTATTGGCGTACAGAGCGGACTAAACTCCGCGATTGCTGTTTTAAACGAAATTATGCCTTATCTTACTGAGCACTCCAGCGCAGAAGAAGTTCTTTGTCACGATGTCCTTGATGCTGCTATTACCACCATTAGGGGAAAACTAAAATGAGTAATTTAGGTAACGAAACTACGGTATCCGCTACAGATATTTGGCTTACTCCGCCACGTTTGTTGAGCAAACTTGGTCATTTTGATTTAGACCCATGCGCTTCACTAGACCGCCCCTGGGACACCGCCGATAATCATTACACCATTGAAGATGATGGTTTGGCACAGTCTTGGGAGGGTCGAGTGTGGATGAACCCACCTTATGGCAGGGGCATGGAAAATTGGATGTCTAAATTAACTAATCATGCTTCATCAGGTAAGGGCACAGGACTAGCTTTAATTTTTGCTCGCACAGAAACTAAAACTTTCTTTGACCATGTTTGGGACAAAGCTGACGCTATTTTGTTTATCAAGGGTCGCATTAAGTTTTGTACCCCAGACGGCAAAGAGTCTGGCACTGCGGGTTCACCTAGTGTTTTAATTGCATATGGTAAAACTGAAATAGATGTTTTACGCAATTGCGGTATTGAAGGAAAGCTGGTTATATTATGAGCATCATAGCTTATGACGCAGGCGTAGCTGATGGTAAAGCTGAGGCTATCCAAAAAGTCCTAGACTTGCTTGAGGAAATGTTTAAAGACCCACCAATGCGCGGAGACATTGCGCTTAGTGACCTTCGTAGACTTATTAAGGCAATTAACTAATGACTCAAATCATCGGTTTTATTCTGGGGATTGTACTTTTAAGTTTTACCGCTATTTGGTACATTAAACACGGAGATGACGATGTTTTGTAAAGGAAAAAATAAGTGAATAGATTTAGAACCAAACCAGAGTGCGGTACTAAGTCAGGTTATGACTATCATGTTCGCCAAGTTAAAGAAGCCCCTTGTCAAGAATGCTCAAACGCACTTAAAACACATTGGCAAGAACAACGTAAAATTAGAAGTCAAGAAATAAATGCTTACAGGCAAGCGTGGAGAGCCATGCACCCAGAAATTCAAAAAGCTAGACAAAACATTCAGGCACGAAAGCATGGCAAAGGTGACTGGACTACTGCAGAGGCGTTGGAGATTTATGGTACAGACTGCCACATTTGCGGAACCGCTATTGATTTAAAAGCTCCAACTAAAGTAGGGGCAAACGGATGGGAATTAGCTTTACACCTTGACCACGTAATTCCGCTTAGCAAAGGTGGAGCAGACACGCTAGGTAATATTAGACCAGCTCACGCTAAGTGCAACATTAGAAAATGGGCTACCGTAAAGTTGGAGGAACTAAATGAGCAATAATGATTTTATTGACGACATGTTTGGCGAACTTGAGGCTTATTATCCTGGCAGCAAGCGTAAACGCCGCGAGCCTGCCCCTAAAGTGGAGGTCGACTCTAGTTGGGAAAATGACTCACTAGAAAAAACTTTGCCAAATGGTAGACAAGTTGAAGTTTATATGATAGGTTCATTAGCGAAAGCTTTGAATCGTACAATTCCAACGATACGTCAATGGATGAAACGAGGAAAACTTCCCGAGTCACCTTATCGTATGCCATCTCAAATAGATAGCATCGGTAGGCACCGCGAGGGCAGACGGTTTTACAGCAAAGCAATGGTAGAAATTACAATTGAGTTGTTTGCTAAAGCTGGACTTTTAAGCACAGATCGTATAGACTGGACTTTACACCAGAGTCTTACTAGTAAGATAGCTGAGGCGTGGGAAACAATCCGCGCAGAAGAAAATAAATCAATTAATTAAGGAAAACATGCCCATTACCCCAGATGCCCCAAGTGCCGCCAGCTACATTGCCGACGACATTGACGCACGTCCATCACAGGCAACCGCAACATCATCTTCAGTCCAGTCGGGCTGGGATGCTGCGGAAAGCCTAACCGTTTCAAGCGACTTCCCTACCGAAGTCAAGTTTGAAGACGGCAAGCACCAGGTCTTTAAGTTCCTGGACGAAAGTGGCCCATTCGCCATTTACAAGCAGCACTTCCTGAAGCAGAAGACAAGCGGTAAGCGCTCGTATGTCTGCATCGGTGCAAACTGCCCACTCTGCGTTAAGCTCCAGGACCGCCCTGAGAACAAGCGTGCATTTACCGTTGTAACCCTTAACTCTGCTGAGGGTATGCTACGCCAGATGCTCATTTCAGGAGCCCGTCTATATCAGGCGCTTCACGCCGCACACTACTCGCCACAGGGTCCGCTAACTAAGGGATACTGGGCTATTGTGCGACTAGGTAAGGGTCCACAGACTTCTTACACCGTAACTCCTATCAAGGAGCGCGACCTCGAAGAAGACTGGAACATCAGTCAGGAAAAGGCTTCAGCTGTTGTTGACGCCTCAGAGGTTTACACCCGTGGTCTCATCAAGGAACACTCATTTGAGGAACTTGACGAGATTGCAGACTCGCTGCTCTAAAGCCAATAGCATTAGGCGGGGATTTGACATCCCCGCCTTTTGCGCTATTGTGGAGATACTATGAACATTATTACAACTGCCGAACAACTTGCCGAGATGGTAGATTACTACCTAACTCAAGATGCCTTTGCCTTTGACGTTGAAACCGTAGGCCCACGCCGAGGTATGACGCCTGTAAATGAAGTCCTATGGATTACGCTTGCAACCCACGGACGCTGTGACGTTATCCCTATGGGGCACCCACACGGTTTGTTTATCGAAGAAATTTACCCTTTGACTGGTCAGGGTGAAGTCCGCAAAGAAAAGGGCTTGACACTACGACCTAGCGACTATAGTCGTGACGCTAAGAAAGCTACCAAGGTCTTTGGGCCTGCGCCTGAGCAGCTTTACCCAGCTGAGGTATTTAAGGCGCTTGAGCCTATTATGTTTAATGACCAGATTCTTACTATCGGTCACAACCTTGTATTTGACCTGACTTCAGTTGCTAAATACTACGGCGGTCGTATCCCGTCTGCCCCATACTTTGACACGATGATTGCATCGTTTATTTCAGATAACCGCAATAAGAATAAGTGCGGTCTTGCTGACTGCCTTAAGCGAGAGTTTGGCTACGAAATGGTCAAAGGTGTAGGTAAAGAAGTAGAGGTCTATGACTTTGAAACCGTTGCCAAGTACGCATATCTTGACTCTAAGTACACGTTCCTATTGTGGAAGTCGCTAGTACCAAAACTAGAGGCGGGAGAACTTGACCGCGTGTTTGCGCTAGAGATGGATGTTCTAGCTGTTCTATGCGATATGAAACTAACTGGTGCCGTAATTGATACTGATTCTCTTGAGCAGTTAAAAATTGACCTAGAAGAAAAAGTAGACGAAGCTCGTGCTAACATCTACAAGGCTGCTGGTCGTGAGTTTAATATCAACTCAAATCAAGAAAAGCAAGCCTTGCTTTATGGAGCTAAAGAAGAGGGCGGGCGCGGACTAAAAGCACAGGTACTAACTGTCAAGGGTAAGCAAAAAGACAAAACTAACATTGAACTTACTGGCGCTGACTACTCAGTATCAGCAGAAGCATTAGAACCTTACCGCGACAAAGATCCACTAGTCACCGCACTCTTAGAGTACGCAGACTACAATAAGCTACTTTCAACTTACGTTATACCTTACCTTGGCGGTGAGATTGAGCGTACTACTGCTGGAAAAACTCGCATTGAGACTAAAGAAACTATGTTAATTAATGGTCGTTTGCACGGTGACTTTGTGCAACATGGCGCTGAGACTGGTCGTTTTTCAAGTCGCAACCCTAACCTACAGAATGTACCTGCGCCTCACACGCCACACGGTAAGGCTATCCGTAACCTATTCGTGGCACCTCCAGGGCACAAGCTAGTGGTTGCCGACTACTCGCAGATTGAGCCTCGCGTAATTGCGTCATTCTCGGAAGACCCAATTATGATGGATAACTACCTAAATGGTAAAGACATCTATACCACCGTCGGTGACACGATGGGCGTAGACCGTAAGGCAGGTAAGGTTCTCGTACTTGCTATGGCATACGGCGTAGGTCCTGACAAGATTGCTGCACAGATTGGCTGTACCAAGACTGAGGCTAAAGACTTGTTGGACCGATTTGCAGCACAATTTAGCTCAATTGCTAAGTACCGAGCCAAAGTAATTGGCTCAACTCGGGCTGGTAAACCTGTGCCATATGTAAAAACCTTGACTGGTCGCCGCCGATACTTGCCTGAGATTATGTCCCGAGATAACGGTTTTCGATCAGGAGCTGAACGTCAGGCGTTTAATACTAAAATTCAAGGCAGTGCCGCAGATATTATTAAAATTGCTATGGTACGTGCACATCAGATGCTTCCATCAGAGGCTAAGATTATTCTCACAGTGCATGACGAAATGGTGTTGACTACCCCAGCAGATATGGCGGAGTCAACAGCAGAAATTCTAAGAGAAGCTATGGAAGGCATTAATGTGCTAAAAGTTCCGCTAATTGCAGATGTAAAGATTGTAGATAAGTGGGGAGAAGCAAAATGACCTGGCCTATCTCAAATAACGACGGCTATCACAAAATGCAAAAATTGCCTATTACTACTTTATATAGATGGTATTTATACGATGTTATAGGCGAAGAAGCTAATAAAAACATTAGTTTGTTTAATTTATCGCCCGTAAGCGAAGAGGGCAATGAAAAAGAGCTAGAAGACTCAGAAGAACGACTGATTGAAATATCACCATTGTTGCCCCTTATAAAACTGTATGCAGACATGAATGCTACGTACACTTATGAAGTGCAAAGTAAAGAACTGCTTAAAACAGACGGAGTAACACCAGAACTATTAGCAGCAAGTTCTAAATCTTTAAAAGAATTTTATAGTACTATGGCATTTAACGGGATTTTATCCTTACTCTCATCCGCCGTTGAGCTTGATTTAGTAGAGCTACACGGCACATTCACAGGTCTAAAGGAGACAGACGAATGAGTAATTCATGGTGGGCTGACAAGCTCGGAAATAACCAACCACAGACACCAAGGTATACGCCACAGACGCCACCAGTGCAGCCTGTACAGCCTGGATACGCCCAACCATATCAAGGGGTTACCCCAAACACCTCATACCCCCCTGTGACCGAGCAGCCCTATGTTGACCCCGCGTTGGCTGGCCGTAGGCTACCCGCTAGTGCAACTTCCCCCAGCCGTTGCCCTAATTGTTCTAGCGGCAATTATGGAAAAATGACCGCTGAAACTGCGCCACGGTGCTATGATTGTGGTTATCCTATCCAGCAGTCAGGGTCAGGTACTCCAGGAGTACGCATCCCTAGCAACGGCACGGTAGAGGCTACCAAACAGGTAAGCACCTCAAATAACTTTAACCCAGGCACATTTATCGGAAAGATTGAGTAATGTCACTCCAAAAGGTTCTAGCACAGATTAATAAGAAGTATGGCGAAAACACCGTCGTACTAGCATCAGACGTCGCAGCTCCAACTCGTTTCACATCAGGTTCACTATCGCTAGACATGATTCTTGGAGGCGGCTGGCCTACTAACCAGTGGCACGAAATTATCGGGGAGGCAAGCAATGGTAAGACTGCGCTTGCACTTAAAACTATTGCCGCTAACCAAAAGCGTGACCCAGAATTTACAACTATTTGGATTGCTGCTGAGCAGTGGGTTCCAGAGTACGCAGAGATGTGTGGCGTAGATTCAACCCGCGTCCACGTGTTTACCAGCAACGTTATGGAAACAGCCCTCACAGCCGTTCTAGAGTTCATTGAGACTAAAGAAGTTGACTGTGTAGTTATTGACTCGCTGCCTGCCCTCGTGCCCTCAGCAGAAGACGAAAAAGAAATGGACGAGTTTACCGTTGGTCGTGGAGCTATGCTTATGGGCAAGTTCTTTCGCAAGATGGAAAAGGCGGGCAAGCGCGACCTTCTAGGCGGCGAACGCCCGTTTATCGGTCTAATCATCAATCAGTTCCGCATGAAAATTGGTGTTATGTACGGAGACCCACGCACTACTCCTGGTGGCGAGGCTAAGAACTACTTCTTCTTTACCCGCATTGACGTAAAGCGCGATGAGTGGATTGAGGTCGGTACTGGTCAGGAGAAGAAGAAGGTCGGTCAGACCATCAAGTTCCAGACTCGTAAGAATAAATCAGCTCCTCCAGGACAGACCGCGTTTGTAGATTTCTACTTTGACGAGGGCGCAGGCATTGACAAGGGCGAATACGACTTCGCTAAAGAAATTGTGTCGCTGGCAATCATTAATAAGATAGTTACTCGTGCAGGAGCTTACTACCGTTACTCAGAACGTCAGTGGCAGGGAGCGGATGCACTACTTAACTCCATTCGTGAGGAAGTAGACCTGCAAGAGCAGTTAACCAAGGACGTAATGGGAACGCTACAGCTAGCATAATGTCAAGAGCAAAACGAAACGCACAGTCTACGTGCACTCAATGTGATCGCCCATTTTATGCCAGAGCACTATGCAAACCTTGCTACATGCTTCAATTTAGAGGAAAGTTTGGCACTGCACCTAAAGCGCAGCCAAAAACTTATAACCCAGAAGATCTAGCAGATTTTTGGTCGTTTGTGAAAGCAGAGTTAAATATTGGCTAGATCAGAGGGTCAAAAACAATCCCAGAAACACGAAAAAAGGCTAGCTAAATTAACTGGTGGTCAGAAGAACGTTGCTTCTGGGGCGTTCTGGTTTCGCAAAGGTGATGTACGCTCAGAAGATTTGTTGATTGAGCACAAGTGGACTGGTAAAAAATCCTTTACTGTTCAGTCCTCGGTATTAGAAAAGATTATGACCGAAGCGCTAATTGACGGTCGCACCCCTGTTTTGGGCATCAGCATGAACGATGTTAATTACGTAATACTCGACGAAAACGACTTCTTGACCATGCGTGAGTTTCTGATACAATGTATAGAGGAGCATACGGAAGAGAAGTAAATTACTATTTGGAGTTTACTTGCTATCTTCCCTACTCAATTCAATCCCAGAGCCAGAGCCGTGGGAATTTCAAGCTAAATGTGGCGAACAAGTTTATAACGCCGAGACTAAAGAATACGAGTCAGTCTATGACCCTGAGCTTTGGTTTCCGCCGCGAGACAAAAAACTATACAAGCCAATAGCAGATAAAGCTAAATCAATTTGTTTTGGCAAAGACGGAAGACCAGAATGCCCAGTTAGGCTAGAGTGCCTAGCTTTTGCGGATAAAAACGAAGAAGCGCACGGTATTTGGGGCGGAATGAGTCACCGTGAGCGTAACGCCCTAAAACGTAAAGCAGTCCGTACAGGAACTACGCTACTAACACTTGCTAAAAAATCTAGTAGACAATCACAATAATGTGTGATAAGTTTTTCACTGGAGGACACAAAACATGCCAGAGAAAAAACTAAAGAAATTACCAGCAGGCGCATTAAAAAACTTTGTAGATGCAGGTAAATCAACTACTAGAGTCATAAGCAAGGTAGAACGACACGTTCTATCTCAGCCAATTGATAACCACCGTTCATTTAATGGACTACACCCATCGGCTATGGTAAGCCCGTACTGGTGCCATAGAGCATCTTACTTTCATCTACAGGGCAATCATCCCGTACCAGAGCCACGTCAGTTTAAGCGTGAACTAATTTTTGCCCAAGGTCACGGCATTCATGCTACGTGGCAAAATTGGTTTAGGGATATGGGCAAATTGTATGGCGTATGGGAATGCCGTAATTGTGCCCTTCAGTTTTGGGCAACTAGCCCAGAAGGTTGCGACGCCTGTGGCGCAGACCGTTCTATGCGCTATAAAGAAGTACCAGTAGAACATACCCCACTGATGATTACAGGTCACTCAGATGGTTGGCTAAAAGGTTTTGGCGATGACTTGATGCTAGAGATTAAGTCAGTGGGTGCTGGTACATTCATGTGGTACGACAAGTCAGCATGGTTTGCTGGAGACCAGAACTTTGATGAGGCGTGGAAGAACTTAAAGTCTCCGTTCTCAGCCCACATCGCCCAGGTACAGCTATACATGAAAGTACTAGAACTGTCTGGTCGTGAAGACGTGCCACAGGAAGCCGTGCTACTGTACGAGGCTAAGCCTACGCAGGAAGTCAAAGAGTTTATTGTCCGCAAAGATGACTGGGCTATCCAGCCGATTATTGACGGCGCACAAATTGTGGTAGACTCGTTAGCAAAGAACATAGCGCCAGACTGCAACGTCGGTGGAGCGCATAAATGCAAGCAGTGTGGAGGATTCAATGAGTAAGCTAATCACCAGCGATACCAGCAAGTACGTGCTAGACACGTTGGATGAGCAAGGTCTAAGCCTAGACCGAGAAATGCACATGCCTCGCCCGTCACTTCCTGCGGATATTACAGACGTTGATGACGAAGAGCTAATGCGTTTGTACACCCACTTCTCGGCGTACAGCGATTTTGTTAATACCCAACTTGCTTGTGCAGTAATTGACGAAAAAGAAGCACAGCGTAACATTGATTACGCAGAATCTGAGGCAATGCTGCGCCACCAAAGCACCAACGCTAAAACCACAGTCACAATTATTAAAGCGCTAGTTGATGGCGACCCTACGCTGGGTGAGTTGCGACAAGACGCATTGAACAAGTACTCGTACCGCAAGATGCTTGAGACTATGGCAAACAACCTAGAACGTAGCAGTTCTGTTTGCAGTCGTGAGCTAACCCGCCGTACTTCAGGGGACAACTTCAAGACCCGTAGCCGTAGGTTTACTGCGTAATGGCCGCTAAAAAGGGTCCAAAAGTATTTGGCAAGCCACTATCAGCCAAAGTAAAGCGCGTAGCAATCGGCATTGACCAATCGTACTCGGGCTTTGGCGTGACCCTCATGGACATGGATTCAGACGCTTATTACACCACAGTGTTTAAGGGTGAAGGTATTGGTGTAGACCGCCTTCTAGATATTCAAGAAAAACTGTGGAAAATTATTGAAGAAACAACCCCATCATCATCTGAAGTAGTTGTAGGAATGGAAGGTTATGCTTTTGGCTCACAAATGGCAAATATGGCTGGAGAATTGGGCGCAGTCGTAAAACTAACGCTGCAATCAGTACTGTGGAAATATCATGGTAAATATCCGTATATAATTCCACCGACAGTGTTAAAGAAATATGTTACTGGCAAGGGCAACGGCGTACAGAAAAACCAAATTTTATTACAGGTCTATAAGAATTGGGGAGTAGAATTCAATGATGATAACGCCGCGGATTCATATTCACTAGCGCACCTAGTCGCAGGAAAAGCAAACCTAGCCCATCAACGTGAAATTTATCACAACATTCAGGACCCTAAGTACCGAGAAAAATGATGTACGGAACCCTTCACCGTAAAAACGGAAAAATGTTACGGAGAGTTAAATTTCAAATACTGGGGTTTTGGCTATATTGGTATTTGTTAGCCATGAAAAGACAACACAAAACTATTGTAAAACTAAATGCAGACATAAAGTCTATTAGACAAACAGAGCGAACCAAAGTTGCAAACATGATAGATCAAGGAATTGAACACACAGTTGATAAGTGTGGGATGACTTGCGAAGCTCATATAATAGTAGACTTTATTAAAAAGTTAAAGGATGTTGATGGGGACGAGTAAGTCTGGTTGGTGTTTAACAGGCCACCACAAAGACTGTCCACAAAAGTTTTCCAGCCACGATTGCCCATGCCCATGCCATTTAGGGATTGAAGTACCACCCATCACAGAACAAAAGGTAAAGAAAAATGATAGACAGCGAAAAATTTAAAGCAGAATTTGTAGCAACAGCATTTGAGGCAGCCCTAGCAAAAAAGTTTGCAGAAGCTCAAGCATTGTTGCTAAAAAAGCACAACGACTACGGACCAAAAAATATTAGTCAATCACCTGGTGGACCGCTTAATGGTCTACGCGTCCGTATGTGGGACAAATTGGCGCGAATTAATAACCTAGTAGACAACGGTGTTACGCCAAGCAATGAGAGTTTACGAGACAGTTTTATTGACATGGCAAATTACGCAATAATTGGCATGATGGTTATTGACGGAGACTGGGACAAAAATTACGGTATGAACCAAAAAAATCAAGGTTAAACAGCATTTAACACGTATTACCTTTATAGTTTTAATATCGGGAGATTAATCTAACAAAAGGTATATTATGTCTGAACTACAAAACGAAGAAGATATTTTGCGCGTTAGCGCATCCAGCAACCCACAGTCAGTAGCATCCGCGATTGCACACGCTATTTATGAAAAAGGTACTTGTAAAGTACGTGCTGTTGGTGCAGGACCAGTGAACCAAGCTGTTAAAGCAATTGCTATTGCCAGCGGTTACACAGCCCCTCGTGGAATTAGCCTAATTTGTATTCCAGGGTTTCAATCAGTGGAAATCAACGGAGAAAAAATTAGCGCAATTCTATTTAAAGTAAATTCAGTTAACTAAGCGTATTTAGTTAATTACAGGTATTGTTGAAGTACCAACCATCTTAGGCCAAAGAGGTAAAAACATGGAACAACCAAACAGCAAGTTCAAAACTATGGGAACTAGCGCAGCTTCGAGCACCCGCAACCCATCGGGAATGCCTGAAAAGGGAAAGCTAATGAAGCGTGGAAACGCTGTTGCTGGCACCTTGGACGGAGCTAAGGGTGCCCACACAATGAAGCAGGTCACATCTAAGCGTGCTTATGGAATTAAAACCAACATGCCAGCTTGGAAAGACCCACAGATCGGCCCTACTCAGGGCAATGGTCGTTTGCTAAAGGAAGTAATTAACCGTACTTCCCCAACCTTCCTTGACGGAATGCAAGACCACAACTAAGCTAAACATAAAAGCCCGCCGAAAGGCGGGTTTTTTTGTGCCTTGACAAGTTAAAGAATGTCGGACATAATCATGGTATGCCGCGAAAAGTTGTGGTAGAGTACTAATTAGCAAATACCGAGAGAAGGAACATGCTACTAGATGAACTAAAAGCCATTGCAGTCAAAGCTTCCATTGAAGGATGCGTTGTCGGTGTTTGGGCAAAAGAACAAGATTCAGATTTTCAAGAAGTATTCGCAACACTACGAAGTAAGCCAAATTTGCCGTTATCAGAAACGCTTACCTTAATTCAGTCGCACTATCCAAGCCTACCCTTTAAGCGTACGTCGTTTGCGTACCATATGAGAGGAACATGCACATGTCCGAAAGCCTAGCAGCAATGCTCAAAAGGATGATGGAGCTGGATTACGAAGCCCCACTTCCTTATCAACAAGCATCTAAGTTGGTTATTAAACCATCTAAAGCAAAACCAAGCAAAAGCAAAAATGGTTGGAAATTGGCAGCCTTGCTACCTGACACACAAATTGGTTATCGCGTTTACGAAGATGGGTCAGTAGTAGAATTTCACTCAGAGCCAGCAATTGATATTGCCCTACAAATCGTGGACTATGCTAACAGGGAGTTTGGCGTAGACACAATTGTAAATCTTGGCGATACCCTAGACCTACCGCAGCAAAGTCGTCACCACCAAGAGATTGCGTTTCAGAACTCGACTAACCTTGCCATCCAGCGAGCTTACGAATACCTAGCTGCTCAGCGTGCAACCGCGCCAGATGCAAAAATTGTATTTCTAGAGGGTAATCACGACTGTCGTATATATAAGTATCTTGCGGAGAACGCACCAGCTGTAGCAAACATGCGTCAAGCAGGTACTACACCAAGCGACTGGCCTGTAAACAGCCTGCCACACCTGTTGCGAATGGACGAGTTAGATGTTCACTACGCCAGCGGTTATCCAGCGGGAGAGTATTGGTTGAACGATAACCTACGCTGTATCCACGGTGACCGAGTTAACTCGGCTGGTAGCACCGCTATGAAATACATTAACTCGAACCACCACGTTTCTATTATTTACGGGCA
>Ga0209084_1002099_pt1 | contig 15885 bp, 19 predicted proteins | sample C_130820_MF_Meta_FD_187309 | JGI IMG/M metagenome (GOLD analysis project Ga0209084, IMG submission 187309) | Freshwater microbial communities from Lake Croche, Canada to study carbon cycling - C_130820_MF_MetaG (SPAdes) (version 2) | ecosystem: Environmental > Aquatic > Freshwater > Lake... | reverse complement strand
CACATTCCGCACAGAATCTATAAGTGGGTGTAACGCAGTCACCAGCCGACCACACTCCTCGGATGTGGTCATGCCTGTCAGAATGATATTGCCCGTGCGGAACACCTTGGCAATCCACTTCACATCCGGGAAGTAAATCTTCACAGCCGGATAGACTGCGGGTTCGTACTCGGTGCGAATCCCATCTCGACGAAGAGCCGCATACAAGGTCTCGCGAGACAGGCTCGTAGCTGTCGTAAGTCGAGTCTTGTAGTTCATCAGAACCACCCGCCTGACCTCAGTTGTCCACACATTGTTCGGAGCCGTATCATCGGGAACGGACACCGACTGCGGACAGGTGGTCAAGATATGGCTTCGCAGTCTCGCCATGACCGATCGGTCATAGCGTTCATCTAGAACGCCGGTGATATGAAACACGCCATTCTGAAAGATCTTCACAGTAATCTCCTTCTTTCGCAGTGTCCCATCACCGTCGTCCAGACTGACGAGTGTGATGGAATTGTGACCGAATCCAGTTGTTCGCTTTGAAGGTGCCTTCTTGGCTCGTCGCTTAATCAAATCTCGCTTAGAAGACCCGCGAGCGGGAACACCCTGCTTCTCAACCTTGATGATTGAGTCCGTCAATGGGAGGGACTCCAGAAGGAGGTTCGTGTTGAGGCGGACGTTCACCGTGTACAGCACGACCATCGTTGTCAGAATTGGAGGCTCCATTGATATCCTTTAAATGGATGACGCTGATTTCGTTTTTCCACGCCTGTGAAAAGGACAGAGGTTCGCGCGACACGACGTGGCACTCAAAGGCCCGAATGACAGCACGCAGCCGAGTCTCGTCCTCGGGGCTGAGCATCCACCCCTCAAGATAGCCGAACCAGAGTACGGCTGTCTTGTGGTGGGTCAAGATACTGAGTGCCGTATCCGTGAACCCGCCCAGCAGTTCATAGGACAAATCGAAGCACCCGGCAGGTTTGTTGGCAGGATAGACATAGACAATGAGCATTACGTTACTGTCCGGGGATATATGTAAGTGTTCTTCCACATGGGACCGCCTGTCACCGAGTTCGTGAGTCCCGGACTGAGGCCCGCACACGCACACGCCGACGCGAAGTTGACCTTGCCACACGCGTTGCAGCAATTGTTGATGGACTGACGAGCCTTGGCAATCGCAGCCTCGCGATAGTAATTGGGGTCCGTCGGCGAGAGTAGTGTGGATGCGAGAATAGTGTCATTGACTTCGCGGAACAGGTTCACGCCACTCGCAGGATCAATACCATAGCAGAGGTCCTTGATCTGAGGCGGCTTGACGTTCACCGGCTTGAGAGCCTGTGCAGTCGCACCTGCCGACGCATAGGCCACGTACGCCGACGCATCCTTGACCCGGTGACCTCGAGCAATGGTTCGACTGGACTCTCCGCGAGTGCTGGGTCCATTGAGAGTGGACACGCATGCAGTCGCAGGCAAAAATTGTTCATAGACCACAGAACCCGCCTGCTGACGCTTAATCTCGGTGGCCTGGCCGCACGTCATGTGGGGACGAGTGTCAATGTACTTCTGGGTTCGCAGCTGCTGCCGGACAAGGTACTCGCTGCACGAGGACATACTTACTGTTAACAAAGAATGGAATTCAGACTCCCGGATGCGTCAGCAAATGACGACGGCAGCACTCACGTGTCAACCCAAGGTCATTGAGTGCCCGACCCTCCGCCGTCACCTTGGTCTCGGTCGTGAGGTACATGAGCTCAGAGTCGGGAGCACGGCCATCCTGACGGCGATACTCCTTGATGAGGCGGTTAAACTCCTTCCACTTGCCGGCGAGAGGGAGGTTGCACGTATAGCACTTCACGACGATTGGGAAATCCATGATGCCGTTCTTCTTGTTTGTGAGGGACAGTTCGTTTTTCGCAGACTAGAACAATGAAGGTCAAGATAAAGACAGTTTACGTTATCGCCGCCGTTGCCGTGGTTCTGGCATTGTACCTCCTGCTCAACCCGCCCGCCGGTGATTTCACGGCCACCTATTCGAAGGACGTGAGCCGCTTCGGACCCGACTCGGTGGACGTCCAGATGGCCATGGGCACTCTCCACTCTGACCCGCCCCACACAATGGTCCCGAGCCCGCCTCTGAAGCCTACCCTGCTGTTCCCTCCCTCGGAGACGGATCTTGCGAAACTTTCAGGCCCGGCAGGTAGTGCTTGATAATGAGTTATGCTACGGAGCCATGTTATCCATTGGTTGCTTCAAGTCAGTTGTTCCTGATACCGACTCTCGCGTATTTTCTGACAGGTGAACGCATCTGCGGGTTTCTGAATGTAGGTATTTACATCTCTTCGATTGCCTACCATGCGACAAAACCAAAATACCCAATCTTTCTGTATGCAGATATGTTCTTCGCACAGACGGGTAATTTGTGTGCGGTGTACACCACTGCTCAATGGATACCCTACTCAATTCCATTGTATTCAATGTTTCTGGGTTCAGCACTCGTTATTTATTACTACGGTCGCCACACGTCGACTCTTGCGTGGGACCCAGACCAGAAAGTAGCGACTGCGTGGCATATGGTCATGCACTTGATCTTGTCAGGAAGTGCGGGGATGAGTATTCTGTTGGCAAAGGCTCACCAATTAAGTTCGAGTTCCTGAGCCGACCAGAACTCCGACGTGCCATTGGGCATCAGACGCTGGAACACAAAGGGCAACTTCCGCTGCTCAATCTCACGCTTGACAACATGATCAATAAACTGCGGGTCGCTTGTGCGGAGTCCTTCCAGACTCACTAGCGGTTTCGCACCCTCGGCCAGCTGCTGCTGACGTGATGCCATGAGGACAACATACTCGTAGCGAGTGAAGTACGGTCGCGTGATGCGAGGGGTCTCCATCGCCTTGATCACCTGCGAACGAAAGACAGGCTTCGCTTCAGGGTGGTCGGTTGCCATTGTACTCTCTCTTGTCTAGGAACATACTCTTTCGTTTTCAATAAATGCCGATCATCCGTGGTGCTGCTTCCGAGTACACTCAGTACGTAAAAGGTGCTGCCCAAATCAGTGGGTCGTCCAAACTCTCCGGTAAGTCAAGCGTGCCCGTCGCGATTCCGGCCGCCGTGTCATCGGTTGCCGTGGCATCCAAAGTGACACTGACAGTGGCCGCAAAGACGACGGTGTCCACCGTTATATCGACAAAGGGAAACTCAAAGGTCACGGTCGGTGTGGCACGGAAAGTCTTCTCTGACTAACACAATGCCTACTCGTTCTGCGTCTGAGTACACTGCCTTTGTCAAGCTTCAAGCACAGGCTCAGTTGAAGCCGACGCTGACTCGCACAACCCCGTACAACCAGGGTGGACAGGTTGCGAACAATGCCCTTCTTCAGTTCTCGGACATGGCCTATCTGACGCGTGGACAGCTGGCCCCGAGTCGTGACATTCCCCGCCAGTTTGTCATGAACCGGTCTAACCCAAAAGCTCTTTCGCAGGTTGCGACGCTGAGTGGTGGCGGTGTATTAGGCGGCGTGGTGAACCGCCCTCAGGCTCGCTCGTCCGGCACAACGAGTCTGGTTGTACCTCAGACCAATCTCATCCAGTTCCCTGGGTCGGCACGTTAAGCCCTCGCATTCTGCTTCCACATTGCATCACACACTGCACACTGGTACATCCAGACCACGTTTACGGGGTCCAGCTTTACACCCACAATGTCTGACTCCTTGCCTCGCGTCGTGCAGGCGGGATTGAGACATGTCATGTTCTTGAATCGAGGAAGCGTAGGGTCATGCTTCAGGTACGGGTTGATGGAGTACTGAACCGACGTATCCTGCTGGAGGTCGTGCTCGTATACAACGGACCCAGACTCCTCCTCGTACGGGCAGGCACGGCACTTCAGGTAAGCCTTGCCGTCATGCTCCACGATGTCGCACAGGAAATTCGAACACTTGGCACAGAACTTCATCTTGCTTACATCTTGGTCACGAAATCTTGTTTCGTTTTGAACCCTTGAATCCATTTCTGTGCGTTCAAAAGGAATTAGCCGCCGGCAACTAATCGGGGTATTAATCAACGATGCAGCCTGGACACCTTCAAAAGTTTCTGGACGCTCACCGTGCGGAGACCAAGAGTGGTCTCGAGACTCACCAGCTCTTCGGACATGGCATTCTCTATACCATTCCTGACGAGAAGATGGACGAGTTCTATCGCCTGTACTGCAACTACTTCAACAACCAAAGTGGTCCACTGACCATCACGGAGAAGATGACTCGTATTGGTCCTCTCCGTGTGGATCTTGACTTCCTGTACGAGGGACAGGTTGAGGACCACAAGCATACGCAAGCCATGACTGTCGCCTTTGTCAAGGCGTACATGGCCGAGGCGGCTCGGTACATCGACATCAAGGACGTGACGGACGTCTATGTGATGGAGAAGCCGGAGCCGACCTTCTACCCGGGCAAGAAGGAGTCGAAGTCTGGTATTCACTTGGTTGTTCCGACGGTGCGGACGAACAAGAATGTTGAACTGGCGATTCGCAACGCACTTCTTCCGAAGATGGACGAGTTCTTCCCGGGCTTGGAGATGAAGAAGGACTGGCGAGAGACATATGACAAGTCTCCGCTGAACCACACGAGTTGGTGGGCTCTCCTTGGTTCAAAGAAGCCAGCGGGGGACGGTGCGACGCCCCAGCCGTACCAGCTCAAGTACTCGATTGAGTGGGATCCGAATGATGTCGCGGTGGCCATTGATGAGGAGGTGAATCGCGAAATCAAGCCGGAGAACGTCCGTAACTTCTCGATCCGGTCTCCCCCGACGTCCGAGTCGCCGGCCACGGAACTGGGTAAGGCGTATGCCCTGCGAGAGGAGGAGGTTCGCATCTCGGGTGGGGCGGCGATTGTTCCGCAGCGTGGACGTCCGGCTCAGCGTGGTGGTGACCCGGGATCGCGTGGTTCGTCGCCGACTCGAGTCATCTACCTCCAGCCACTGTCCAAGGAGATGAAGGATTATTACAGCGGTCACGTTCTGAATCTCAGTGATGCTCGGTACAATAGCCACGACGAGCGGACGAATGTCGGACACTGTCTCAAGAACATTCACCCCGACCTCGAGGACACGTGGTATGAGTTCTGTGCCCAGCGTCAGGATGGCAAGTACGACCCGCGTGAGGTCACGGGCAAGTGGATGGGCTTCAATTTCAGGAACGACGGAGCGAAGCTGGGTGTGGGCAGCCTTCGCCACTGGTCTCGCACGGACAATCCGGACGGATACCTGAAGATTGAGAAGCTGAACATCGAGAGTCTGCTGGAGGCGGCAACGGATACGCAGACAGAGCACGACATGGCTCAGGTGGTTCATGCCAAGTTCCGCGATGAATTCAAGTGTGCCCGGTTCAGTGCGTCGGCCTGGTACTGGTTCGCTGGTCACACCTGGCGTGAGACGGACAAGGGTGTCTCGCTGCAGTGCCGTCTGTCCTCGGATGTGTTCCGCGACTTCTTCCGCAAGGAGTCGGAGATGACGACGCAAATGCAGGCCATTAACCCGTGCCCCGATGGCAAGCACGATCCGAGTAGCTGCGACTGGTGCAAGATGGACAAGAAGCGTCAGGCCTATGCTCACATGCGAAAACAGCTCCGTATGACCCGATTCAAGGAGAATGTGATGAAGGAGTGCCGCGAGCTGTTCCTCGATGAAGAGTTTGCCAACAAGGTGGATGAGAACAAGAACCTTATCGCCTTCAGCAATGGCGTGTTTGACACGCTGACCTTTGAGTTCCGTGACGGCAAGCCGGAGGATTACATTTCCTTCTGCACGAATCTCGAGTTTCACATGGACCGTCCGCACGATTCCTACCCGTGTTGGCAGGAGCTGAACAAGTTCATTCGCGACGTGTTGCCTGACCCAGATGTCCGCGAGTACTTTCTCGCCTATCTGGCCACCTCTCTGTCTGGGTGCAACGAGGCGCAGAAGTTCCACATTCTGACCGGAACGGGTTCGAACGGCAAGTCGATGCTCATGAATCTGATGTCGACGGCAATGGGCGATTACGCATGCAAGGCGCCGATCTCTCTACTGACCCAGGCTCGTAACAAGTCTGCGGCAGCCGCACCGGAGTTGGTGCGTATGAAGGGTCGTCGGTTCGTGACGATGCAGGAGCCGGATGAGCAGGTGCCTCTCAACACGGGTCTGATGAAGGAGTTGGCGTCTTCTGAGAAGATTACGGCTCGCGACCTGTATGCGGGTTCCAAGCAGATGCTGGACTTTGACCTCCAGGCTCGTTTCAATCTGGCGTGTAACGAGAAGCCGAAGATTAACACGCAGGACGGAGGTACGTGGCGTCGTCTGGTGGTTGTGAACTTTGTGAGCAAGTTCGTGGCTGACCCTCGGCTGGCCCACGAGAAGCCGATTGACGAGTCGTTTGTTCAGAAGTCGCAGAGCAAGGAGTGGGCCGAGGCGTTTCTCAGCTACATGGTTCACCTGTACATCAAGGGCAAGGGCTACCGCAAGCTGGTGCCGCCGGAGAAGGTGATGGAGTACACGAGCGAGTACAAGGAGGACAGTGACGTGATCGCCAAGTTCATCCGTGAGAAGATTCACCCGCAGCTGCCGCCGTTGGAGGACGAGCCGTCCCCGGCACCGACGAAGTGGGGTGAGATTTCAGCCGAGTTTGTGAATTGGAAGCGGACCAATGAGCCGACGAGCAAGGCGGTTACGGCCGACCTGAAGAAGCAGCTCGAGACTACCTACGGGAAGGCCGTGGGGAACCGCTGGACCTCCTTCCGGTGCGGCGATGCGTAGACTTGCGGCGGCGACGAGCACCGACAATCGCCGGAGCTGCGGGAGCAGGAGCCGGAGATACCTTAGACTTCACCCAATCAAATGAAGATGAAACAGCCCCCGTCGCGGTTGTCCATGCGGATGTTACGGAATCGGGAAGCCAAGACATTGTTATTAGTTTAGGTTTTTACTCACGCTTCCTTCGGTCGCTTACACATCGCCGGCACCGCGGTGGCGAGCGGCACCGATGCGGCCCAGCACATACGTGCGGAGGAGGCCGATGGTGAAGACGACCAGGGCGAAGGAGACAATGAGGTTCACCAGCTCACCGATGACCGCACCGACCTTGAGGTCCGCCGAGCCGACCTTGATGGAGAATGCCGACACACCCTTGCCCGCCGCGGCGGCCGGGGCCAGGAGCGGCACCAGGATACCGTCATTCAAGGACTTGAAGAACGAAGCCACGACCGTTCCGAGGTAAAACGACGCCGTCAGAATGATGATATCCTTGGTATCGAGCATTTATTGAGTTATCCAGAATGTTTTTCAGCTGACGTCATAATGAAGATACGCAACGCAGGATTGGATAAACTAGCCGGGAAGGCGACCTCCATCCTCGCGTTTGATTGCGAGTTTTGGCACCTCGGTGAGCAGTTTCTGCCTCGCGAAATCGGCGGATACCATCTGAAGAAGACAGGGGATGCGTGGACACGGTCCGCCCCCTTCTTCGCAGTGCTGCCCCCGCCGCCCGGTCAGCTGAACCGCGTATCGTCCAAGTTCTCCACCGTGACGCCTCCAACGGCCGTGGTGCTCGACATTCTCGAAGAAACGGAGCGGACAGCACCGGAGTTTCTTGGTCAGAATGACATTGTGACTGCGTACTTTGCCGATAAACTGGTCAAGCCGCACTTGAAGCCTGCGTCCTGGTTGACGGGGTTCATGAAGATGGTCTCGGAATCCGTGGTGATTGTGAAGGGCGATATGGACTTGAAAGCGTTAAAGTCCGCATGCTCTCGACAGAAGATTGTCTATCATCCACCGGTTGGTATTGTCGATATTGCGAAACACAATCCCGAGTTCAACAAAAGGTGTGGCACGGCAAAGCTGGAAGGCACGTACTCATGCATTGCGAAGGAGTTAGACCCGGCGTTGAAGACGGCTTTTCCTGTGGGCAAGGCACACAACCCTGTATCCGACGCAGCCATGACTCTACAAATCGCTGTGTGGCTGACCAAGAAAGATGTACGTTGAATACAATATGGATACTAGATACTGGGGAAGTAGTGCGTGGCAGCTGTTCCACCTTATCGCCGAAGGTTCGCCTTCCGCGTCGCTCACACTTTCTCAGATAAGCCGTATTCTCCCCTGTAAGTTCTGCCGTGAAAGCACGGCCAACTTTATGGCTGAACACCCATTGACTCCAAAGGCGGATGCTGGACACTGGCTGTACGAGATTCACCGCAAGGTGAACCACAAGCTAACGACGCAAGCCAAGACCGATCCTGCGGTGATTCTGCCCGAGGCTGACCCGACCTACGAAGAGGTTCACAAGAAATACGCGGACCTTCTGAGCAAGAAGCCGCACGCGGTTCCGGGTCGTGACTTTCTCTTTTCGATTGCCTACAATTACCCTGAGAAGCCTGACTACGACCAGACCAATGTCCAGCAGATCTTTCTCCGGTCACTGCGAAAGACGTACCCCTTTCCCGAGCTGCGAAAGGTTGTCGTCAAGTACATGGAGTCGCATCCCATGGCATTGTCGTCTCGGTCTGGGTACCTTCACTGGATGTATGGCTTGCTCCGACGTCTCGCAGTGAAAACGAACTCGAGTATCCGCACCTTCAAGGGATACACACATCATGTCGCATACTACAAGAGTGGATGTGCCAAATCAACCTACCACGGAAAGACATGCCGACGACTGGACGATGGAGGATTTACGAAACAGCGTGACCCTGCACGAACTCGACGGATCGCTGGTGGAGGTCTACTTACCTAAACAGATGGCTGAAGAAACCACTCTGTGTATGAAAGTGTACTTGGTGTGTTTCCTGTTCGTGACGTTTCTGGTTATGCGGTCTGTGTTTGTTTAAAACACGGACATGCGGCTCTTGCGGTGACGGCGAGTGTGGCGAGCCTTCTTGCCCGTCGACTTCGAAGACTTCGTGTACGTCTTCTTCGCCTCCATGATGACCTTCCGTATGCCATCGCCCTTCTTGTACGTGCCACGACGCTTCATCTCCGCCATCGTCGACTTCACTTTAGCGAGCCAAGGGTTCGTCATTTTTGTTTAACCGCGAGGAATAAAACCCACACCAGACCCAGGACAGAGATTCCACTGACATCCATACGCATGAACGTCGTCCATGACCTTGAACTTGGAAAAGGCCTGGTCAGGTGCGACAAGAACGATTTTTGACTTTGTGAAGGCACGCAGCTCCTCCGGCTCGCGAGGATGGGAGGCCTGCTGGTAGGTCAGGCGACGCAGACGGCTCTCGTTCCAGGAGAGATTGATAAGCGGCTCAAGCTCTGTGCCGCGAACTTCATTGCCCGACACCAGAATGAGCTTGTTGGCCAGAGAATCTAACGACCTTGTCTCCACATCACCCTCAGTAAAGTGCTTCCGGACCGTTGTCTTGAGGTGGTGAGCCACGCGGTTCAGTGTGAAACTCTTGTCCGTGTGTGGGACCAGGCTCAGAATGAGCGGGTCATCGGACGGAAAGGCCTCATTCACAATCACTTCGCAGCATGAGACGAAGGAGCGGTGGGCGACCTCGTCATAGTTGGACTGAAGAGCAACCACTGGCTCATCCTGGGCATCGGAGTAGATATGAAGCTCAATAAGGCGATATCCCTTGGCAAGGGCACCCGAGAGGTCCTCGAATGTGCTACCCTGAACTGTGTACTCAACCAGCGTATGGTCCCGGGACTCACGCGGTTGCGTTTCAGCTCCCGCCATCACATACCCCGCAGCCACGAGTGCTCCCACGGCAATGAGTGTTTCCATTGATTTAGTCTTCCTTTTTTTTAGCCTTGAACAACGGCCCAAACCGCTCAGCATTCACCTTCTCATCTGAAATACGCTCACCCATAGACAGACCCATCAGACACGCGTAATGAAAGTGAAGACAGTACATGCCGCATTCAGACTCCTTGAACTGATGGCGAGTCGCATTGTAGGTCAGCTTCATGGGCGGGCCACCAAGTGCGTCCCACTGGTCCTTCCACCGGAACATCAGACGCTGAATCTCCTTCTCGGGCTTGTGGGCATACGAGTCAAAGTACGTCATGCGAGGGTACATCAGCTCCGGACGGATATCGAGGAACGCGGCAATCCAGTGCTGTCCCGGTCCATCGTGGACATCCGTGTTGAAGACAATGCCCACTCGACGACATCCCTTCGCATACAGAGTGGCCAGCTTCATGGAACAGAGTGTCGACACGATGCACTTGGACGTCTCCGACTTCAGGTCAAAGTCAATCGGTACACAACCCACGAAATGGTAGTCTTCGAACACCTTCTCGTATTCGTGTTCAAGCTTGTCAATGTCGTCAGACGAGAGCCATTCGGACTGGTTGTCTGCCCACGAAGCAGGTGCACGAGGTCGCTTCATCATGGAAGACACAATACAGCTAGGGTCGCCATTGCGACACTTGGCATGTAGCCGCTGTTTCAGCTGACCCCACACCGCCTCCGTATCGCCTCTTTTGATCTCTCGTTCTTTGGGATGTTCCTTGTTGTAGACAGTCCGTAACCGTTCAATTTCCTTCTGGTCAAAGAGGAACATAGACTCGCTTGCTTAAAACGGATACTTTCTATACCGCAGAGTAGGACACATGGACACTCTGAAGGCAATTCTCTCTAGGTACATTCGCGTGAACAAGGACATCTCCCAACTGAATGCGGATGTTTCGGAACTTCGCGACACCCGGCGTACGGTCGAGTTGGATTTAGCTGCACTGTATGCTCACACTGACCTGCCCGACCAGATTCTCCTGCGTGAGTCTGAGATGACGTTCAATGTCAAGCGTCCACAGAAGTGGAAGAAGGGGTGGTCGCTGTCCAAGAAGGACCTGGAGATATATCTCAAGGACATTCTGGGCGATCGTGGATCTGAAGTGATGAAGGAGATTATCCGCCGTCACGAGCCGAGGCTGGTGGCTGACGACTTTGGGTTCGAGCTGAAGTCCACTGGGTCTTCGGGCTCATCAGATCCCGCTGAGTAAACTGGGTTATGCGTAATTGTCACGGTAACGTCGCCATAGCGGCCCAATACATGCACCGCACCCATGCAGCCACAAAGACAGACCGTAAAGGCGACAGCCACACCGATGAAGAACTCACTCATTCTGTTTTTTGGGTTGCGTGTGAGAAAGCGGGTTGAAGGGACTCTTCGATCTCGCGTAGCATGGCGTTGATGTCTTTCAGGTGTCTCGACGCTTCAAGGGTATTTTCGCGGGGCATGAATCCATATTGGACTCGCGTCACCGCAACGGATAACTGCCTTTGCCGCTCAACCACTTGAAGTGCCAGTGTAGATAGCTGTTTTCGCATCAATCGATATGTATGGGACGGAGAAAATCTTTAAACCCCATCATCCTCTCGCGAGGCAAAGTACTCTCGCATCTTTGTGTCGACTGTGCGGTCGGTTAACTCGAGCACACCGTCCTCGTTGGTTTCCAGAATCGACCTCACGTCGCGAATACCATCTAGGATGCGGTGGCGGTCGACATACTTGCGGTTCTTGGCCGAGCCGTGCCACATGTGATAGAGTGTGCCTGTCGAGCATGCGAGTTTGGGCAGCGTCATTCGTGCGTACTCAGTATACGACGGGACCAATGACGGGTGAACATATCCAGTGGGAAACTTAATGTCCATCCAGGCGGCGGTTGAGAGTGTGTCACCGCTTCCCGTGATGCCCTCCGTGTAGAATCCCACCTCCCGGAACCACCCTCGCTGGAAAGCCCACGCAAAACCCGGATGGTAATTGTGATTGTACAGGTTCGTACGACTCATGTACGCGACGGACAGGCGAGACTGGACTACCTTTGTGTACGTGCTATCCAGCCATACGCAGGTGGAAAAGGGCTGAACCACCTCGTATGTGTTCAGTAACCGCGAAACCTCGTCATACCAGCCGGGGTGGCCGAAGATAACGTCAGCATCCATGAAGAGCAACTTGGTGAACCTCCGCGGAACCCGGGCCTCCAAAAGAGAGCAGAGCGTCTCCTTATGGAACAGCACACTCTTGCTCCGGACATGGACCGCCTCCTTGATTTCGGGTTCGTGGTCATCAAAGAGCAGCTCCAGCGTGTAGTACGGGATCTTCGCGAACTTCAGCTTTTCAACTATGTACAAGTAGTTCATGAGCATCTTCTTCGACCGTGCCGAGTTGAAGAAGACAAAACAGACGGCCATATCCGTGTGCGTTGGGATCTCGTAGCGACATGCTGCGACATCCACGATACAGGTTTCAAGTGGGGGTGCGGTCTCAGGTGTCCGCACAACATTATAGGCAAAGGAGGAATGACACTGTCCCATTGTTAGTAGGCGGCGTTTTCGATATTGGCCCGACGCTCGGCGATTCGTTGAAGGTGCTTGCGGCGACTCATCTCAGCCGCAACCTGTGTCCGCTTGAGCTGGCGTTTGCGGGACAGTTTGTACATGAGCTTGTTCTGCTTCTTGGTTTGAAAGACTGCCTTGATACCCTTCTTGATACCGAGGAAACCACCACGGGCCCGGCGAGTTGTTGCCATTGTATGTGGTCGACAAAAACGAATTTACCGCGAAGGAGCGAACTCAACCCATGTACTCTCCCTACAATGCCTCCAATCGATTCTTTACTGAGGATGACATCCACCGCATTCTTCGCCGTCATGGACTCCCTCATTATCGAGTTGGCAATCGCAAGGTCTTCCAGACAGCCATGGTTCACACCACCTATGTACGCAGGACTGATTATACCACTCCCGACGGAGAGCCGGCTGTTCTTGCCCCCTGTCCGTCTGGTGTCATGCCCCTCCAAGATGAGAGCTACGAGTGTTTGGAGTTCGAAGGTGATGCTGTTCTCGGAGCTTGCATCGCGACGTATCTGCGAAAGAAGTACCCCGAGAAGAAGCAGGGATTCTTGACGGACGCCCGTAAGGAGCTCGTCAACAATGACCGTATCGGAGGGCTGTCAAAGGAGTTGGGACTGAATCGATTCTACGTGATTTCACGCCACAATGAGGATTCGGCGGCGATTGCTGGGAGGTCCAACACCAAGAAGCTAGGCGACATCTTTGAGGCCTTTCTCGGGGCCCTGTGGACGGATTGTGGCAACCGATTCGCAGTTGTCTATGCCTTTGTGACCAGTGTTATGGAGACATACCTCGATGTGGATGAGATTGTCGCATCGACCACCAACTTCAAGGATATCTTTCAGAAGTACTGTCAGCGAGAGTTCAAGTGCACGCCAGTCTATGAAATGAGGTCAAATGACCCGAAGAAGAATGAGATTGTTGTGGCAGTGCTTGTGGAAGGCAGAGTCTATGGAACAGGAGTCGGAACAACTCGCAAGAAGGCTGAGCAGTTTGCGTGCCAAGAGGCACTTAGTAAAGTCGGGGTAGGCGTTTCCGCCTGAGCGTCCGCCGCCGACCCCCTCCAGGAGCGAGGAGCTTCCGGCATGCAGCCTTGATATCGTCCATCTTCTTGTCGTCCTGCGGAGCCTTGGCAGTCTTCGGGGCCTTCTGAACCGCAGCTGCCGCAACGGGCGGGGTCGACATGGGGTATGTTGAAGGGAGGAGAGCTGGAAGAACGCGAACCAGCACCTGTGCCTCGGCGGGGGGCATGGGCTTTTCCGCTACAACCGGGTGGATAATTGACTGGCCTCCGAACAGGTTGGGAATGAGCGTACTGATAAGACGGTCTGTCATAGGCTTCTTCCAATCGGCCTGGATGGTGTCAAATACGTCCTTCAGGAAAAGCTTGCTCTCTTGCTCGGACACGACACCCGCAGCCGCCGCAGGACCCAACAGACCGAGGGTATCCCATACGGACATCAGTGATTCAAAGGAAGCAGGTTTGTTGAAGACCTTCGCTTGAACCAACTGGTCGATGAGCGTAAACTGTAGCGTGTGCTGACTGAATGACTTCCAGTAGGTCTGTAATTGCGGCGGCGACAAGGAGTATTGGACCGCCCACTCCTTGAATGCCCTGACGTTGGTGGTTCCGCGGCCCCAATCAAAGATGACGAGCTGGTCACCCTGCCATCCCAGATTGTCGAAGTGAGAATCGCTGTGGGTAATTGTGTTCGCATTCAACCGAGCCATGGCCAACATGACTCCCTTTAGCGACGACTTGATCAGGGCATCTGGTTTGGACTTGGCACGTATACTCTTCAATAGCGTGTCGCCTTGCACCGGTGTGACCAGGTTGATAAGCCTCCTTTCATCGCCTTGCAGATCATCGATTGTGCACTCCGCTCGCTTGTCTTCGGGTTTGAAGTTCGGTATGCACGCAGTGTCCGCCAGGTTGAAGAACTTTGTGATACCATGTCCTTCCGCCTCCAGTTTTTTGAGTTCCTTGGCAACCGCCTTCTGGATGTCAAGTTCACGCTTGTCGCGAGTGATTCGAGAAACAAACGCAGTTCCAGCCGGTGCTTTCCGTAGAGTGGTACGCCTACCATTACAGGCAACCTCTGGGATGTACACGCACGTATCGGCTCCTTGTGTCTTGTAGGCACCGCCCTTCATTGTTCAGAAGCGACAAGAATATATCCTCGCAAAAGATAAACACAATGGGCGGCGGTCTTCTTCAGCTCGTCGCATATGGTGCTCAGGATGCGTACATCACTGGAAATCCCCACATCACCTTCTGGAAGGTGCTGTACAAGCGTCATACCAATTTCGCCATGGAGGCCATGCGTGTCAACTTCACGGGCTCGCCTAGCTACGGACAGCGTTCGGTTGTGGTGGTGAACCGGAATGCTGACCTGATGTTCCGCACGTATCTCGAGGTGACGCTTCCCGATACGCGTGCGGCTGCCACAGGTGCCACACAAGACGTGCTGTGGACGGCTGGCGGTCGTCGCCGTCTGGGCTACCTTCTCATCCAGCAGGTGGAGATTGAGATTGGTGGCCAGGTCATGGACCGTCACTATGGCGAGTGGATGTACCTGTGGGAGTCCCTCACTTCGCAGTATGACCAGTCTGTTCGCCTCGACCAGATGCTTGGTGCCGCCGTTCAGGGTACGTACTCGACGCCCGCTGGCTGCAACGGTCGCCCGACGGTGATGTACATCCCGTTGTCCTTCTGGTTCTGCCGCAACCCGGGTCTGGCTCTGCCGCTCATCGCTCTCCAGTACCACGAGGTTCGCCTGAACTTCATCTTCCGCCAGGCGACGGACCTGGTTCAGAACATCACGACGGGTGGTGGTGCGTTCACGGGTGGCATCGTCGCGGCGGCCTCGGCCCTGCCCCGCTTCAAGGATGCGGCGGTGTACGTGGACTACATCTACCTCGACACGGATGAGCGTCGCCGCTTCGCCCAGCAGTCGCACGAGTACCTGATTGACCAGCTTCAGTATGGTCTCCAGCAGTCGGTGACTTCGCAGACGGTCCGCCTCGACCTGACGCTGAATCACCCGGTCAAGGAGCTGGTGTGGGTGTACCAGGACGCCCGCAAGCTCGACTGCTCGCAGCTCTCGGCTCTGGGGTCCCCCAACACGCAGCCGTTTGCGTACGACGACATTGCCAACCGCTGCCGTCTCCAGCTCAACGGCCAGGACCGCTTCGACGAGCGGTATGGCGACTACTTCTGGAAGGTCCAGCCGTACCAGCACCACAGCGGCGGCGCCTTCGAGCCGCACGCATATACGCAGCTGCCGCTGACGGGTGCGACTCAGGGTAGTGTGTATGCGGTCTTCACTGCGACGACAACAGCTGGTAGCACGTCAATCACCCTTACCACCGCCCCGTCGGCAGGGTTGATCCCCAGCAGTGGCATGGTTGTCGTGTCGGCGACGACGGTGCAGGGCGTGGTCGCGGTCCTTCCGGGGACTACGATTACGTATGCGTCTGGTACTGCAAACACGTCTACTGGAGTATACACTCTCGGTACGGCCGCCGTTAGTGGATTCACCGGCTCGCCTGCGACGGT
>Ga0209084_1002098_pt1 | contig 15888 bp, 11 predicted proteins | sample C_130820_MF_Meta_FD_187309 | JGI IMG/M metagenome (GOLD analysis project Ga0209084, IMG submission 187309) | Freshwater microbial communities from Lake Croche, Canada to study carbon cycling - C_130820_MF_MetaG (SPAdes) (version 2) | ecosystem: Environmental > Aquatic > Freshwater > Lake... | reverse complement strand
CCGGTGTATGTTGCTGGATTTGAGCGAGGTGTGCGACCAATTGGAGATTGATCAACGTGAACAACTTTATCTAACTGATCAATGCCCGTAACTGTTCGATGTCGACCAGGAACCAGGCGGGCGCCATTAAGTTTATTTGCAAGAGTTGTATAAAGAATGTCATTAACGAGGGTGGACTTTCCAGAACCCGAGACACCCGTTACCGAAACAAATAGACCGAGAGGAATACTGACCTCAATATCTTTGAGGTTATTCTCTTTTGCACCCTTGATAACAAGTTGACGCTTGGAATCAACTGGTCGTCGTGACTGTGGAATTTCAATCGATTTGCGCCCAGAAAGATAAGCACCGGTAATCGATTCTTTAGAAGCAATCAACTCTTCATACGAACCCGACACAACAACTTTTCCACCGTGTTCTCCGGCACCTGGACCGATATCAACAATCCAGTCGGCGGTGCGAATCGTCTCTTCATCGTGCTCTACAACGATGAGGGTATTTCCTAAATCACGAAGCCTGGTCAAGGTATCTATCAGACGACGATTATCACGTTGGTGTAGACCAATAGAAGGCTCATCTAATACATAGAGAACTCCTACAAGGCCTGACCCAATTTGAGTAGCCAATCGAATACGTTGGGCTTCACCACCAGAAAGTGTTGCAGCTGGACGATCGAGAGAAAGATAGTCAAGTCCGACATCGAGAAGAAAACCTAATCGTGCATGTACCTCTTTCATCACACGTTCAGCGATCTGAGCTTCGCGTTTATTGAGTGAAGCACTTTTCAAAAATGTTGCACAATCATCGATAGAGAGAGCGCAAACCTCAGCAATACTTTTACCGCCAAGTGTTACAGCAAGAACCTCTGGCTTAAGGCGAGCTCCCTTACATGCAGGGCAGGGTGTCTGGCGCATATAAGCCTTGTATTTATCGCGGCTGTAATCGCTATCAGTCTCGCTGTGTCGGCGATGAATAAAGGGAACGACGCCTTCAAAACCAGTTGAGTAATTACGAACACGTCCGTAGCGGTTCTTGTACTTAACGTGCACTTCGTAATCAAAGCCGTTAATGATTGCTTCTTTTGCCTTCACAGATAACTTCTTCCAAGGATTATCCATGGAAAATTTAAGTTCTGTCGCAAGTGCTTCTAGCAGACGCAGGAAGTACTCAGAAGATTGTCCGCCAGACCAAGGAGCGATAGCTCCTTCATTAATGGAGATAGAGTCATCAGGAATAATAAGATCTTCATCTACTTCAAGCTGGGTACCGATTCCCGAACATTCCGGGCAGGCGCCAAAAGGTGAATTAAATGAGAAGGAACGTGGTTCAAGTTCCTCAAATGAGAGATTGCAATCATGGCAAGCCAGGTGCTCGCTATAGGTGTGCTCCTTCTCTCCCGACTTCGCATCAACAAAGTCGAGGAGCACTAATCCATTTCCTAATTTGAGGGCGGTCTCTATGGAATCAGTCAGTCGTGATTTACTCTCGGCCTTCGCTGTGAGCCGGTCGATGACAACTTCAATCGTATGTTTCTCTTGCTTCTTAAGTTTGGGTGGTTCAGTAAGTTGAATGGTTTCTCCATCAACTCGTGCTCGTGAATATCCTTGAGTGACAAGCTCCGCGAAGAGATCAACGAACTCACCTTTACGTTCGCGAATTACCGGCGCTAAAACCTGAAACTTTGTGGTTGCTGGCATGGCGAGAATTTGATCAACGATTTGCTGAGGACTCTGCCGTGAGACTGCCTTGCCACATTTCGGGCAATGCGGACGACCTGCGCGAGCAAAGAGAAGACGGAAGTAGTCATACACCTCGGTAATAGTTCCAACGGTAGAACGTGGGTTTCTATTTGTAGATTTCTGATCGATAGAAACTGCTGGCGATAGACCTTCGATGAAATCGACATCGGGCTTATCCATCTGACCTAAAAATTGGCGCGCATAAGCTGATAGTGATTCAACATATCTACGTTGGCCTTCAGCAAAAATTGTGTCGAAGGCGAGACTTGATTTTCCAGAACCAGATAACCCAGTGAAGACGATGAGGGCATCTCGAGGAAGCTCAATCGAAACATCTTTAAGGTTATGTTCGCGTGCTCCGCGAACTACTAACTTATCGATGGTCATGTACCGGCCTCATCCATTCCGCGAAGTTCGCGCTTTAATTCTCGTAATTCATCACGTAAGCGTGCCGCGAGCTCGAATTGGAGTTCGTCAGCTGATGCACGCATCTGTTCGGTGAGGGAGCCTATCAATGCAACAAGTTCTTGGCGCGGCATAGAATCGGTTGATTTTGAGATAAAGCCCGCAGAGATGGCGCCCTTTTTGCCTTTATTGGTCGACAAGATGTCATCCGTATCATCGCTCTCTTGGGCGATGAGGTCAGTGATATCTGAAATCTTCTTACGAAGAGGTTGTGGATCCACTCCCCTTTCGAGGTTGTAGGCAACTTGTTTAGCGCGACGTCGATTCGTTTCATCAATTGCCTTAGTCATAGCAGCAGTCATGTTGTCGGCATACATATGCACTTCACCCGAAACATTTCGAGCTGCTCGGCCGATCGTTTGAATCAGCGATGTCGCAGACCGCAAGAAACCTTCTTTATCGGCATCTAATATTGCAACGAGTGAAACTTCAGGTAGATCCAAACCTTCACGCAGCAGGTTGATACCAATCAACACGTCGTACTCGCCCATTCGCAATTCACGCAAGAGTTCTACGCGTCTTAAGGTATCTACCTCAGAGTGCAGGTAGCGAACTCGCACGCCCTTCTCTTGCAGATAATCCGTTAAATCTTCAGACATTTTCTTGGTCAGCGTTGTAACCAAGACACGCTCATTCTTTGCGGCGCGAATATTGATTTCATGCAGCAAATCATCGATCTGACCCTTGATTGGCTTGATGATAATTTGTGGATCAACAAGTCCAGTAGGACGAATGACTTGTTCAACCACATCGCCATCAACTTTTGCCATCTCATATTTTCCTGGTGTGGCCGAAAGGTAAATCTTCTGCCCTGTGCGTTCAAGAAACTCTGGCCATTTCAGCGGTCTATTGTCTAGCGCACTGGGCAATCTGAAGCCGTGCTCTACCAATGTTCGCTTGCGCGCCGAATCTCCTTCAAACATTGCACCAATCTGAGGAACGGTGACGTGGCTTTCATCAATGACAACGAGGAAATCTTCAGGGAAGTAATCAAGGAGACAGTTAGGCGCTGAGCCGGGTAGGCGGCCATCGAGATGTCTCGAGTAATTTTCGATACCTGAGCAGAAGCCAAGTTGCTCCATCATTTCCAAATCAAAGGTGGTTCGCATCCGAAGACGTTGTTCCTCCAAAAGCTTTCCTTGCTTTTTAAAGAGATTGAGCTGCACCTGCAATTCATCTTGAATTTCACTCATGGCGCGCTTCATGGTCTCGGGACCTGCTGCGTAGTGAGTAGCTGGGAATATGTAAATCTCTTCCTCATCACGAACAATTTCGCCAGTGAGCGGATTGAGAGTCATGATTTTCTCAATCTCATCGCCGAACATTTCAATGCGGACGGCAAGCTCTTCATACATCGGGATGATTTCAACGGTGTCACCGCGCACTCGGAAAGTTCCGCGTTCGAAAGCCATATCGTTACGTTTATATTGCACATCTACAAATTTGCGCAGAAGAGCATTTCGTTCAATCTCATCACCAACTTTGAGGCGAATCATTCGATCGATATATTCCTGAGGAGTTCCAAGGCCATAAATACATGAGACGGTCGCAACAACAATGACGTCTCGGCGAGTCAATAGCGAATTCGTCGCTGAGTGACGTAATCGCTCCACCTCATCGTTAACACTCGAATCCTTCTCGATGAAAGTGTCTGTCTGCGGAACATAGGCCTCGGGTTGGTAATAGTCGTAATAGGAGACAAAGTATTCAACTGCGTTATTGGGCAACAATTCGCGAAATTCGTTCGCAAGCTGCGCCGCCAGAGTCTTATTAGGTGCAAGAACTAAGGTCGGCCTCTGAAGTCGTTCAATGAGCCAAGCAGTCGTTGCCGATTTACCAGTACCGGTGGCACCAAGAAGAACTACATCTTGTACTCCAGCATTAATGCGCTTTGCAATCTCTTCAATCGCTGCAGGTTGATCACCGGCTGGAACGTAGTCGCTAATAACCTCGAAGGGCGCGACCTTTCGTTGAAGATCGGTAACTGGGCGCACGTGGTTAGCCTAGCGACTGAGGTACGAGAACGCTCTCCCAGAGATTCTCTACTTGGCGTAAGAGCGAATCTTCATCGGAATCATTGAGTATTACCGTATCTGCGATTGCTTCACGAGCAGATTGGGTAGCTTGTGCCGCTATCCGCTTCTCAATCTGAGAGATATAGAGCCCCTTCTTCAGGAGTCGAGCTTTTCGCAATTCGATATCTGATTCAACTGTAATCACATAATCAAATTTCTCAGCAGCATTGGTTTCAACTAAAAGTGGAATCTCATAAATGAGAATCTCATCTTGATCTAAGTCATTTACGGCTTCTGCAAAGAGAGCTTGAACTCGAGGATGAATAATCGCCTCAAGATCTTTACGAGCCTGGCTATCTGCAAAGACTATCTCGCCTAGTTTCTTGCGATCTACATCTCCGTTAAGAATGATCTCGTCACCAAAGCGAAGTAAAACTTCTGCAAAGCCATCTGTTCCACGCTCAATCACCATGCGAGCAAGTTGGTCTGCATCAATCACAAAAGCACCGAGTTCGGCCAAATATTGCGCCACCGTGGATTTACCAGCACCAATGCCGCCAGTGAGTGCAACAACTAACATAGAGACACTCTACCTTTCGGGCTTGAGAAACTGGTGTTACGCAAAAGTGGCGGGAAAGAAAAATCCCGGTGAAGTAAGCAACTTTAACAAAACAAGTCGCGGCTTCAGCCGGGATTTTCTTTAAAACTTATTCGGCAACAACAGCAGCTTCTTCAGCTACCTTCGCTTCTGCCTTCTGCTTCTTGTGAGCTAAGAAACGCTCCTGAGCAACAGCGTATTGACGCTCCCACTCTTCGCGTTGTGTCTCAAAGCCTGGCTTCCACTCTTGTGATTCAGGATCAAAACCTTCTGGATAGATGAAGTTTCCATTTGCATCGTAACGAGCAGCCATTCCGTACTGGGTTGGATCAAATGCTTCGATCTCAACTTCTTGTCCTTCATTAGCTTGCTTCAATGAGAGTGAGATACGACGACGCTCGAGATCAATATCAATGATCTTTACAAAGAGTTCATCATCTACCGCTACAACCTGCTCTGGAATTTCAACGTGGCGTTCTGCCAACTCTGAAATATGAACAAGACCTTCAATTCCTTCGTGAACACGGATGAACGCTCCGAATGGAACTAGCTTTGTTACGACACCTGGCACAACCGTGTTGATTGTGTGAGTGCGAGCAAATGCTTGCCAAGGATCTTCCTGTGTCGCCTTGAGTGAGAGTGATACACGCTCGCGCTCGAAATCAACTTCGAGAACTTCAACAGTTACTTCATCTCCAACTTCAACAACTTCACCTGGATGATCAATGTGCTTCCAAGAGAGCTCAGAAACGTGAACGAGACCATCTACGCCACCAAGATCAACGAATGCACCGAAGTTAACGATTGATGAAACAACACCTGTGCGAACCTGGCCCTTTTGGAGCTGGTTAAGGAACTCAGTGCGTGACTGAGATTGTGTCTGCTCGAGGAATGCACGACGTGAAAGAACAACGTTGTTACGGTTCTTATCAAGTTCGATAATGCGAGCTTCAACTTGCTTACCAATGTAAGGAGTGAGGTCACGAACGCGACGCATTTCAACCAGTGATGCTGGCAAGAAGCCGCGCAATCCGATGTCGACGATGAGTCCACCCTTAACAACTTCAATAACTGTTCCGATGACAACTTCATCGCGTTCCTTTTTGCCTTCGATTTCTCCCCATGCACGCTCGTACTGAGCACGCTTCTTAGAGAGGATTAGGCGGCCTTCTTTATCTTCCTTCTGAAGAACAAGAGCTTCTACTCGATCTCCGACCTTTACGATGTCATTTGGATCTGCATCGTGGCGGATTGAAAGTTCGCGTGCTGGAATTACGCCTTCTGTCTTATAACCGACATCAAGGAGAACTTCTTCGCGATCAATTTGTACAACTGTACCTTCGACGAGATCTCCGTCGCTGAAATTTCTGATTGTTCCTTCGATTGCGGCTAAGAAATCTTCCGCTGAACCAATGTCATTTACTGCTATTTGAGTAGTCAAGATGCTCCGTAGGGATAGAAAGTAGTAGGGATAGGACTATTAAGTTGTTTCCGACATTTGCATACCGGAGGGCAAAGAGTACGCGTGGGGGTGAATTGCAAGCAAATCCCCGCATAGATCTGCAGCGCAAGGATTGATTTAAGGGTGATGCGGCCGATACTCGCTAGTGAGCAGCTTCGTTCCAACTCTTGCCGACACCTACTGACACATCAAGTGGAGCTTTAAGTGGAAAAGCACTTCCCATCTGGAGGCGCACAAGCTCTGAAACACTTTCAATTTCATCGTTGACTACTTCAAGTATTAATTCATCGTGTACCTGCAGCAGCAGTCGCGAAGTAAATTTTCCAGCAACGAGTGCCCCTTGTACATTGAGCATGGCTTGCTTGATGATGTCAGCTGCTGATCCTTGTATTGGTGCGTTAAGCGCCATCCGTTCTGCCACTTCACGGCGCTGGCGATTATCGTGCAGTAAATCAGGTAGATAACGCCTGCGACCCATGACGGTTTCGGTGTATCCAACTTTGCGAGCATCTTCTACGACGGTCTTTAGATAATCACGGATTCCACCAAAACGTTGGAAGTAGCGATCCATCAAATCTTGGGCTGCAGGTGGGGTCAAATCTAACTGCACAGCTAAACCATAAGAGCTCAGACCATAAGCAAGACCATAAGACATTGCTTTAATTTGTCTTCGCATCTCAGGATCAACATCCATTGCCTTAACGCCAAAGACTTCCGCAGCAACAGTTGCATGCAAATCTTCCCCTGACTCAAAGGCTGCAAGCAGGTGCTCGTCATTAGATAAGTGAGCCATGATGCGCATTTCGATTTGGCTGTAATCAGCTGTCAGTAAAGCGTCAAAACCAGCCCCGGCAATAAAGCACTCGCGAATCTTTCGACCCTCTTCAGTGCGCACCGGAATATTCTGAAGGTTTGGACCAACGGAAGAGAGACGTCCAGTTGCAGCAACTGTCTGCGCAAAATGGGTATGGATGCGCTTATCCTTTTGAATTTCAACCAACAAACCCTCAATTGTCGTGGCTAGTTTCTTGGTCTCACGAATACGTAAAAGGGCAGCTAGCACCGGATGAGCAGTCTTTTCAAATAGCCACGTCAACGCATCAGCATCGGTGGTAAAACCAGTTTTAATTTTCTTTGTCTTTGGTAGCCCGAGTTCATCAAAGAGCACAACTTGTAATTGCTTGGGTGATGCCACATTAAATTCATGGCCGGCAGCATCGTGTGCCACTTTTGTTTCTCGAGCGACTTCACCGTCAAAAAAGGCGGCAAGTGTTTCGAGGGCTTTCTTATCCACGCTTATTCCGCGGCTTTCCATAATTGCCAGAAGCTGCGCAATTGGGAGTTCGAGTTTGGTGTACAGATCGGTAAGCGCTCTATCGCTCAGTTCTTTAGTAAGTGAATCACGCAGGCCAAAGAGGGCGCATGCAGTTGTGAGAAGTAGTTGTTCTGGTGAACTCTGATCTAGCTGGCTTCCATCTCCCCATCGCTCGAGCAAATCTGAAACTTCTTGGGCGCGAACACCTGGGTTTACAAGATATGCAGCAAGTGCGGTATCGAAGATAACTCCTGATAATCCATTTTCTCGTGCTACAGCCTTTGCATCGTGTGCAATCTTTTCTATTGCAGGATTCGCAGCCCAATCCCCCATTTCGGAGGAATGCACCAGAAATGCAGAACTTTTGGAGAACGCAACTGCGTATCGGTGAAGGTGATCATCAAGTAACTCGTAGGAGATAGAGATTGGTCCGGTATGTGTTGAAATCTTCCTCGTTAACTCTTGTGGCGATAACACTGCAGATTCGATATCTGACCCAAAGAGTGAAAACTCTGGTTCAACTGCCTTCTCCTTCTTTACTTCCTTGCCAGAGGAAATCACTTTAAGGCGATCTTTTAAGGTCCGGAATTCCAACTGTTCAAAGAGTGCGGTGAGATCAGATTCGGCAACACCGCTCCAGGAAAGTGCGTCGATTGAGAAATCCATCGGTGCGTCATGTATCAATTGGGTAAGTTCACGGTTGCGTTGAACATTTTCGATATTTGCACGCAGTGATTCACCGACTTTTCCGGGCACAGTCTCTACCTTTGCCAGCAACTCTTTCAGTGAACCATATTCAACAATCCATTTCGCAGCAGTCTTTTCACCAACGCCAGGAATTGATGGCAAGTTATCACTGGGATCTCCACGAAGAGCAGCAAAGTCTGGGTATTGATCAGGACTCATTCCATACTTTTCTTGAACGGCATCGGGCGTCATTCGCGCCATCTCGCTCACGCCGCGCTTTGGATAGAGCACAGTTGTCTTATCTGTGACTAATTGGAAACTATCTCGGTCGCCGGTACATATGAGAACTTCAGCGCCCTCTTTCTCTGCACGTTTGGTGATGGTCGCGATGATGTCATCTGCTTCATAACCTTCGATTTCGAATTGGCTAATGCCGAAACCTTTAACAAGCTCATGCAGATATGACATCTGAGATCTAAATTCATCTGGGGTCTTAGCTCGGTTAGCTTTATATTCTGGAAATAACTCAGTTCGGAAAGTCTTACGAGAGACATCGAAGGCAACGGCGACGTGAGTCGGTTTCTCATCCTTCAGAAGTGAGATGAGCATGGTTGCAAAACCATATATGGCATTGGTGTGCTGGCCTTGCGCTGTTGTGAAATTCTCGGCTGGCAGAGCGAAAAAGGCTCGATACGCCATGGAATGACCATCAATGAGAAGTAATCTCTTCGTGGTCATAGTGCTCATCTTAGATATAAACTGCGCAACTATGACGCAACCAGATTACCTAGCAATCATCAAAGAACGTGGACAAGGCGCCCTCGATATCAAGATGGGTATTGAGATGCTGGAAGTCTCTCCCGAACGCCTTGTTGCTCGCATGCCAGTCGAAGGAAATACACAACCAATGGGATTGCTGCATGGTGGCGCAAATGTCGTTTTAGCCGAATCACTTGGATCAATCGGAACGCAGTTACATGCAGGTCCTGATCGCAAAATTGTTGGCGTCGATATCAACGCAACTCACCACAAATCAGCAACGGGTGGATGGGTGACAGCAGTTGCAACGCCCATCTCTTTGGGGCGCACCTTATGTGTCTATGAAATCGTAATAACAAACGAGGCAGGTCAGCGAACATGTACTGCTCGCATCACCTGCCTCATTCTTAATCCTTAAATTACTTAGTGAGCACCAGTTCCGAGATAAGCCTCACGAACAGCTGGATCATTAAGCAGATCTGATGCTGCTGCCTCTTTTGTAACATTTCCGGTTTCAAGAATGTATGCACGGTGCGCACGTTGTAGCGCTTGTTGCGCATTCTGCTCAACGAGGAGAATCGTTACACCCTGCTTATTGATTTCGGTGATGATACGGAAGATATTTGCAATCATCTGCGGAGCAAGACCCATAGATGGTTCATCGAGAAGCAAAACTTTTGGTCGAGCCATGAGAGCGCGTCCCATAGCAAGCATCTGCTGTTCTCCACCAGATAGCGTTCCACCTGCTTGAGTTGCACGTTCTTTCAAACGAGGGAACAAGGTGTAGACGCGATCGAGATCTTCTTCCATCTCATCTTTACGATCTTTTCGATTGAACTTACCCATCTCGAGATTTTCAAGAACTGTCATGCCTGGGAAAATTCCGCGACCTTCGGGGACTTGTGAGATACCAAGGTCTACACGCTTATGCGCAGGAACTTTATTGATATCAACGCCATCAAATGTAATTGATCCACTTGATACCGGGCGCAGACCAGAAATTGTCTTAAGAATCGTTGTCTTACCAGCACCGTTTGCACCGATGAGCGTGACGATTTCGCCTTGATTTACGACAACTGAAACACCTTTAATCGCTTCAATCTTGCCGTAGTGAACGCGAAGATCTTTAATTTCAAGACGCATCTGCAGGCACTCCTAGGTAAGCCTCGATTACACGAGGGTCATTTTGAACAACTGAAGGCAAATCGTCCGCAATCTTCTGACCGAAGTCGAGAACAGCTACACGATCTGAAATTCCCATAATCAAGGACATATCGTGCTCGATGAGCAGCACGGTGTATCCCTTATCGCGAATCTTTCGAATGAGATTTGCAAGCTCTACCTTTTCAGCAGGGTTAAATCCTGCTGCTGGTTCATCAAGCAATAAGAGTTGTGGCTCTGTACCGAGTGCACGTGCAATCTCAAGTCGGCGCTGATCTCCGTAGGGAAGATTCTTAGCCAATTGATCTGCGCGATGGTCAATGCCCATAAATGCTAGAAGCTCATGTGCGCGCTCTTTAGATTCTTTCTCTTCGCGCCGATTCAGCGGGGTTCCCAAGAGTGCACGGATTAAGCCGGTTTTTTTATGAACATCAGTTGCGGTTTGCACATTTTCCAGCGCAGTCATATCTCCAAAGAGACGAACATTCTGGAATGTCCGAGCGAGACCAGACTTTGTGATCTGATGACGCTTCTTTCCTCTGAGATTTTCGCCCTTGAAAATAATCTCGCCGGAAGTCAGTGGGTAGACGCCAGTGACTACGTTAAAGACCGTAGTTTTACCTGCTCCGTTAGGTCCAATCAGTGCACAAATTTCACCCTTATTTACCGAGAAATTGACTTCGTTGAGTGCGGTTACACCACCGAATTTAATTGTGACATTGTTAAGTTCGAGAAGTTTCTCCGACATTTACATTGCGCCCTTCTCGGTAATTTTTTCGCGCTTCTTGCGCGGTAAAAGACCATCTGGTCGCAGATTCATCATGATGATAAGTACCAATCCAAAAACGAGTTGACGCGCATCTGAGATAAACCGGATTCGATCAGGAAGGTAAGCCAGGATTGAAGCACCAAGGATTACTCCCCAGATGTTTCCAATTCCACCAAAGACCACGCAAGCAAGAATCAAAATCGAAACATCGAACTTAAACATATCTGGTGAAATAACCATGACCTTAGATGCGTAGAGCACTCCGGCCGCACCACCAACAGCTGCCCCAATAACAAATGACCACAACTTGTAGACAAGTGTGTTAACGCCCATAAGCGATGCGACATCTTCATCCTGACGGATGGCTTCCCATGCCCTTCCTGGACGGCGAACAGTAAAACGTCGGATCATCCAGATAACAAGGAGAATCATGACAAGTACAAGCCAGAAGAAGTCTTGCGGGTGCATCAAGTCAAAGTTGAATCCCAGGATCTTTGGTGGGTTAGGGATTCCAGGGATTCCCTCTGATCCATTTGTAATGTTGATGTTCAAAGCAACTAGTCGAACAATCTCGCCGAAACCCATAGTGATGATTGCTAGATAGTCACCACGTAAGCGAAGTGCCGGTAACCCAAGTAGCAAACCAGACAGCATGGCAAAGGCAATCCCGAAAGGCATGATCTCCCACGTGTTCCAACCAAGAGTCGTAGACATAATCGCCTGCGAATATGCGCCAATTGCAAAGAAAGCTACATAACCCAAATCAAGCAGACCAGATTTACCAACGACAATATTGAGGCCGAGCGCCATCAGAACAAACATTCCGATTGGGTAAACAAGAACATTTTGGAAAGATGTAATTGGAGTATTGAGGAAACTTGTCGGACCCCAATCCGCCGCAAAAGGAAGGAGGCAGACGACTCCAAGCACCACCAAAACAAATATGGTGCGAACGGTGCGATTCCAGCCTGCCCAAATATGAGCGCCCTGATCACGTAGATTGAAATCCTTAAAGATGCTCATGATCATGTCCTTGTCTGCTGAACAGCTTCACCGAAGAGCCCATTCGGCTTGAATAGAAGCACTAATACTAAGACCAGAAAAACTGTCACAGATTTCCACTGACTACCTAAAATTGCTGAGGCATATTGTTCGAGGATTCCAAGTGCAAGGCCTCCATAAAATGCTCCACGAAGATTTCCGATTCCACCAAGTACTGCAGCGGTAAATGCGGCGATACCCATGGTGAATCCAACTTTGTACACCGTATTTTCGTAAACAGTTGTATACAAGAAAGCCGCAATTCCGGTAGTGAGGCCACCGATACAGAAAGTCAATGTGATTACGCGGTTGATATTAATTCCCATCAATTTTGAATTCTCTTCAGACATCGAAACAGCGCGAATGGACTTTCCGAGTCTAGTTTTCGTAACGAAACGATCCAGAATGACAAAAACGATTATCGGAATAATGATTGCCAAGACTGTATCAATGCGGATATCGGCGCCCGCGATTGTTCCGAAGCTCCACTTTTGAAGGACACGTGGTGATGCAAGTGGTTTCGAAGCAGTAATTATTCTCATGCCCTCAGATAAAAAGATAGATACACCAATAGCCGAAATTAGAGAAGCAAGTTTGTTCGCGCCTCGAGCTCGAAGGCGGCGATAAGCAACGACTTCGACAAGCATTGCAACCACAGCACAGACGATCATTGAAGCGATGAGTGAAGCAAGCAAAATCCATACAACTTGCATGCCGCGGTATTGCTTGCCGGTGGTTGTGACATCAAAAACATAAGATTCAAGATAGAAGGTGGCAAAAGTTCCGAGCATGAATACCTCAGAGTTCGCAAAATTGATTAGGCGCAAAACGCCGTAGACCATGGTGTAACCGAGGGATACGAGAGAATAAATGAGGCCTAGAGCTAAGCCTTGGAAAGCCAAGGACCAGAATTGGCTAGTTAATACTGAGAAATTCATTGAGACCTATCTTGACGATTATCAGAATTGTAAAACGTGGCCACTTCCCCAATATATCGGGAAGTGGCCACGTTTGTTACATTTTTTTCAAGCGTTTACAACAGAGTTGCGATTAAGCAAAACGATCGTAAACGATTTCGCCATCCTTAACAATCCAACCACCAACAGCAGCTGCTGTTGTTGGGTCACCGTAACGGTCGAACTTGAATGATGTTCCGTCAGCAGCCTTGAATGTGTTGTTGTTGACGCAGCTCTGGATTGCTGAACGAGTCAACTTTCCTGCCTTGATACATGTAATGAACACATTTGCAGCTGTCCATGCAGTTTCAGCATAAAGTCCTGGAACCTTAACGCCTGTAACCTTTGTGAAATCAGCAAGCTGTTCCGCAGTAAGAAGTGTTGCGAAAGGAACTGATGCAGCGGTCATCTTGACACCGTTTGCAATCGTGGCTCCACCAGCAAGCTTTACGAATCCTGAAGTGTCGACTCCGTCGCCACCTGCGAATACACCCTTGTAACCACCATCGCGAAGTGCCTTGATGAGTGGACCAGCTGTGTAGTCATAGCCACCAAATAGAACGATGTTCGCTCCAGAAGCCTTTACCTTCGATACAACTGATGAGAAGTCCTTAGTGTCATCTGGGAAAGAATCTGTTCCCACGATTGTTCCAAGCTTCTTCGCTGTTGGTGTTGCGTTTTCCTTGATCAATGGCTCGCCATATGTAGACATGTCATCGAGCATGTAGTACTTAGGTGCTGTAATTCCAACTGCCGCATAGCGTGCAAGTGCTGGACCCTGAAGTGAGTCGTTAGCTACAACGCGGTGGAAGATTGGGAAGCCGTTTGACTTCGCCTTTGGGTTTGTAAGGTCAACAGCAGATGCTGATGGTGCAACCATTGTCAATCCTGCAGCCTTAAATGCTGGGAATGAGTTACGTCCTTCACCAGAACATGATGTTCCAATAACGCCGATGATTGCCTTATCAGCTGCAACACCTGGAGCTACGTTTGCAGCAACAGTTGGGTCGCACTGTGAATCAGCCTTTACAAGTTCAATCTTTACAGCTGGATTTGTGCGGTTGTACTGATCAATAGCCCAGATAGCACCAGGAATTTGATCCTGACCTAGGAATGCAGCTCCACCAGTAAGTGGGCCTTCAAATGCAAGCTTTACTGTCTTCTTTGCAGCAGCGTTCGCTGGAGCTGTTACAACTGCACCTAGTGCAAGAGTTGCAGCAGCGGCAATTGCGAAACCGCTAACGATTTTCTTATTCATGTATTGCCTTCCTGTTTTTTTATTACTGTGTCCCGGGACAGGGAAGCCGCAAGAGTAACGCTCAACCCGCCCTTCAGACAAGGCAGAACGGACAAATCCCCCGCTTGGCAGGTTACTTTTGTATTACAAAATCACGAGAATGTAGGACTACTTGTCGAGGGCTGCTTCAGGTGAAATAACGGCCTGAGCGACCTCTTTCATAGTCAGCCGCCTATCCATCGCAGCTCTTTGAATCCATGAAAATGCTTCTGGTTCAGAGAGATTTAGGGCTTTCATCAAAATCCCTTTTGCACGGTCGATTACTTTACGAGTTTCAAGTCGTTCATGAAGGTCTGCAACTTCTTCGGCAAGCGAACGCATCTGCGTATGCCTACTAATTGCAATCTCAATTGCAGGTATCAAATCTCCGATGGTAAATGGCTTGACCACATATGCCATGACGCCAGCATCGCGAGCTCGGTCTACTAATTCTCGTTGACTAAATGCAGTCAACATCAATACGGGCGCAATCGAGATGATTTTTTCAGCAGCTGAAATTCCATCAAGAATTGGCATCTTCACATCGAGTATCGCTAAATCTGGTTGATGTTCTGTTGCAAGAGCAATGGCTTCTTCTCCATTGCTAGCTTGCGCAACAACTTCGTATCCGGCTTCCTGAAGCATCTCAATGAGATCCATGCGAATGAGAGCTTCATCTTCTGCGACAAGGATGCGCACAGGAGACTTGGGTGTAGCTTCATTGCTCATGTGCCTCGAGTCGGATTCGAACCGACACTATGCAGTGTTTGAGACTGCCCTCTCTACCGTTGGAGTACCGAGGCGTGCCCATAATCCTAAAGCAATATCGCAGATATGAGAAAAGGCTGGTTAAGTAAGGAAGTCGTTAGCGATACGCGGCAACTACGCCATTAACAGCGTCGCCAACCTTGTGTACGCGCATTGCATTTGTCGAACCAGGAATTCCTGGAGGAGAACCAGCAACGATCATCACGAGCTCGCCTTCTTTGGCGCGCTTATTTTCAATGATCATCTTATCTGCTTGCAACACCATCTCATCGGTGTGCTTTACCATCGGCGTAACAAGTGGCTCAACGCCCCATGAAAGTGCGAGTCTGTTGTATGTACCTTCATCCGGTGTGATTGCAATAATTGGAATTGGTGAACGCAAACGTGAAATACGACGTGCTGAATCACCGGATTGTGTAAATGTCACAAGGAATTTAGCGCCGACAATTGCGCCAACTTCTGCAGCTGCTTTGGTAATTGCGCCACCTTTTGTGCGAGGTTGGTTCATCAGTGGACGAATGCGATCGAGGCCAAGTTCTTCTGTGCGCTCGATAATTCGGGCCATCGTCTTCACAGCTTCGATTGCAAATGCACCTACTGATGTTTCACCTGAAAGCATCAGGGCATCGGCGCCATCAAGTACCGCGTTTGCGCAGTCCGTTGCTTCGGCGCGAGTTGGGCTTGAATTTGTAATCATAGAATCAAGCATCTGAGTAGCAACAATGACTGGCTTTGCGGCATCGCGTGCAAGCTCAACGCAACGCTTTTGCACCATGGGAACATCTTCAATCGGTAGTTCAACACCTAAATCTCCACGAGCAACCATGATGCCGTCGAAGGCGCTAACGATTTCATCAAGATTTGCAACGGCTTGAGG
>Ga0209084_1002097_pt1 | contig 15894 bp, 15 predicted proteins | sample C_130820_MF_Meta_FD_187309 | JGI IMG/M metagenome (GOLD analysis project Ga0209084, IMG submission 187309) | Freshwater microbial communities from Lake Croche, Canada to study carbon cycling - C_130820_MF_MetaG (SPAdes) (version 2) | ecosystem: Environmental > Aquatic > Freshwater > Lake... | reverse complement strand
TCCAGCGGGCAGCGGTGCTTGAGGCCCCTTGTTGTGAGAGCGCAAATACCGAAGCCCCCTTGGCATTGGGTTGGATAAATGCATCAGCATGAATCGAGACAAATAAATCAGCTTGTACTTGGCGGGCTTTCTGAACTCGAACTCCCAGCGGTACAAAATAATCGCCATCTCTAGTAAGGTAGGGGCGCATATAGGGAACATTCTCGATTTTCTCTTTTAAGCGCTTGGCGATCGCTAGCACCACTTGTTTTTCTTTCGAGCCTCGAGCTCCAATAGCGCCGGGGTCTTCGCCGCCATGACCGGGATCAATGGCAATAGTAATTAAGCGTTTATAGCGGCCAGTACCGGCCTCTTTATTTGGTAAAGCCAAATTTTTATTGGGCGGCAATTCTTTATTGGCAAATTCAGCAATTAAATCTGGCTGGGCATTGAATTGTTCAAGGGCTTTTTCTTTGCGGGCACTGTTTTTTACTAATTCCATTAAGGGGTCGGGTGGGGTGGCGGAATAAAGATCAAGGACCATGCGGTATTGGTATTCCGCAACTGGGTCAAGGGTAAAAATTTGTGGCTTAACTTGCTCTTTTAAGTCAAATACTAAGCGCACGACATTGGGCTGAAATTGACCCACCCGAATTTGTGACACATAGGGATCATTTGGCTTCACCTTAGCTACCAAATCTTTTAAGGTGGAATTGAGTTCCAATCCTTGCACATCAACCACTAGTCGATCAGGATTAGTTAGCATCTGTTGCGTAATTGGCAACGGTGTATCAGACTCTAAGGTAATACGCGTGTAATCTTCGGAGGGCCAAATTCGTACTCCCATAATCTTCGCGCCGTACGCAATTTCATTGACGCCCAGCAGAATTAAAAAACCCGCCTTATGCAATCCCCCTAAACCCAAAACTGCTTTAGCAGACCGTCTTAAGGTGCGACGCTTAATCTGATTAACTGAAGAAGTTTTAGCCATTCCGTTTAACTTAGGCCTTCAAGCTTTAATACGATGCTTTGCCCTGCGGGAGAGTGCGTAGTGATATCAATGTCGCGTTCACATTCAGCTTGCCGCGCTTTGAGCGCAAGAGAGAGATCAAAGACGGGCAGCGTATCTCCTGCTTTTTCTGGCCATTCAACTAAACAAAGGCCGGGCGAGGCAAATAAATCAGCAAAACCAGCTTCCTGCCATTCCAATGCACTACGCATGCGAAATAAATCAAAATGATGCAAAGCAATCGAGTGCTGCGCTACCATGATCGAATAGGGTTCACACAGGGCATAACTAGGGCTTTTCACTTTACCCTGATGCCCCAAGGATTGAATGAGGCTGCGGGCAAAACTCGTTTTACCGGCACCGAGTTCTCCGCTCAGTGCTAGATTAAGGTGTCCGCCAGGGAATTCCTGGAAATATTGAGTCAGCGCTTGGCCTAGGGATCTTGCTAGATCCCCCGTTTCGCTTTCCTGCCTACAATGTTTACTTAATTGATTCAATGTGTACTTTGATATGAATATTGCATGGTTACGTGAACAAGCCACTATTTTCGGCTTTGACCGTTTGCGTATTACCGACACCTACCTCGGTAAGGCCACAGAGCGCTTGCATCACTGGTTAGCTGAAGGTCGCCACGGACACATGGATTATATGAGTCGTCATGCACTTTTGCGAGCCGACCCAAAATTACTCTTGCCTGGCACAGTTCGTGTTATTTGCGTCAGCTTAAACTATCTTCCCGACGATCATGACATAGACCAAGAATGGCGGCAATTAGGCAACCCGCGTGCCGGAGTCATTTCGATGTACGCCCGGGGACGCGACTATCATAAAGTTTTACGTGGTCGTTTAAATGATTTTGCCAAAGCAATTGAAAGCCGCATCGGTCCTTTTGGGTATCGCGTCTTTACCGATTCAGCGCCTTTAATGGAGGTAGAGCTTGCGCGTAAAGCGGGTTTAGGTTGGCGTGGTAAACATACTGTACTTTTAAATCGCGAATCGGGATCCTTCTTTTTTCTCGGTGAAATCTTAGTTGATCTTGCGCTACCCGTTGACCCTGAGGAAGTGCAGCACTGCGGCACGTGTACCGCCTGCATTGATATTTGCCCCACCCAAGCAATTACTGCGCCCTATCAGCTCGATGCGCGTAAATGCATTTCCTACTTAACCATTGAAAATCCCGCCGCCATTCCGCTTGAATTTCGGCGACCGATGGGTAACCGTATCTACGGATGTGATGATTGCCAATTAATTTGCCCATGGAATAAATTTGCTAAACGTTCTAGCGTGCCAGATTTTGTAGAACGCCATGGCTTAGGCGAGCAAAGTTTATTAGCATTATGGTCTTGGACTGAAGCCGAGTTTGAGCAGCGACATGAAGGGAGTGCAATTCGGCGGATTGGTTATAGTCGCTGGCGGCGTAATTTAGCGGTAGCCATGGGGAATGCGCTGGCTAATTCGGCATTAAGTTTGAACGAGTGTGCTGAAATACGATTTGCTTTGACAAATGCTTTAGATGGTGCGGATGATTTAGTGCTTGAACATATTCAGTGGGCTTTACAAGTAGAACCTACAATCTAGCTTATGACTGCTGCTGCACCCCCGCCACAAACCCCACAACCCTTTCTGACGCCAGGCTCTGAAGAGCTCAATGAAAATGGCCAAGCCCGTTTTGCTGATCGTAAGGAGGCCTTTTGGAGTGGCTTTCGGTATGCCTCTGGTGCTCCCGCAATGGTACTGTTCGCCGGTATGCTGGGTTTTGGCGCAATGGCTAAGACAAATAATGTCGATCTCTGGTTTACCTCATTAAGTACTTTATTGATGTTTGCCTTGCCCGGCCAAGTAGTGTTGTTAGATATGGTACTTTCTGGATCATCTGTAGTAGCAATAATCCTAGCTGTAACTCTGACATCAACACGCTTCGTTACGATGACAGTAACTTTGTTTCCACAGTTACATCCGCGCGATCGGAATCGAAAGCTCTACGCTTCTGTGCATTTATTAGCCATGACCGCTTGGGCGGTATCGATGCGTGAATTTCAGGCAATTGAATCAAAGCATCGCTTGCACTACTACTTAGGCCTGGGCATTTTATGTTGGGCAATTAGTTTCCCCGCAACAATTTTAGGTTATTTGTTAGCGGGTTTTGTGCCCAATTGGATTGCCTTGGGCCTTGTTTTTATTAACCCTTTATTTTTCTTATTGACGTTTACGGAAGTAAAGACCGCCCTTAATCGCCTGGCAATTATTTTGGGCGGCATTTTAGGCCCATGCTTTTACTTGTTAGATCGGGATTCGAGTTTGCTCGTCACTGGAGTAGTGGCTGGTACGGTCGCCTATTTTATCGATTACCAGTTTTTACTTCGCCGTTTTAAAGATCAATCATGATGAACACTGCGCTACAGGGTTGGGGTATTTGGCTAGCGCTTGCCGGCGCTTGTATCGGCACTTATTTATGTCGAGCTATCGGCGTTTTACTTTCTGGGAAGATTAATCAAGAAAGCCCGATTTTTAAGTGGCTTTCTGCGGTAACTTACGCAATGGTTGCAGCACTTACAGTACGGATGATTATTCTGCCTTTTGGCCTATTAACAACAGTACCAGTTTATCTGCGCATTAGTTTATGTGTCCTATGTTTAGCCATAATGCTTTCAAATCCTCAGAAGCGGTTAGTGCCCGCCTTATTAACTGGTACCTTGCTGATGATGACTTACGGGCTAATCTTTTAATTTTTTTAAAATTGCTTTTAAATAGAATTGCGCTTCTAGGTTATTTTTTCAATGTAATATGAGGACCCTGCCGGTATTAATTTTTGGCGCTTTGGAGATTAAAATGACTTTAAATAGAAGGCTTGCACTTAAATCCTTAATTGCCATTTCAGGCACATTTTTTTCTTTACGCAATTGGGCGCAGTCTTGGCCAGATAAGGCGATCAAACTTGTGCTTGGCTATACCACTGGTGGAGCCACTGATGCAACTGCACGCATTATTGTGAGGCCATTAGAACAAAATTTAAAGCAAACTGTCGTAGTGGATTACAAACCTGGTGCAGGCGCATCGATTGGCGCTGAATTTGTGGCAAGAAGCGCGCCTGATGGCTACACCATTGGCCTAACTGATACCGGACCCTTGTGCATCATGCCGCATTTGCGCAAAGTGGCATATGACCCCCTAACTGATTTCACCCCCTTGTCTTATGTATGTTCTACAGGATTAGTGCTAATTGTGAATCCCGCATTAGAAGTTAAAAACGTCCAAGAATTAATCGCTTTAGCTAAGGCTAACCCTGGCAAACTTAGTTATGCAAGTTCGGGTGTGGGGTCAGTGCATCATTTGGCAGGTGAACTTTTCAAGGCTAAAGCCGGCGTTTTTATCGTACATATTCCCTATCGCGGAGCTGGACCTGCATTAACAGATCTCATAGGGGGTCAAATTCCAATAATGTTCGCCACAATTGGGCCTGCTTTACCAATGATTGCGGCTGGAAAAGCCAAGGCCTTAGGGGTTACCTCGTTAGTTCGATCGAGTTCCTTGCCTAATGTGCCAACCATCGCAGAACAAGGCTTAAAGGACTATGAGGCGGTGCTGCGCTTTTATATGGTCGGGCCCGCAAAAATGCCGGTACCTGTTACGCCCTTATATCAATCGAATCTTAAGCAGATCATCTTGGAGCCTAACGTAGTTAGCGAGCTTAAAAAATTGGGTAATGATGACATCGTCCCCAAAACACCAGCCGAAATACAGTCGATGATTCAGGCGGACTATCGAAAGTGGGGGGCGGTGATTAAAGAGGCGAAAATCACGCTCGATAGTTAATGGCACCGTGAAGAAAACGTTCCCATGACAAAATGGAATACGCTTAAGCTTAATTTAGTTCAACGCCTCGAGCGGGCGCGCACAATTACAAATAATAAGTATGTGTCACCAGAAGATATAGTTCGCCTGCTTGAGCTTGTTATTGAGCCTGGCGATAAGATTTGTATTGAAGGTAATAACCAAAAACATGCTGACTTTTTGTCACAATCATTGGCGGCAGTAAATAACCAAATAATCTACAATTTACATATCGTGCAGTCAAACATTGCGCTTCCTGCACACTTAGATATTTTCGAAAAAAAAATTGCAAAAAAATTAGATTTTTGTTATTCAGGTGAGCAAGGTGTTCGCTTAGGAAAGTTGATTAAAGAGGGGCTAATTGAGGTTGGTGCAATTCATACCTACCTAGAGCTCTATAGCCGTTACTTTGTTGATTTGACCCCACGAGTGTCTTTTATTGCGGCTCAAAGCGCAGATCCTCAGGGTAATCTCTATACAGGACCAAATACTGAGGATACGCCACCGATTGTTGAAGCCACAGCATTTAAAAATGGCATAGTAATTGCCCAAGTAAACGAGATAGTTGAAAATGTACCGCGCATTGACGTACCTAGCGATTGGGTTACTTTTATTGTCAAGGCGCCTAAGAATCACTATATCGAGCCAATATTTACGAGAGATCCTGCATTAATTACTGAGGTGCAGATATTGATGGCCATGATGGTGATAAAAGGTATTTATATTCCCTATGAGATTAATCGACTAAATCATGGAATTGGATTTGATACTGCGGCTATTGAGCTAATTTTGCCGACCTATGGTGAGGCGCTAGGATTAAAGGGCAAGGTCTGTGAATATATGAGTGTTAATCCCTGTCCCACTTTAATTCCTGCAATAGAGTCTGGTTTTATTAAAAATATTCATTGCGCAGGTTCAGAGCTCGGCATGGAGGATTATGTTGCGGCGCGCCCGGATATTTTTTTTACGGGCCCAGATGGCTCACTTCGCTCGAATAGGGCTTTTTGTCAACTTGCTGGCCACTACGCTGATTTATTTATCGGCTCAACTTTACAAATTGACACCGAAGGCAATTCATCTACAGCAACTTTAAATCGAATTGCTGGATTTGGCGGGGCACCTAATTTTGGATCTGACTCTAGGGGCAGACGCCATGCCAGCAAAGCATGGTTAAAAGCTGGTGAGGAAAGCATGCATCCAGGAAAATCTGTCATACCTCGTGGGAGAAAGTTAGTAGTGCAAATGGTTGAAACCTTTAAAGACAAGATGCAAGCTACTTTTGTAGATAAATTAGATGCCTGGCAATTAATGGAAGATTTTCAGTTAAGTATTCCGCCAATCATGATTTATGGTGACGATGTTACTCACCTAGTTACCGAGGAAGGTATTGCGCACCTTCATCGATGCAGTAATTTAGCCGAAAGGGAACAGGCAATTAGAGGTGTGGCGGGATATACCCCTGTGGGACTAGCTAGAAATAAAAAAGTCGTAGAAGAATTGATTAGTAAAAAGATCATTCAGCGACCCATTGATTTAGACATAGATCCACGTAGGGCAACGCGTAATCTATTGGCAGCAAGGTCGATTAAAGATTTAGTTTTTTGGTCTGATGGTTTATATAAACCCCCTAAACGTTTTAGGAATTGGTAAATATGGAAACTTTTCAATTTAATTTTGGTCCTTGGTCAAATCAGTCTAAATTAGGTAGTAAAAACCCGATTATTGTTGGTGTAGTTGGGTCAGGTAATTTAGAGGTCTTGGTGGAGGAGGTTGATTTAAAAGGGCGCACTCAATTTTCTTTAGAGACTTCGATTGATGGTTTTGAGCAAACATGGCAAGCAGTACTTTCTGATTTTGCCGAGCAAAAGCGCTTTGCGAATACCTTAATTACGATTAATGATGGCGGGGCAACTCCAGCAGTAGTTCAGCTACGACTTGCTCAGGCGGCACAGCAATGGAAAGAAACACCATGAGATTAGAAAATATTTCTGGTCTATATGAATCTTCAGCACGTGAACGTATTTCATTAATTTTAGACACAGCAAGTTTTCAGGAGATTTTGCCTCCATCTAGGCGAATCTCTAGCCCACACTTAAAAACGCTCGGCATGCCAATTGCATTTGATGATGGCATCGTCATAGGGGAAGGTTTGCTGGAGGGGGGAAAAGTATTTTGCGCAGCTCAGGAGCCCGGCTTTATGGGCGGCTCTGTGGGTGAAGTGCATGGTGCAAAATTAACCGGCTTACTTGAGCGGGCTGCTATAGAAAAGCCCGCTGCCGTAATTTTAATCTTAGATACGGGGGGCGTCCGTCTTCACGAAGCCAATGCTGGACTTATTGCCATATCTGAAATACAAAGAGCCTTATTTAAGGCGCGCTCAATGGGTGTAGTTGTCATTGCGATTTCTGCTGGTTCAAACGGAATATATGGCGGCATTGGAATTGTGGCGAGATGCTGCGATTACGTTTTAATTACTGAACAGGGTCGATTATCTGTTTCGGGTCCCGAGGTGATTGAGTCGCAAAAAGGGGTTGAAGAATTTGATGCCCGCGATAAGGCCTTAGTGTGGAGAACTATGGGCGGTAAGCATCGCTACTTACAAAATGAAGCACAAGCCTATACAAAAGATTCAATTGAAAATATACGTGCGACCATCGCAGCTTATTTCGGCAAACCAGTTCCGCTTAGCCTTGAGGAATTATTAAGGCAGCATAAAAGCTTAGGCCAGAGACTAGAAAAATTTAGGGACTGTACAGATGCCCTGGATATCTGGGCCAAAATGGGTATTCAGAATCCCGACCAAATCCCTGGTCTTGATGATGAATCTTTTATTGCCATTGCAAATCGAGTTAGAGATCATGATTAATGCTAATTCGGCATGTGAGCAATTATTTCCCTTGGGCTTTAATTTAATGTCTTCAGGGGATATGGTGTATGGCGAAGCAGAAACACATCAGGGTATCGTTGCGCTGCTAGGCACAATTAATAGTGCACCCATTGGGGTCGATTTGGCTTTTGCACTAGCTGGAAAAGTGCTTGAAATTATTCAAAATCATCCCCAGATGCCGATCATTATATTGGTGGATACGCAAGGGCAAAATTTATCACGGCGTGATGAGTTACTTGGTAATGCGGGCTATTTGGCCCATCTTTCAATGTGCTTTGAACTTGCGCGAATGCGTGGTCACAAACTAATTAGTATTGTTTATAAGGAAGCCGTAAGTGGTGGTTATCTTGCATTAGGAATGATCGCTGATAGATCATTTGCTTTGGAGAGTGCTCAAATTCGCGTGATGGCACTTTCTGCAATGTCACGCATTATGCAAATTCCATTAGAAAGACTAGAGGAGTTATGTGCTAGCTCTCCTATATTTGGGCCTGGAGCTAACAACTACGTTGTACTTGGTGCATTAGATGGAGTTTTGACAAATGATTTAGCGTCTCCAATTGAGCAGGCTTTAAGTCAAAGTGAGCAGCTTGATCGGCGCGCAAAACTAGGCCTTGAAAGGGGCGGCAGAACACTAGCCTTTGAAGTTATTAATTCAGTTATTAATACCCATGTATGACATTACCTCCCTAGCGCCGTGGCGACATCGGCAGATTTGGATACGACCAGAAGATGCTGGTGAAGTTTTTTTTGAGCGCGATGAATCTAGGGAAAAACTAAACTATTTAGGGTCCTGGATTCGCCAAAATAAGCCTCTCGTAGGCAGAGCTTCTGGGCAAGCTAATCTAGCCTCAAAAGACTTAAGACCAATTGGTTTACTGCAGTTTGAATCGCCCAAGAGTAAGCAGCGTCTTCATCTATTGGTTAAAAACACACTTATCGATAAGGTTGAGCAACCCCTTTTATTATCCTCAGTTCTAGCGTATTTACCTCTCCAGCATCGTTTATGCGCAACCCATTTATTGGATTTACTTCAAGGAGTTAAAGTTGAAATTCGGGTATTTGGATCTGCATTCTGGAGTCATGCACAAAAATCTACCTGCATGACAGACCAGTCAGATTTAGATTTAATAATTCAAGCTCATGATCGCAATAGCATTGAAAAGACTTTTGCAACGCTTGTTAAGTGCAGTAATTTATACGCCATTAGACTCGATGGCGAATTAGAGTTGCCGGATGGAAATACTGTTGCTTGGCGTGAACTATTGATCAGGCCAAAAAGCATATTGGTCAAGTCAGACCATGGGCCTACACTGAGAAATTGCAGTGAAATTTGGGCGCAATTAGAATGAGGCCATTAATTCTCAAGCAGGCCTTGCATGAATCAATAAACCCACTAGGAAATACGCAAAAAAAAATTAGAGATGCTTGTTTATGGGCTCTTTGGCATGAGTTAATTACTTTTCCTAAGCCTGGTTTAGTTAGCCTTGAGGATTCTGGTAGCCATTCTGATATGTCGGCTAGCCACTTTTCTAGCAGCATTTTTGCCTTGCGTTTTTATTTTTATCAAATTGCCGAAGCGGGTTCTAGGGGGCTTAAATTTGAAGTATTACGTGAGCTGGGAATCTCGGGTGAGCAAAGAATGCTGGCCGCTACCAATGGCCGCAATACTCATAGAGGAGCTATTTTTAATTTAGGCTTATTGGCTGCCGCGGCTGGCTATCAATTAAAGAATAATATTCAATTGAAATCCCTTGGTGAAATTGTGACTGAGCTTTGGGGTGAGGAATTAATTAAACATCAGCGCAGCAGTGAAAGTAATGGCTTCAAAATCTTTAAAAAACATGGTTCGGGCGGGGCATTAAGTGAGGCGCAGAGTGGTTTTAGAACTGTCTATCAAATTGGTTTACCAACCTACCGCACGCTTTTATTTCAGACCCAAGATCCTGAATTAGCCCGCATCCATACTTTTTTTAAACTACTGTCAGTTACTGAAGACACAAATTTATTACATCGGGGGGGATTAGATGGACTTTTGTTTGCGCGGAATGAAGCGCTTTCTTTTTTGCACGAAGGTGGCGTTTTAAATCCCGGCTGGCATCAACATGCTGTAGCTATTCACCATAAATTAATAGCACGAAAACTTAGTCCTGGAGGATGCGCTGACTTATTGGGAGCCTGTCTTTTGATTGATTATCTTGATCTGACTCTTGATGTCTAATTTTGCACCTAACTTCGCAATTGTCTGTTCTGGCCAAGGAAATTTAAGTGCAGATACCTTAGCGTTTTCAAAACTACAGCAAGAGGGCGTAGAGGTAGTGGAAATTTTTTCATCAATTTTTAGTTCCAATCTTTACGCCGAAATTGGTGAGCTATCACATCACGGTTTAAATTCTCTTTCACAGCCACTCGCTGTGGCCTCAGCGATTGCTAATTGGTGCAATCTTAAAGAAGACCTGCCAATTCCAATGATGTTTGCTGGATATAGTGTTGGCGAGGTTTCTGCATGGGGATGTGCGACATCATTATCAATTGAGCAGATTGCCCAGATTGCCTACAAAAGATCATCCTTGATGAATCAATATGCTCCACCTAATTCTGGCATGCTTGCAGTGCGCGGAATAGATTTAGCAAAGCTAAATCAGCTTTTAAATGGGGGTTTAATTTATGTGTCAATTATTAATGAAGATACCCATTTTGTTGTTGGTGGCAATAAAGATGGGCTTAGGAAGCTTGCTGAGGAGTTAACAACCTCCGGAGTTTGGTCAAAATTATTGGATGTCTCTGTTCCTTCTCATACTCCTTTGATGTTAAAAGCCAGTAGTGAAATGAATATTTATTTACAAAACTCCTTTTCGACAACTGCTGTATCGTGTAATTCCCCAGTTTTATTGGGCATTAATGGCGCTCGTTGTACAAATTTTGCAGTGGGGATGGACTCTTTAGCCAGAGCGATTGCTGAGCCTATTTATTGGCAACAAGCTATGCAGACCTTATCCGATAGTGGCATCAAAGTAGTTTTAGAGCTTGGCCCAGGCGGATCATTGGCCAAAATGATTACTGAAGCTCACCCGCATATCGCGGCAAGATCTATAGCTGACTTTAGAACCCCAAAGGGTGTTGTTGATTGGGTATTACGCCAGTTGAATGAAGAGTAAGTGTTCATTTTCAGCGCCTTATCGCCTAATAAATTTAGGGCTTTTTTAGCATTTTTAGTTGATAACTATTCTCATTTAAACTGAGCGCTGGCGTTTTGCGGTGCAACCTTTGGGGAGGAGGCACCGCTTTTTTAATGCCGTTCGATTGAACGACTGACTTATAAGTGGGCGGCCAGAATGCGGGCAATATGAACGGCCTCTCGGTTTACGCCATCTTGGATTTGATGCCGACAACTCGTACCATCGGCAACAACCCATGCATTAGGTACTTTCCGAATCGCTGGTAATAAGCTGAGTTCAGCCATTTGCTTTGAAACGGTTATATGCTCCACTTCATAACCAAAACTACCAGCCATACCGCAGCAGGAAGATTCAATTAGTTGGGGATTAGCCTGAGGAATTTGTTTTAATAATTCTAGGGTGGGGGTAAGTGCTGCAAAAGCTTTTTGATGGCAATGACCATGGACTAAGACTGGTTTGGTTGCTGCCTTTAAATTAAATTGACAGCGACCCGCTTTTAATTCTGCAACTAAAAATGTTTCGAGTAACTGCGCTTGTTGGCCAACAGTAATAGCTTGCTCGCCAAAGCCCATCACCAAGGCCTCATCTTTAAGCGTGAATAAACAGGAAGGTTCTAGACCTAGAATGGCAATGCCACGCTCGGCGTAGGGATGCAAATGCGTCAATAGGGCGCTTAGTTGCTCTTGCGCTTCATTTACCATGCCTGCAGCTAAATAAGTGCGCCCACAACAAAATTGTTTGCCACAACCCGGTTGTTCAGTTCGTGTCTCTTTGGTAGGTTGTGGAATATGAATGTGATAGCCCGCCGTTTCAAGCAAGCGAATTGCAGCTTGGAGATTTTCATTTTCAAAATACGCATTAAAGGTATCGGCAAATAAAACAACCCCTTTACGCTCACCTTGAAGTAAAGCATCAGGGGAATGCGTATATTTCTCTTGCAGAATAGTTTGATTTTTCCAAAGTGTTTTAGCCCTCCAGGCGGGTAAGCTACGGGCCGCTGAAATTCCAGTGAGCCATTGGAGAAGTTTGGCAATGAAAGGTACTTGATTGCGTAAATTAAGTAGTGCTGGCAAGCCTGGTAATGCGCTAACGATAGGTGCATATCGTGGCAAATGCGCTACTAGTAAATCGCGCACTGAATGACCTACCCGTTTTTTATAACGCTGCAAAAACTCAATTTTCATTTTAGCCATATCAACACCCGTGGGGCATTCACGGCGGCAGGCTTTACAACTAACGCATAAATCCATCACTTCTTTAACTGCATCAGTGGCTAATGGATCGCTTAAGCTAATGGCATCCTGCTCTAATTGACCCGACATCGCTAAACGTAAAGTATTTGCGCGTCCGCGGGTCAAATGCTTTTCATCCCTAGTAACTCGATAACTTGGGCACATCACCTCGGCGTCAAACTTACGGCAATGACCATTGTTATTGCACATTTCAATGGCTTTCGCTAAACCTAAGGCCGGATCGCCACCCGTGCCTGGAGCAGAGATTGCTTCGGTAACAGGATTGTTTTGTACATCCCACGCCGACCAATCGAGTGCAGGCTTTAGGGGAATAATGGCGTAGTTGGGCGGATACCGAAACAAAATCGAGTCATCCATTTTTGGCGGATCAATGATCTTGCCGGGATTAAACAAATGTTGCGGATCAAAAGCAGTTTTGATTGCCCCTAAAGCGGCAGTAATTTTGGGACCAAATTGCCACGAAATCCATTCTCCACGACACAAGCCATCACCATGTTCTCCGCTATATGCACCTTTATAGCGCCGCACTAATTCTGCAGCCTCTTCTGCAACTGCGCGCATTTTCTGCGCGCCATCGCGGCGCATATCTAAAATCGGCCGAACATGTAAGGTGCCCACTGATGCGTGTGCATACCAGGTACCGCGGGAGCCATGCTTGGTAAATACCTCAGTAAGCGCCTGGGTGTAATCAGCTAAGTGTTCCAGGGGCACAGCGCAATCTTCAATAAAGCTGACGGGTTTACCGTCTCCCTTGAGGCTCATCATGATATTGAGACCCGCTTTACGTACTTCCCATAAATTCTTTTGTAAATTTGTATCAATCATGGGCACAACACTATTAGCTAAACCAAGTTCGCCCATTAACTCTTGTAAGTTTTGTAATTGCGTTAGCAGAGGCGCTTGGCTTTCTCCTGAAAATTCAACCAATAGAATTGCTTCAGGGGTAATTGCTTGAGGATCAATTAATGCGGTTTCGATGACTTGCTTGAAGCTAGGATTACTGCGGGCTAAATCAATCATGGTGCGATCGACTAATTCAACTGCGCTTGGGCCTAACTTCACCAGATGTTGCGCACTTTCCATTGCACGGTAAAAACTCTTGAAGTTCACTACTCCAAGAACTTTATGTTGAGGCAAAGGAGCTAGCTTTAAGCGTAAAGATTTGAAATACGCTAAGGTACCTTCGCTACCAACCAAGAGATGCGCTAAATTGACACTACTGTCAGAGGTGTAGGGTAATTCACTTTGGGGATGGAAAATATCGAGGTTGTACCCGGCAACACGGCGTAATACCTTGGGCCAATTGGCTTCTATTTCGGGTTGCAGTTGCTCAGCCAGACTTTTGACAAAGGTGCCCAATTCTTTAGCGACGCCAGTGCTTTGAGCATAAGGGCCAAATTGCCCGACCTTGCCATTGGCTAACCATGCTTCAATGCCAAGCACGTTATGTACCATGTTGCCGTAGGCGATTGAGCGGCTGCCACAGGAATTATTACCGGCCATTCCGCCAATCGTGGCTTGCGCACCGGTGGAAACATCCACCGGAAACCATAAACCACTGGGTTTGAGTTTGGCGTTGAGGTGGTCGAGCACCAACCCTGGCTCGACCTCGGCCTCGGCTCGATTGAGGTCTATTTCGAGGATATTGCGAAAGGCGTGGCTATTGTCGATTACTAGCGCAGCCCCTGTAGTTTGGCCACATTGACTGGTACCGCCACCACGGGGTAAAACAGGAATAGCAAATTCTGCGGCTACTGCCAGAGCAGTTTTCACGTCTTCAGCATCTTGGGGAATCAAGACTGCCACAGGAAATTGCTGGTAAATCGAGGCATCTGTGGCGTACCGGCCGCGATTGGCGAGATCAGTGAATAAAGCCCCCTTGACGTTTTTACGCAAGCGGGTGGCAATTTCGGCTGGGAATACGTAATTATTCAGCATATGGCAAGATATGGCAAAATACTATAAAGAACCATATTTAGCAGGCTATCAATAGCACAAATAATATTTTTAATTTAGGAGACTCCATGTTAAAACTTGACACACACCCTTCAGGCCACCATTTTCTCAATATTCCTGGCCCAAGCCCAGTACCACCCCGTATTTTGCGCGCAATTAGCTATCAGGTCATTGACCATCGCGGCCCCGAGTTCCAAGCTTTAGCATTAAAGGTTTTAGAGGACGTTAAAGGAATCTTTAAAACTAAGCAACCCGTAATTATTTACGCTGCCTCTGGAACCGGTTCTTGGGAAAGTGCTTTAGTCAATGTCTTAAATCCCGGCGACAAAATCTTAGGTTACGAAACCGGTCAGTTTGCGCATCTGTGGATGGTGTTAGCAAAAAAATTGGGCTTAAATGCTGAAATTATTTCCAAGCCTGGTGATGCTGCTTGGCGTTGGGGTGTTGATGCGAATTTAATTGAAGAGCGTTTAAAGCAAGATACTAAACACGAAATTAAAGCAGTCTGTGTCGTACATAACGAAACTGCCACTGGTATCACTTCGAATATTCCTGCAGTACGTAAAGCAATTGATAATGCTAAGCATCCAGCCTTGCTATTAGTGGACACTGTCTCTGGTTTGGGTTCTGCTGATTATCGCCATGATGAGTGGGGCGTTGATGTGACGATTGCGGGCTCACAAAAAGGTTTAATGTTGCCACCCGGCTTAGGTTTTAATGCGATTTCGCAAAAAGCCATTGATGCTAGCAAGAAAGCGACAATTCCCCGTGCCTATTGGGATTGGACTGACATCATCGAATTTAACAAGCAAGGCTTTTGGCCAAGCACACCCAATACCAACTTGCTCTATGGTTTGCATGAAGCTATCGACATGATGAATACTGAAGGCTTGGATAATATTTTTGCCCGACATAAACGTTTAGGTGAAGCCTGCCGTCGTGCAGCTGCCGCTTGGGGCCTAGAAAATCAGTGTCAAGATCCCAGTGCCTATTCACCAGTGAATACGGCAATTTTGGCGCCTGAGGGCATGGATTCTGATGCTTTGCGTAAACACATTTTAGACCGCTTCAATTTGGCCTTAGGTACAGGATTAGGCCGTGTTAAAGGTCGCGTGTTCCGTATTGGCCACCTCGGCGATTGCAATGACTTAACCCTCATGGCAGCCTTAAGTGGGGTTGAAATGGGTCTGCAAAATATGGGTTACAAACCCAAAGCCAGTGGCGTAGTGGCCGCGCAAGATTTCTTAAAATCAGCTGCTAATAAGATCGAAAGAGAAGCCGACAGCCCTGTTCTTGTTTGAAAAAAATTACCATGCTCGCTAAAAAGCCCTATCTCACTCAAGCTGATGTGCAGAAAATTTTGAATGCGGCAGATGCTTTCGCAGCAGCTGGTAATTTTGCAGTGACGATTGCTGTCTGTGATGATGGGGGTCATCTCTTAGGTTTAATTAGACGTGATGAGTGCGCTCCTGTTTCAACCTATATCGCTGAAGAAAAGGCTCGTGCTGCCGCAATGGGCAAACGTGAAAGTCGCGTCTATGAAGAAATTATTAATAATGGACGGATTTCCTTCTTATCCGCGCCACATATTGGTGGCATGTTAGAGGGTGGGATCAATATCGTGGTCGATGGGTTTACTATAGGGGCTGTAGGCGTATCTGGCGTTAAATCTTCTGAGGATGCTAGCATCGCCCAAGCCGGCATTGCCGCTCTTTCGTAAGCCGCTAATTTAAAAGGGCTTTTTTGTATTTTGATAAGGTATTTTGATTAATTCTGCTCCTGAAGTAAATTCCCCTGCCA
>Ga0209084_1002090_pt1 | contig 15934 bp, 28 predicted proteins | sample C_130820_MF_Meta_FD_187309 | JGI IMG/M metagenome (GOLD analysis project Ga0209084, IMG submission 187309) | Freshwater microbial communities from Lake Croche, Canada to study carbon cycling - C_130820_MF_MetaG (SPAdes) (version 2) | ecosystem: Environmental > Aquatic > Freshwater > Lake... | reverse complement strand
CGGTGACTTTGATACAGGTAACGTTCGTTACAAGGCCCGCGAGCGTTACAGCTTCGGCGTGTCTGACCCATTGGGCATCTTCGGATCACCCGGTTCGTCCTAATAAATATTCCTTCGGGAATGTTGGAAGGGGCCTTGTGCCCCTTTTTCTTTTGGTGTATATTGAGCCATCCGGGCTTTCCGGTGTGTCAAACCGTCCCGGCGGACGTCATGCAAGATTGACGCACCTTTAACTGCATGAAGGAAATATCATGGGATTCGCAACTCACCTTGGCCCTTGGCTGCTCGGCACTGTCAAAAACACCACTGGCACTACCGCTGGAACCATCCAGAACACTGGCGCTACTTCTGTAACCCAGACTAAAAAAGTTGTTTATGACGGCGCTCTTTATACCGCCGATACAACAACTACGTTGTTTACAATTCCCGCAGGCGCACAAATTACAAGTATTCATATTGATACTTTGGTAGCGTTCACTGGCTCTACTGCTGCAAACATGTCTCTGGGCATTACAGGCTCAACAGCTTTGTACTGGGCCTCTACAGACATTACAACCCAAGGTCGTTTAGCCAACACTGGCGCGGCAGCTAAATTGGGTAATTGGGCTGGAGCAGCTACTACAGCTTCTCCTAACGGCGCTGGTATTGGGGCTACAGACGTAATAATTATTGCTACGGTACGTCCTACCGTTGCCAACGTAACTGTTGGTACTGTTCAGTACACTATTGTGTATTCTGTAGCAAATTCAGACGGCACTCAGTCTCCTGCTTCTGCTTAATTGATCTTGGGGGCTTCGGCCCCCGTTTACAAGGAGATTGATTATGAATCAGACCAACGTACAACAAGCGCACCTAAATGGTAGCGGGTTCTTAGTTCTTGGGCGAAATCGCATCAAAGGCATTTCATTTACAGGAACAAGTTCTGCTGGGTTTGTGGCTTTGTTTGATACAACAACTGCGCCTGTAACCACGGCTACTTACGGCCGTTCTGGTACAACCGTTACGATTACGCAAGCTTCCCACGGGTTTACAACAGGCCAGACAATTGGTATTGACTTTGCGGCAGGTACAGGTGGCACGGCTACTAACGGAAACTACGTAGTAACTGTTTTGACCTCAAGCACTTTTACCGTTACGGACATTAACTCTGGAACCATTACTGCTTCCCCAACGCTTGTTTACTCAAGCAAATGGTTATTGAGTTATGACGTAAGCGCCAGCGATACATACAACAATTCTCCATTTATCTCTGATGATGGCGTATTGGCTGTTAATGGCGTATATGCCTATCTGTCTAACGTAGCCGCTTGCAACATTTATTATGGCTGAAGCTAAACAAGCAACTCTGACTGGGCGGACGCTGTTTATCGGCATCCCCGCCTATGACGGGAAACTGAACATCAAGACTGCTTTTGCTCTGGCGCAGCTTATGCCCAAAGCGATGAGTCTTGGCGTGTCGGTTATCTTGTCTGATTTGTCTAACTGCTCCATCATCACAATGGCGCGTAATGCTCTGGTGCATGAGTTCTTGAAGACAGACGCGACAGAGTTGTTGTTTATTGATGCAGATGTAATCGCTACAGCCGATGACATGCTGCGGTTGATGGCTCAGAGCAGAGACATCACCACTGGCGCGTACCCACGCAGAGCCAAAGACCAAAACTTTTTTACTGATCTGTACTTTGACGCCAATGGCGATTTGGAGTTTGACGGGTCACTGATGCGTGTTGAGCGTGCGCCTACAGGGTTCATGTTGATTCAGCGTCACGTTATTGAGAAGCTGGTAGCCGCTCACCCTGAGTGGACATACGAGAAGTCCCCCACAGAGAAGATGTCAGCAGTGTTTGACTTTGCTATCGTTGATGGCAAGTATGTGGGTGAGGACTACTTGTTCTGCGACCGGGCTACCCAGATGGGGTTTAAGGTTTACATTGACGTAGACATCAGCTTACCGCACGTAGGCTCAAATGAATTTACTCGTAATTTCCGCGAAGAGGTTGTAATGCCTATGCTGGAAAATATCTACAACTCTAAGTTGAAGGCGGCGTAATGGCGACAAAGAAAAAAGGCCCATCACTGGCAGTTGGCCGTGGTGAGAAGCTCCCAGTGTCTAAGGGCGCTGGCTTGACTGCCAAAGGTCGAGCTAAATACAATGCGGCTACAGGCAGTAACCTCAAGGCTCCGCAGCCGCAAGGTGGCCCACGGAAAGATTCGTTTTGCGCTCGGATGTCAGGAATGCCCGGCCCAATGAAAGATGAAAAGGGAAAGCCTACCCGTAAGGCGGCTTCCCTAGCAAGATGGAAATGTTGAGATGGACGTAAATCTTATATGGTCAGCCGGACTGTCAATCATCATGGGTGTATTTGGATTCTTTATCCGAGAGAAACTTGGACAGGTCAAAGACATCAGTGAAGATGCCAAACGCATTGAGCGTCTCATTAACATCACACGCGAGGAGATTGCCCGTGATAACGTTACTCAAGCAGAAATTCAGCGAATTACTGACCACATTGACCAACGCTTTAACAAGCTTGAAGCAAAGATTGACCAACTTATTCAAGCGGGGCGATGATGCCAAGTAGCTCAAAGAAACAACACAATTTCATGGAAGCGATTGCACATTCGCCATCGTTCGCCAAGAAGGTAGGAGTCCCACAATCTGTGGGAAAAGACTTTTCATCTGCGGACAAGGGCCGCAAATTTTCTAAAGGTGGCGATATGAAGAACGACATGAAAGAAGACATGGCAATGGACAAGAAGCAGGACAAAGCCATGATCCAAAAAGCATTTAGGCAGCACGATGCTCAAGAACACGAAGGCGGCAAAGGTACAACTTTGAAGCTGGCTAAAGGCGGAAATGCAAGGTACATGTCGTTTACTGAAAAAGGTAAACCTGACGGCATGAAACCCGTAACTAAAATGTCTAAAGGCGGCATGAGCAAAGCAGAAAAGCAAGCTCGTGAAATGATTGCTGAAATGAAGATGCAAGCTGCGGCCAAGCGCGCATACGACGATGCAGACAAAACAGAACCTGCAATGGCTGCGCCTTCTATGCCTTCTGCGCCTCCTATGGCACCACCTCCTCGCCCACCTATGCCTCAGCGCCCCATGCCCCCTCAGATGCCCCCATCTGGTGGCGGTATGCCCGGCATGAATAAAGGTGGTTCAGTTTCTTCGGCTTCACGTCGCGGCGATGGTATTGCGCAGCGTGGAAAAACTCGTGGCAATATGTGTTAAGGAAAAATCATGGCAACTCGTAAAACTAAACGGTATTCTGATGGCGGCGACGTACTTGCAAGCCTGATGGGGCGCGCCTCATCTGTAGCCGAGGACTCGGGTCAAGGCACAAACGACCGTGAGCCAATGGCGCGCAGCCCTATGGGCAACGGCGATGCGGAGATGATGGATCAATTGAGGTCACGGTTGAACAATGCGGGCAATGAAGGAACGCCAGCCATGGGTATTGCAAATGCCATGGGTGATGTAGGCAGTACAAAAAATGGCCCCCCCTCTGTGCCTGCAAGTGCTCGTGAGGCATTACAAAATGCAGCCAGCGCTCAAGCGGCTAAATCTGCACTGCAAGGCATGCAAAAGCAAGGCGGATTAGAAGGCATGGCTGGTGCTTTAAGAGGCGCAATGGCTTCAATCCCTGAGCGCGGTAGAAATATGGGTAATCGCATGGGCGGAATGGCTAAAGGCGGTTCTGTATCCTCGGCTTCGAGTCGTGGTGATGGCATTGCTCAACGCGGTAAAACTCGCGGAAAGATGTGCTGAAATGTTAGCCAGTCGTGGAATGGGGGCTATTGCCCCTTCCAAGATGCCCAGCGGGAAAAAGAAAGCCCGCCGAGATAACACCGACTTTACGCAGTACGCGGAAGGCGGTCAGGTCGGCTTGTATGCCAACATCAACGCCAAACGCAAGAGGATTGCCGAGGGTTCTGGTGAGCGCATGCGCAAGCCCGGTGCCAAAGGCGCTCCTACTGCCGACGCATTTGTGCAATCTGCCAAAACTGCAAAGGTGTAATCATGGCTGAAAAATGGATTCAGAAGGCAATCAAAAAACCCGGCGCTTTGAAAAAAGAGTTGGGCGTGCCTGCAGGTAAAACTATCCCTGCAAAAAAGCTGGCCGCAGCAGCAAAGAAGCCCGGTAAAATGGGTCAACGCGCACGCTTGGCTGAAACCCTCAAAGGCATGAAATGACCACTACCGGCAGCACCCTCTTCAACATGGACTTCACGGAGATTGCTGAAGAAGCGTGGGAGCGTGCTGGCCGGGAAATGCGTTCAGGCTATGACCTGCGCACCGCGCGTCGGTCAATGAACCTGATGACCATCGAGTGGCAGAACAAAGGTATCAACATGTGGACAATGGAGCAAGGCTTCATTAACCTCATACCGGGATTGGCTACGTATGCATTACCAACCAACACCATTGATTTGCTAGAACATGTAATTCGTACTGGGTCAAACACCGCTTCAACGCAAGCTGACTTAACAATTACACGTATTAGTGTTTCTACCTATGCAACCATCCCAAACAAGTTACAGCAGGCAAGACCGATTCAGGTATGGATTCAGCGGCTATCTGGTGAGGTCAATCCTACAAGCTCTCTTCTTGCCTCGACAATTACCTCCACCGCAACCACGATCACGCTTGACACGGTGGTTGGGTTAGCTGGATCAGGTTTTATTCGTCTGGATACCGAAGACATCTATTACACGTACATCACAGGCAACGTCATTGGCGGCGTGTTCCGTGGTCAGAACAATACGACGGCAGCAGCGCATACAGCTTCTACAGCGGTTTATGTGCCTCAATTGCCAGCGGTAACTGTATGGCCTACGCCGGATAACAGCACAACCTACCAATTTGTTTATTGGCGTCTGCGCCGAGTACAAGATGCGGGTGCCGGCGCCGAAACAGCAGACATGAATTTTAGGTTTTTGCCATGCGTGGTTGCTGGGCTGGCTTATCACATTGCTGTAAAAGTTCCTGAGTTAATGCAGCGCATACCAATGCTTAAACAAATGTACGATGAAGCATTTGAAATAGCGGCTGGTGAAGACAGAGAAAAAGCTGCGGTGCGATTTGTGCCAAGGCAAATGTTCATTGGGAGCGCGTAATGGGTAATCGCTTTGCATCTGGCAAAAAAGCGATTGCTGAATGTGACCGCTGCGGCCAGCAATACAAACTCAAGCAGCTTAAAGAAGAGATCATTAAGCAGCGTAAGTACCAGTTGTTGGTATGCCCTGAGTGCTGGGACCCAGATCAGCCACAGTTGATGCTTGGAACGTTCCCTGTAGATGATCCGCAGGCGTTACGTAACCCCCGTAGGGACACAACGTATGTGACTTCAGGGAATAACGCGGCAGGCAACTTGTCTGGTGGCTCAAGAGATATTCAGTGGGGCTGGGCGCCAGTGGGTGGAAGTAAGTTTTTTGATGCGTCACTCACACCAAACTACTTGGTGGGAACGACATTTGTTGGTACAGTTACGGTATCCGTTTCATAGGAGTTAATCATGACATTTACACGATCAGCCGATGGCATTGCTAAAAAAGGCAAAACAGACGGTACAAACTTGGGTAATAGCGGCCCGACCCAAAAAGAAATGATGGGCGGCAAGGGCAAAGCCAAAGGCGTAACGGGCGAGGCTATGCGTAAAGTAGGCCGCAACATGGCGCGCGCCAACAACCAAAAGCGAGGCTAATCATGGCTAAATTTAGCAAAAAGATGATGGGCAAAGAAGTTGGTTCTGCCAGCGTCTACGCCAAGCCCCACACCATGAGTGGCAAAGCTGTCAAGATGGAAGCCAATCCCGGTAAAGCTCCTAATCGCAGCAAGCTGGATACGTATGATGTTACCGTCGGGAACGTCAGCAAGTCTGCCGGCGATGAGGCCATCAAAACCAGCGGAATTAAAATCCGTGGTACTGGCGCAGCAACTAAAGGCGTGATGGCCCGAGGCCCGATGGCATGACCTACACCGAACTCGTCACCTTGGTGAGTGATTACTGTGAGAACACGTTTCCCACGGTGGACATGAACACGTTCATTAAGCAAGCTGAACAGCGTATATACAACACTGTTCAAGTTGCTAATTTACGTAAAAATGTGACGGGCGTGTTGAGCAGTGGCAATAAATATTTGTCTTGCCCTGATGATTTTCTTTCAGTGTATTCATTGGCCATTTATCCAGCGGCTGGTGGCGAATACTTGTTTTTGTTGAACAAAGACGTAAACTTCATGCGCGAGGCTTATCCTAATCCAGCGACTACGGGAAAGCCAAAACATTACGCCATCTTTGGCCCGACAGTCTCTGGAAGCACCATTACCAATGAGCTGTCTTTCATTGTTGGCCCAACGCCTAACGCCTCTTACGGGGCTGAGTTGCATTACTACTATTACCCTGAATCAATTGTTACTGCTGGTAATACGTGGCTTGGCGACAACTTTGATTCAGTATTGCTGTACGGCACTATGTGCGAAGCAATTACCTACATCAAAGGTGATGCAGACATGGTTAAGCTGTACAACGACCGCTATATGCAAGCAGTTGCCCTACTCAAGAACTTGGGTGATGGCAAGCAAAGAATGGATGCGTACAGAGATGGGCAAGTCAGGATTCCTGTTTCATGAGCTCAATCCTGCAAACCCAGACCACCAGCTTCAAAAAAGAGCTGTATCAGGGCATTCACGATCTGTCTACCGACACGATTAAGATTGCCCTGTATACCGCTGCCGCAGATTTAAACGAAGCCACTACCGTTTACTCAAGCAGCAATGAGGTTGTAGCGTCAGGCTATACGGCAGGCGGTCAGGTCATGACGGGCGTGCAAATCAGCAGTGATGGTTACACGGCCTACGTTAATTGGGACAATGTAAGCTGGACGACCGCAGTAACGGCTCGATGTGCTTTGATGTACAACGTAACTCAGGGTAATAAGTCTGTAGCTGTGCTGGACTTTGGTTCAGACAAAACATCCACCACCACATTTCTTATTACCATGCCAGCCAACACATCAACGGCTGCGCTTATCAGGAGTTCAAATTGATTGTTACCACCACCAAAGGCGAGATGGACGATTCTCTTCTTGAGAAAAAAGAAGGTTCCGTCGATAATGACAATGAATCCACCACATGGGTTGAGTATTGGTTGGATGGAGAACTTGTCCATCGCTCCGCACATGTAACTTTGAAAAAAATGCCTGTACTTGCAGGCGCTGAAACCGCTTCTTTTTAAGGAAATATCATGGCAAATACACAATCCATGTGCACTTCGTTTTTGGGCGAGTTGATGACCGCAACCCATAACTTTGGCGCATCACCCATTCGTGCGGCAACCACTGCCGACACGTTTAAAGCGGCTTTGTATTTGGCTTCGGCAACGCTAAATGCTTCAACCACTGTTTACTCAACAACAGGAGAAGTAACAGGTACAAACTACACTGCTGGCGGTGTAACAGTGACCAATGCAACGGCCCCTACATCTACCAACTCATCTACCACAGCGGGCGTTGGTTACTGGACTTCTTCGGCAAGTCTTGTTTACACTACCGTCACGTTGTCTACAGCGTTTGATACCGTGTTGATTTATAACAGCACTCAGTCTAACAAGGCCGTGTCTGTCCACACGTTTGGTTCACAAACCATCACGGCTGGTACGTTTACACTGACCATGCCAAGCAACACAACGACTACTGCCTTGCTGCGCCTCGCTACAACTTGACCTAACTCTTAGGTCTGGGGAGGGCCATGTTCGGATTAGCCCCATTTGCAGATGTCCCGTTTGCTGCGCTTGGATCGGTAATTGTTCCTGTTACAGGAAATGCCGCATCCGGCTCGGTCGGTACAACCACGCCCAACATTACGATTGCACTGACAGGTGTACAGGCTGCAGGATCGCCGGGTACAGCAATACCAAGCACTGCTGTAGCCCTGACGGGCGTACAGGCAGCAGGCTCTGTTGGTACAGTTGTTCAAAGCCAGTCCATAGCATTGACAGGTGTAGCTGCTGCTGGTTTGGTAGGCACAGTAACTTCAAGTAGTTCTGTAGCGCTTGCAGGGGTAGCGGCTTCTGGCGCTGTTGGCACTGTAGGCTTTGGTAAAACTTTTCCGGTTACAGGCGTTCAAGCCGCAGGTTCAGTTGGCTCCGTTACGCAGAGTAACTCCGTTGCCCTCACAGGGGTGGCTGCGGCGGGATTGTTGGGTACAGTGGTGGCTTCCGAATCTGAAGGCTCCACAGGCGATGCGGCGATTGGGTTTGTTGGAAACGTTGGGCCAGCAATATCTGTTGCCCTAACAGGCGTAGCAACTTCAGGATTGGTTGGAACAGTTCAACCGGGTAAACAGGCAGACTTATCTGGGGTATCTACAACAGGCGCTGTTGGCTCCTTGTCAACATCTCTTTCTACAGCGATAATTGGTGTACAGGCAAACGGCAGTCTGGGTGCGTTTGGGGTGTTTTATTGGAGTCTTATTGATGACGCCGAGACAGCCAACTGGCAAGTAATTAACAATGCCGAGACAGCTAACTGGCAACTTGTAGATACCACGGATGATGCGGGCTGGGCGCTCATTGATTTGCATGACTCATAAAGGTACATCATGGCTTTAGTTTTATCAGACCGCACACTGCAAACAGGAACCGCCAACACGACGGTCAGTTTTACGCTGTCTGGCAGCGTCACAGGCTATCAATCTTTCGCTGTAATTGGTAACGGCAACACAACATATTACTCGGCCACAGATGTCTCGGGGAACTGGGAGGTGGGCCTTGGCACGTACTCCACAACTGGCCCAACACTGACCCGCACAACCATTTTGGCGTCCAGCAACTCTGGCAGCGCGGTCACGTTCAGTGGCACGGTAACGGTATTTGTAACATACCCCGCAGAGAAGTCCGCCAACACCAACGCCGCCCTGACATCGGGTCGCGTAACTTATGCCACAACCAACGGCCTGCTGACTGACTCTGCTGGTTTGACGTTTGATGGGACTAACTTTGCCACTACCGGAACGGCAACGGCTGCAAAACTTATTCCTACGGGAACTAGCGTAACTGGTAATGGGATGTACTTGCCCGCCACCAATTCGGTTGGCATTTCTACGGCAGGCACAAACGCTGTTTACATAGACGCAAGCCAGAACGTAGGTATTGGAACAAGTTCTCCGGGCGTAAAACTGGATGTAAATGGTGCTTTACGAGTTGGTGTTGCAAGCAACCCAACTACTATTGCAAGCAATTCACAGTTTTACGATCAGTCTGGTATTGGCCCAACAATCAGCGGCTACAACTTTGAAGTGCGAACAGGCAACCCAACGCCATCGGCAAGGATGACTGTTGATAGCGCTGGTAAAGTGGGTATTGGAAGAACCCCTACAAATTTTGCTTTAGAAGTTGCGGGAAAACAGTGGGTTCAAGACGCAACTCAACCTTCTACATATTGGGGAAACACACTTTCAGATTACGTTGTTGCTTATTATGATGTGGCGGGAAAAGTCGGTAATTTTAGTGCAGAAGGCTCATCAACTCAATTGGCATTTAGAACTAACAGCACCGAACGGATGCGTATTGACTCTGGTGGCAGAGTTGGTATTGGTTGCACGCCAGCCTCTACTATCGCTTTGGACGTTGCTAACGCAGGCGTTATACGAATTAGGTCGAGTGGTTCTGAAGGCGGTCAAATTGATTTTAACAATAGCTCCGATGCTTCTGTTGGATTGTCAATTGACGTTGCTGGAACGGATGTAGGTCGTATTTTTCAAGCCAACAACAACAGCACCCTTTCAATTGGACAGCTTGTTGGTACTGGTGGTGTTGTTAGTTTTTCTACAGCAGCAGCAGAACGTATGCGTATTGATGCCTCCGGCAACGTAGGTATTGGGACAAGTTCGCCAACAGCCAAGTTGCATGTCAATTCTGGCACAGGAACATTAGCAAATTTCTTTGGCAACAACGCAAATAATTACATCCAGTTATCCGATAACAACGGAACCAACGTAGCAACTGTTGGCACAATCAGCGGCGGCAATTGGTATCTCTATACAAGTGGATACGGAGCGTTTTATACGGGCGCTACTGAACGGATGCGTATCGACTCCAGTGGTTATGTTGGAATTAACACAGCTACCCCGGGTACTCAATTATCAGTTGTAGCTTCAGCAACGGATGCTGGCGCTCTGTCTTTATTTTCTAATGCTCCTAATGGTCCGGGCGGTCAAATTACGCAAACAAATACCAACAACAGTTCTGTAAAATTTCTAAGGGTTTCTCCATCAAACAATTGGGAAATTGTAAACACTGCGTATACCGCACTGTGTATGTATGTCACCAATGCAGGCGCTGCATATCAAGGAAACAACTCTGCTACTTGGTCTATAACTTCTGACATTCGCATCAAAACAAATGTGCGTCAAATTGGCAGTGCTCTTGACAAAATGATGGCGCTCAAGCCTTGTCACTTTGAATACAAAAATGCCATTGGCGAAACTGCAACTGGTTTTATTGCTCAAGAGTTTGAGGAAGTATTTCCGGGTCATGTCAAGGAACAAGCTGCACCAATGCAATTTGAACAGTACATTGAGGGTGAGAACAAAATGCTTAAAACAATTGACGCAAACCTTGTGCCGTATTTGGTCAAGGCCATCCAAGAACTCAAAGCAGAGTTTGACGCATACAAATCTACCCACCCTTAAAGGAAAAGCATGACTACTATTACTTGGATTATCGAATGGATGTCCGCATCCACCACTGAAATCAACGGACACACTGAAGTTGTCTTGACCGCTGGCTGGCGCTGTAACGGCGTAGACGGAACTTATAGCGCAACAGTATACGGTTCTGCATCATTCCCCCAACCCGAAACTGGCGGTGCATTTACTCCCTACGCCGACCTGACTCAAGACCAAGTGCTTGGCTGGTGCTGGAACAATGGTGTGGACAAAACTGCCACTGAAGCCAACATTGAAGCCCAGATTCAAAATCTGATTGATCCACCAGTGATTCAACCACCACTGCCTTGGAGCGCGTAAATGGAAAACATCACTATTACAACCAGCTTGGCAAACACCATCTTGCAATACTTGGCTACACGTCCGTATCAAGAAGTTTATCAAATTATTGCGGCCATGCATGAGGCAGCAAAGCCCGTCCAGCCCACAGAATAACTCGCAAAATACCCACCATTCAGGAGTTATAAATGTCCAGCACATATTCCACCCTTAAATTTGAACTGATTGGCACGGGCGAACAGTCAGGGACTTGGGGCGCATCAACCAACACCAACATTGGTACAGCTATTCAGCAAGCCATTGTGGGCATGGCTACCCTGACATCTTCGGATTTCTCATCCAACGTTGCAACTTTAACCCTTGCAGACACCAGCGCAGCCCAGAACGCTCGTGCATTGTGTTTAAACATTGCAGCAGGCGCAGTATCCGCAGCAGGCACAATCAACGTCCCAGCCATCCAAAAGCCTTACATCGTTATTAACGGCTCAAGCTATACGGTAACCGTTAAAGTCTCTGGCCTGACGGGTGTAGCAGTACCTTCTGGTAAGCGCACAGTGGTGTACAACAACGGGACAGACGTTGGCGATCAGGTTACTTCTTTAACATCATTGGTTTTAGGCTCGGCCCTTCCAATTGCTTCGGGCGGTACAGGCACCACGTCTACAACTTTTGTAAATCTAGCCAGTAACGTTACGGGTACTCTTCCCGCAACAAACGGCGGAACGGGGCTTGCATCGTTTACTGTGGGCGATTTGCTATATGCCAATACAACCACCACCCTTGCCAAACTTGGTATTGGAACTACCGGGCAAGTTGTTACTGTAGCTGCTGGTGTTCCTTCGTGGGCATCTCCTACGTCATTTGCGTACCCCGGTGCTGGTATTGCCAACTCAACAGGCTCTGCTTGGGGCACTTCTTACACCACAACAGGCTCAGGTACTGTGGTTGCTTTGGCTACCAGCCCTACAATCATTACCCCAATAATTCGTAATACTGTTTCTGTAATAGGCACAAACACAGCGGCCGTTGCCTCCACAACATACGTTTTGACAGCCACTTTGACATTGACATTACCGGCCTCCCCAACTGCTGGTGATTGGATAAAAGTTAATAACTCATCAGGAACAATAACTCCTGTAGTTGCTCGTAACGGAAGCAATATCCAAAGCTCCGCAACGGATTTAACAATTGACAGCGCTACTGCTAGTTTTATGTTGATGTATGCAGATGCAACTCGCGGATGGGTGATTACCCTATGATTATTACGCCAGAAGATTTTGAAATGCAGACGCTGGAGCAGACGCTTCGGTATGCTGCTTCTCATCAGCCTTGGCTCACATGGCGGCATGAGGATAAGTTCCACATTACTTCGGGCGATGAGTACGCCTACGAATATGTGGAGCATGAGAAAAGCTACTACGTTGACACCAACATGCAAAAAGGTATGTTGGTTTTGCCCCCGAATCCAAGGGACGGGTTTAAGATTATTGTCAGCGACCATTTTGGCAGTTGGATATACCATCCGCTTGTTATTCATCGAAACGGAAAACCAATCATGGGGCTTGAGGAGCACATGACTTGCGATGTTCCCAATATGGTTTTTGGCTTGGTATATACCAATACTTCTGCTGGATGGGTTGTCACCCAGAATCTGTCAACCACCGAGTTGATCGGTAAAGTTAAACAAGGAGTTTTCCAATGAGCAACCTTTCTTCCTTTTCTCCTTTTTCTGGAGGCGGCGGCGGTAAATTAAAGTATCAAGAATTTACTGCATCCGGCACATTTACACCGAGCGCAACTTTGGTTGCTAACGGAGGTCAAGTTTGGGTTCAACTTGTATCTGGAGGGGGCTCTGGTTCTGGTGGATATTATAGTGATCCAACCATTAATTCTTCTGGAGGAGGTGGCGCTGGCGGTATGAAAATCAATCCATTTACAGCGACTTCAGCACAAACAGTCACAATTGGCGCTGGAGGCGCGGGGGTTGCTACTAATACGATAGGTAATGCAGGAGGGACTTCTTCTTTTGGAAGTTTTTCAATTGTTGGCGGTGGCATAGGCGGTGTAAGCACTTCTAGCACTTCTACTACATTAGCTCAAATGTCTGGGGCATGTGGTGGCGGTGCTGGAGATACTAATGGCTATGTAGGTGGTGGAGGCGGCGGTATGGGCGGGCAATCTAGTGCCTTTGGTGCTGCCGGAGGTTATGGAACTATTGGAAGCTCGGGAAGTCAAAGTACTTACGCCGCCCAAGGTAATGGAAATGGCGTGAATGGCGCACTGGGATTTGCGGGCGGCGGTGGCGGTGGTTACGGTGGCAGAGGAGCTGCTGGGGGCGGCTCCGGCAGTACTGGAGGCACCACAGCGGCTACTGCGGCTACTGCAAATACGGGTAGCGGCGGAGGCGGTGGTGGTTATAATTCGGCCGGCGGAGCTGGCGGCTCAGGTTTTTGCCGCGTGTGGTGGTTTGAATAAGGAGAACAATGATGAACTATGCACTTATCAATAACAATTTGGTTGAAAACGTAGCTGATGCAGATCAGGCTTGGGCGGATTCCGTTGCGTCTGATTGGCAGTACGTTATCAATGTCACGGATATTGTTCCTCAACCCGGCATTGGCTGGTCGTATAACGGAAGCACTTTTGCTGCTCCTGTTTACCCGCCCGATCCTGTTGTCAATACATGGATCATTACCCGTAATGCATTCCAAAACCGTTTCCCCATCACAGCCAACGGCGTCAGCACCAAGTACGACTTGATGACTTTGTTCCTGACTGATACGGGATATGCGGCTTCATTGGGCGTGACGGGCGAGGCACTGTATAGCCAGCGTTCGCTCATTATTACGGGAAACAACCGCCTGAACGTGGTCAGCGATGTGGACTTGCAAAACCAATCCGCCATTGATTACGTCAACATGATGACCAACGCAGAGTTTCCTGCGGTGTTCCGCCTGACTACAGCGGAAGCAAACACTATTCTGACAACGCCTGCTGCGCCTAACGAAGTACCCTAATAACTTAGCCCGACTCCGGGGAAAAGGGGGTGCTGGCAGACCATCCTTTGGGTTAATGTCTGCCCCAGATTGTGTGAAATATGATTGACCCCATAACCATCGGTGCCGCGTTTGCAATAGCAAAGAGCACCATTGCTGGGGTCAAAGAAGCTATTCAGATGGGCAAAGACCTGCAAGAGTGCAGTGGCGACCTGATTAAATTCTTTGAGATGCATGACACCGTTGAAAAGGGTGCAAATCAAGATAAAGCCAAAGCGTCAAACTCAGAGATGGCGCAGGCGCTTGAGTCTGTGATGCAAGCAAAATTTCTGAGGGATGCTAGAACTAAACTTAAAGAACAGTTAATTTGGTCAGGTCAGGGCGATGTGTGGGAAGCGATCCAAGCCGAGTACAACATGATCGTTGCCAACAGGAAACGGGCGGAACGTGCGGCGGAGGCCAAGGCTAAACTGAAGCGGGAAAATCTGGCAGAGACAGTAAACATCCTGCTGATCGGGTTTGCTTCTATTCTTGCGGCTGGGTTTGTTGGCTGGGGTACGTTTGCATTTATTATGTACAAACTGAGGAATTGATATGAATTGGACAGATGTAATGAAGGCAATCATTCCGATTGTCGTTGCCTCTCTGGCATGGCTTTTGGGTGAAGTGTCCTCTTTCAATACCCGTCTAACCAAGATTGAAGGTTCTATGCCTGCGCTGATTACATCCCAAGGCGTACCCACAGACAGCCCCTTGTCTGCCGAAGCTCGGCACAAGCTCAAAGAAGAAATCTACAAAGAGATCAACACCCTACACGTCAAAGTAACCCTGCTCGAAGAGCGTCAGAAAGGAAAATAATGGATTGGTTAAAAACGATTGCGCCCACCATAGCCACTGCGCTGGGTGGCCCTCTTGCTGGACTGGCCATTGAGGCGGTGTCAAAAGCCATTGGTATTGACCCCAAGGATGTTCAGTCTACGATCAGCGAAGGCAAGTTATCTTCTGACCAGATCATGCTCTTGAAGCAGGCCGAGATTGACATGGCTGCACGGGCGCAGGAGATGGGGCTGGACTTTGCTAAGTTAAACGTAGAAGACAGGAAGTCTGCGCGTGAGATGCAGGCTGAGACCCGTTCTTACATCCCTGCTGTTCTTGCTGTATCGGTCACCATCGGATTCTTTGGCATCCTGATTGGCATGATGACGGAGACCTTTAAAGCATCTGACGCCCTGATGTTGATGCTTGGCTCTCTTGGCACCGCTTGGACGGGCATCATTGCGTTTTACTTTGGTTCGTCCGCTGGCTCTCAAGCTAAGGATGATCTTCTCCACCAATCTACGCCTATAAAATGATTACTGCTGAACAACTGGCAAAGCTAAAGATTGACCCCGAGTGGCTGGAGCCTTTAAACGACACGTTCCAACGGTACGACATCAACACTCCCCTGCGGATGGCCGCGTTTATTGGGCAGTGCTCCCATGAATCCGGTGGTTTTAAGGTCTTGCGGGAAAACTTAAACTACAGCGCAGAACGCTTGTGCAAGGTCTGGCCCAGCCGTTTTCCTTCATTGGAGGCCGCGCAACCTTTCCACAGAAACCCCGACATGATTGCCGACAAGGTTTACTCTGGCCGGATGGGCAACAACGAGGAGGGTGATGGCGCTCTGTATATTGGACGGGGCTGCATCCAATTGACAGGCAAGGACTCCTATACACTGGCTGGAGACGCTCTTGGTGTGGACTTTCTGCACAGCCCAGACCTTGTATCAATCCCCAAGTACGCAGCCCTGACCGCCGGGTGGTTTTGGAACAAACGGAACTTGAACAAAGAAGCTGACGCCAAGGATTACTTGGGGATGACAAAGAAGATTAACGGTGGCACAATTGGGCTTGACGATAGGGTTGCTCATATCAATACCGCCCTTGA
>Ga0209084_1002089_pt1 | contig 15936 bp, 17 predicted proteins | sample C_130820_MF_Meta_FD_187309 | JGI IMG/M metagenome (GOLD analysis project Ga0209084, IMG submission 187309) | Freshwater microbial communities from Lake Croche, Canada to study carbon cycling - C_130820_MF_MetaG (SPAdes) (version 2) | ecosystem: Environmental > Aquatic > Freshwater > Lake... | reverse complement strand
AACTCATGCAGTTGATGTCCTACAACATGCCAGGCGTGAGTTCTCTCAATTGACACAACCCACACATACACCGGGTATGGCAGAAAACTTTGCTGATGGTAAAAATCCTGGACGCAAAGGACTTGCCAAACGCTCAGGCGTGAACACCAAAGCATCAGTGACGAGTCTACGCAAAACTGCCAAACACTCCACAGGTGAAAAGGCTCGTATGGCACACTGGTTGGCCAACATGAAGGCTGGTCGTGCAAAGGCTCGACGCAAATGAGAGCCAGTGAATTTGTTGCAGAAGATCTAAGTCGCAGAGATTTCCTAGGTGGACTAGCGGCCACTGCCGCAGGTGCGGCCGCAACCGATGTCGAAGCCGCCAAAAAGAAACCTGCTGACAAAAACGCACAAGCAATGAACACCCGGATTGATTCAAAGTATCAATTGGCACAAGGAGAAGACTTACCGGCATTGAGCAATAACCCCAGAGTAGAGATTGCTGTACAGAAAGCCGCGCGAGCACACGGCATCACGCACCCAGCAGAGCTTGCACAGTTCATGGCGCAGACCAATCACGAATCGTGGGACTTTACCAAACTGTACCAAGTGGGCGATAAACGAGTATATGGTGGTAAGGGACTTATACAATTAACCGGTAAACAAAACTATGCCGCGGCAAGTAAATTTGCCGGAGTTGATTTAGTCAAGCACCCTAACGAAGCTGCCAAACTAGATACCGCACTGAAAATAGCCATATGGTTCTGGAAAGAAGAAGTTAGGCGCTATGCTCGATCTCCGGGGCAGTTCATGGACACCAGATTGATCACACGTATTGTGAACGGCCCTGACATGAATGGTCTCAAAGACCGGCACGAAAAGTTTCAAAGATATTTGAGCATATTATAAAAAATGAAGCAAGCCAAACTGACTTTTGACATCTTGAGTCATCATCGAGCAAATCATCCTGTTTACAGACTCTATGTCAACACGGATTTGATAGTTGAACGCACTTACGGATTGCCTCCTGATCAATATCTGCGTGAAAATTTGGTGGTAAATTTGCCTGTTGGACAGCATACCTTACGTGCAGAATGTCCGGGTGGCGGCTTTCAGGCCAATTTTGAGCTACGTGGGTTTCAAGCCAACGGGGTATTTGGTACCATGATCAATGATCATTATGTGTTTGTAGTTGATGAGTCGTTTCCTGCGGCTGCATAAATATATCAACTACCGAGGATTTTTCACAATGAAACCCATAGACTTTATTAAAGAAGATTTTGTTACAGATGCTGCCGAAGCACATCAAGATCACGAAGTGCAAATGGCACGAGCCGACTGCTATACCGCAGCCAAGTATGCCATAGAACTACACAAACTGCTAAAGCACATCTCAGAACAACAAGGCTTGGATGGTTGGGTCAGCGAAAAAATCACCATTGCCAACGACTACTTGCGTACAGTACACGAGTACTTGACCTACGAACAACATAGCCAAGCCATGCCCGGATTTGATCCTCAAGTGGCAGAAATGCAAATTGAATCTGTTGTCAACGAAGGCGCCATGGATTCACTAAAAGCAATGATTGACAAAATCAAAGCCATGCCAGGAATACAATCTTATATTCAAGCAGCCAATGCCAAGAAAGATGCTTTGATACAGGCTCTACAACAAAGTCAAAATGGACAAGATCTTGTTGCCAATATTCAACAGGCAGTGGCCAGTGATCAAGCAGTTTCCGAAGATTTGGGACAAAAAATTGGCGGTGCAGTTTCGGCTGTTGCCAGTGGCGGCCTGATGGTTGCGGCTGCTGACATATTCATGAGAGCATACAATGCCATGGGCAAGCCGGACCTGACACAGATGATGAATGATCCAGGTGGTAAGAATGCTGTGTTGCTGGTGGGTTGGTTGGTTGTGCTGGGTGCCTTGGGAATGTTGACTGGTGCAAGCATAATGAAAAAAGGCATGAGAGAAAACAAAGACAGTTTACATATTCCCGACAGTGATAAAATGTCCGATGCAGAAAGACATCAAGCAATCATGGCCAAACATCCAGATGCGGCTCGTGTTGGCAAAACACCTGGCCGGTACAAAACCAAAGATGGCGATCTAGTGTCTGGCATCAGAGGTGTGAGAAAACTAACAAAAGAAGCTGGATACCAACACGGTTTTGCAGATCCCAATGCTCCAAAGTTGGGCGGTGGCAGACAAAATGACGAACCAGATGCTGTCAACAACATTGAAATATCTATTGACGGACGGGCCTGGAAGGTGTTTGCCGGACGTGGTCCAGATTCGAGCCAGGCATTCTTCAAACAGAAACAATCGGTTGATGACTTGTGCAAACGCAAGTCACGTGAAACTGGTAAAGAATGGACCTGGGGAGTTACCGGCAAGCCTGCCAGCGTTGACGAATCTGCAGGTGGCATGGGCGCTGGCAGTGTGGCATCCAGCATGGGCGGCGGCAATGGTTTTCTAAACGGAGGACCAGGCACTATTAGTCGTACCAAAGCAAAGAAAGCCAAGAAGTAATGAGCGACATGCGTAAGCTCTTGGAGAGCATGACCAAGTTTGCTGGAGAGCCTGCACAGAAGCCTGGCGACCAAGTGCGCGGCACAGAACGGGCCACCAAAAAGAAATCAGGCGAACATCCTTTCCACGGACGCTTGGTCGGTGGTGAGAGCATCATCAAAGAGCTAGAAAAGCAATTGGTCGAAGGCGACGTAGAACGCAGACTGCGTGAAGAGTTTGAACAGTTCAATGAGTTCGCACCAGGGCAGGGCGGCGGTGGTTCAGGCGATTATTTCCAGGCACTGGCCAGTGCCTGGTACAACGGTGTGTTCAACACCGGCAGTTTACCACGGGGTATCAAAACTCAAGAAGATGTAGAACGCCTGCTGAATCGTGGCATTGTTTGTCCCGATGGCAAGACACGTAAACTGCATATTGATTACAACTCAGACTTTGACGGTGTGGAAATCTACAGTGACGATTACTATGAATACGGTGATCACGATGACACCATAGACAGTCGCACAGGTCAAAAGTGGGGACCATATGATTTTATGGCTTTCTCAGGTAGTCAACTGGATGAAGCTACAGGCGATCAAAAGTTTGATTCAATGTTGAGCCAAATGACTAGTGAGCCAAAGTATCCTGATCAGGATATGCCACCTACCAGTATCTCTGAATTAATACAATGGGCCGATACAAACAATAAACCATACCATGAGTATTTTGCTCAATGGGCTAGAAAAAATGGATTTAAAAATGTAAATGATGCCCTGGTATGGTTTGGTGACAATGTTGATCCTTCTAATCCTTGGGGACCAAAAGACTTTGTAGATCCACTTGGGCGACCTGCCGCAGAAGAACTGGAAGATGCAGCCAAGCACGATCCCAAGGCAGCGGAACTAATGAAGGTTTTTAGATGCTACGAAGAAATTGTATTTGATTGGCCTGATGAATATCGTCAAATGAATATGCCAACCTCAAGAAAAGGTACAGATGAGAGCCTTAATGAATTTGCAGCCGATGATTCAGGTGACAGTGGTGAAGACGATGCCTTACGCAAATACGCTCAAATGTGGTGGAACGGTGACGATGCAACACAACAGAAAATTGAAGCCGCACTGGCCCGTGTGGGTTGGGAAATTGGCGAAGATGAAGGCGGCTATGATAATGGCGGTGTGTTTGTGGTACGTGCTGGTGATGTGAATGGCCGCAGTTACGTCTCATGGTCCGCAGAAGAACTAGAAGGTCTAGGTGAAGGCATATTTGGATTCGGTACCAAGACCACACCTGCCAAAGATAAATCGGAACCAGTAGACGATTTATCTGCCAAACTGCTGGCTCGTAGACAAAAACAACAAGTCCAACCTCCCAAAGAAAAAATCTATCGCAGTCCTGAAGAGTATCGTCAGGAAAAAGAACACGGTGTAGAGGAAGGCCTGTTTGGCTTTATGTCCAAAGCCAAACCCGAGCCTGTGAAGAAAAAAGAGACACCGGATGCTTTTGCTGATAAACTAGACGCACAAAGAATTAAAAATCTTACACAACACAAACCTAGCCTGGCTGACAAGAAAAAACCCAATGTGCGTGTTATAACAAAATACACCGAAGAAAATGTAACAGAAAACGAAGGCGATCCAGAAGGCCTTCCGCATTTGACCAAAGAATTATTGACACATATTGTTGACCAAGTTGGCAAAGAAGGCGCACACGCCATTGTCAAAAGTCTAACATGGGGCGACGGTGCTGCCAAAGAACTGCTACATTTGATTGTGAATGACCTTGAGGATGATATCCAGCAGGGTCTAGAGAAACAAAATTACAAAAAGTTGCCTGACAAAATAACTGAACTAGGCGCTAACAATCCCCCACAACCTAACAGTGCAATGGCTGGTACAGCGACCACAGCACCAGTTGATCCCAAGGCCGCCGCCGCACTCAAACAAAGTTTAATGAAGCTGAAGACCAGTGTGCCAGGACTAGATGTTACCAAAGCCGCTACTGCAATGACCAAGGCCGACACAGGTGTACCTTTGACACCCGGTGATAAAAATACTGCCAGTGTCATTGCACCACAATTGGCCAATGTGATGAAAAACCCACAGATGGCTTCGTCATTGAAGATGATGATTGACAAGGCCAATCAACAAGAAAAGGCTGCTGCCGTCAAACCACCAGGAACTGTATAAAATGAATTTGTATAACTTGTTTGAAGCACCCAAGAGACCTCCAGCACCAGGAACCACAGGTGTAATGGACAACCAAGTGCAGAGTGCAGCCAGCCCCATTGGTTCAGGCACCAGTGAGTGGGAAAGTAAAAAGAAACCAGTCACAATGATGGGTGTGGGCAACAATGGTGTGGTCGCCGAAGCTCGTGATGTACAGTTGGACGAGATCAGCAACAAAATTCTAGGCGACTACAAAAAGGCTGCAGGTGCAGATGCGTCCGCTGCCGATGCACGTGGTGACGTTGAACGCGGTAACAAAAGATTTCGAGGCATTGTTAAGGCCACTATCAAGCAAGGCGAGAACGATGCCAAGCGACATAAACAGCAAGGTATGGCGGAAGCCAAATGGAATCCGTACGATCAGGGCGATTTTCCTATCAATTATAATGCCAATGATTCAGACGAAGTTGACGATACAGGTAAAGCAGAAAAGTGGCAGGCCATGCAATCTTACTATGGCAGTAGAGCAAACATAGTGGCAGCATTACAAGCACAACGTGGATTGATGCATCCAGCACACGGAACCAAACACGGTGTACAGGCAGTAATGAGTACCAGTCTTGGCAAGCGAGTTGTAAAAACATTTCCCAATAAAGAAAAAGCATATGACTACGCAGGCGTACACAATTATGAAGTAGTAGAAATCAAAGATACTGGATTAGCAACAAATCCAATCACATTAAATGTAATATTAGGACATGGCGAACATAAAAAACAGATGTCGTTGCAATTCCCCGACATGGGTAAAGCACAGCAATGGGCTGACAGATACCATGCTGAAATACTAGGGCAAGGTGTGGCGGAAGGTATTGATATAGGTAAAGAGTGGATGAGCGACACTGAATTAGATCAGTATGTACCAGACCACTTACAACAAAAATGGCGTGAATTGTTAGGCTACGATATGAATGGTAATCCAGGTGCGTTATGGGTCAACTTAACAGGAGGCTACGAACCAGATGTTCGTGATCCACAACATCGTGCGTTAATGGTCAAAGTGGCCAACAAGTGGTTTGCCGTGAAAAAGATTCCCAATGTCAAATTTTATGATGTTAAAGATGCTGATGATGAATTAGAATGGCTAGTTCAGATTGGTCAGCAAGGTGTGGCGGAGGCTATCAAACTAGACACACTAAGATCCGCAGTAGGCGGTACCAACAAAGATGATGTTAGCGCCAAACTCAAAAAATTAATGCCCAAGAAATCACAGTCATACAATGATCCCGACTGGACTAAAAAATTATCCAAAGATAAGTTGGATGCATTGGCTGGAAAAAAATATACCAAAGGCAAACCTGTAAAAGAGAGCTTGGGTCGCGCCACACCAAAGATGCCCAAGCCCAGAGATCCTGGACACGCAGTATTGGCTGCCAAGCGGTCAAGTGGTGCAGGCGGTCAACACACCAACAAAAAACGTCAGGCTGTACTACAACCCAAGCATCAAAAGCCTTTGACCCGAGACATGGATCTTGGCGAAGATATCAGTCGTAGAGGATTCCTCCGAGGTGCAGGTGCTGTGGCAGCCGGTGCAGCCATGGGCAGTATGGCACAGGCCTCTGAATACAAACCCAACATGGTTGCACATATTACTTTTGCAGTCAACGGAAACAAGATTAGTAAAGACTACTATCTAGGCAGCAAATACGGTTCGACAAGAGAAGCCGCTGATGCAGTAACAGAACTATTGAGATCAAAAGGCATCAAGTACTTTTATCTCGATATCGAACGTGTCAGTGACGAGCAGGCTGCCGATGACTTCATGGACAAGACACCCAGCACTGATCAAGGCATGCGGTCTGGCATGGACGCACAACCTTATCGTGCAAAGGCACCCGATTCTAAAGCCGACTACATGGCTCGAGAAGACCTAGACGAGTCAATTGAGCGTCATCTAATGCAGATGCGCCGCGCAGGTTACAATATCAAATAAGGAGATCAACTATGGCAAAAATTGCAACAACATCAAAAATTCAACGTGTGGTCAAAAAGACCAGTCAGGCCTGCACACGTGCCAAGACCAGCACCATGAACAAAACCAAGCGGGCCAGCTTCAAAGCATACAGAGGACAAGGTAGATAATGGAAGATTTAATCAAAGCCAGTAAGGTAGCATTTGCCAGTGAATATGCTTTCTTTATCAAAGCACAATTCTTTCACTGGAATGTAGAAGGGTCGAACTTCCCGCAGTATCACGAACTGTTTGGTAATATTTACGAAGAAGTTTATGCCAGTATCGACCCGTTTGCAGAAAATATTCGCAAGTTGGGTGCTTACACTCCTGCCAGCTTTGAACGTCTTAGCATGTTGAGCCAAATTCCTGACGAAACAGTGGTACGTCCTGCCAGCGACATGATGCAGGAACTTTTGACAGACAGTGAAAAAATGTGTGAGATGTTCAAGGTTGTTTACAATCTTGCTGACAACCAACACGAATACGGACTCAGCAATTTTTATGCTGAGCGCCAAGATGCACATCGTAAACATTCGTGGATGTTGAAATCTGTACTAAAATAAGATGTTAGTATACATACACGGTGCCAGTGCCACCAGTGAAAGTTTCAACTACTTGCGCGAACACATTGGCGGAGAGGACATAGTTCTCAACTATGACAGTCATCATGGATTCAAAAATAATCTTGCAGAAATGCAGGCGGCACTGGCCGGCGTTGACCGTATCTTTTTTGTAGCACACAGCCTGGGTGGTATCTATGCCTTGCACCTGGCTAATCTTATTCCCGATCAAGTACAAGGTGCAGTGACCCTGAGCACACCCTACGGTGGTGCAGAAAATGCAGACTTTGCCAAATACTTTTTGCCATTCAGCCGACTGCTACGCGACATAGGCCCAGCATCGTGGCCCATGAGTCAGGCCGACTGTATCAAAATTCAACATCCTTGGACCAACATTGTCACAGTGCGTGGCTCGGCTCCTTGGATACACGGTGCCAACGATGGCATTGTCACAGTTGATAGCCAGCGGCATCATGCCGAAGGTATGGAATTAATTGAAATTGAATACAACCACTATGAAGTGGTACTCAGCGATCAAGTTGTTGAACTAATCAAAGAAAGGATAGTATCATGATCATCGAGATTTTTTGTTATGGATTTATAACTGCATTTGGTTGGTGGACTGCCAACCACTATGTGATTGAACCCCATTTTCCGCCTGCGATCGAAAGACCTGCAGAGAAAAAGTAACACCCTTAGGACCGCACTAGTTGCGAGGGCGGCCGGCTGCTGGCCTTGATAGTAACGATTCGCTACCGTGAACCCATAAAGTGAGCACTATTCCCAAGCAACCATTTTAAAACGTTCATTGACTATGCCAAAGTAACAGCACTTCCAGGCGCTTTGAGCAAAGAAATCTAAGTGGTGCCATTCCGATTTACGTGCTAGTATTTGTTCTGCGGCCTCATCCCAATCAATGGTCAACAACACAGGCTCTACTTGTTGTTTGACCTGTTGTATTTCTGCCAGATCAAATCCGTCGTATTCCCAGTGGAGCACTTCAAAAGCATTACCTGACCGATCCACATAGTCCATGCTAAAGTCCAAACCCCATTTGGGTCGTAAGACAACAAGTTGATTAAATCGTGGAGTGACTTTGGCCCAGTTTTGTAACTGTGCCAGTGCCGGACCGGTGTAGCCTTTGCGTTCAAACAAAAGACTGTGATTTAATATGGCGCCTTCAAGTTTGGGACTTTGTACGAACCAGGCCTGCTTGATGGCTGTGCGATGACTACGATGACTGGCAGTGGCGGTCATGTTCGCATTGGCATACATACGTTCTAGCTCGGTTAAATCATATCCATTTTGATCAAACAAGTCCATCATGTTAGATCCGGGTGTTATGGGATTTAGTATGGCATTATGCCAAAGTCCTTGACTATCAAATTGATTTGGTGTAACTGTTAGATCTTTCACAGAAATATTTATCGAACACCATTGCATTCCTAACACAACTTGTGTATAATACTATTTTTACAGGAGATTTCCATGTCGGATTACAATCGTAGTTTCAACGGCGATGCCAAAATTAAACTCACACAATTGATCAATGAAGGTATGCAGGTCATGCAAGAAGTTGAAGATCTTAATACTGGACTTAGTGAGACCATCAAGGCCATTGCCGAAGAACTCGAGATCAAGCCAGCCACCTTGAAGAAGGCCATCCGTATCGCACACAAGGCCCGTTTAGGTGAAACCAATCGCGATCACGATGAATTGAACACTATTTTGGAAACTGTGGGCAAGACTCTTTGATGGAATCTTACAGATTCAATAATTTGGTGTACATACCAATAACCAAACATGCCAGCTCAAGTTATACTGAGCTGTTTCGAAATTTGTTAAATTGGAAAACTATTCAATCTGATGAAATTGATTGGTCAAATGACAAGGTGTTTGCACATATTATTAATCCCTACGAACGCCATCTCAAAGGAATCACTGAATGTCTAAAAAAATACGAAATTGAAAGTATTGTTGAAGATCCTCGATTTCTTAAACTGTTGACCACAGCAGTTTTTGATTTGCATTCGTATCCCTTGGCCGTGACATTTGGAGATAAATTGCATTCCATTGATTGGTTATTGTTAGATCATCATAGGTTATCTGGTGATTATATTACACATAAATTTTTGAAATCATATGGTATCATGGTCCAACCCTCAGATATACCCAAAATCAATCCCAGCGGATATCGAGCAAAAGCATTGATCAATACAATCAGGCAACTAAGAGAAGACAATGATTTGACTGGAACATTGACTTACTTTTACGAAAGAGATATAGTGCTGTATAATCTAGTTGAGCAATATACCAATCTTGCAGAGATTGAAAATTATCACTGGGATCAAATCAGTTGGTTGAACAATGCTCCATGAATAGTATAATTTATGAAATTGTCAAATGGATAAAAGATGATTATAGGACCAATCCAGTACGTTTTACTATTGAGTTGCTCGCTTGGGCTGTTAGTATTGGTTGCTCGATCACCATGGCAGTCACCGTCCCTAATCCTCCTCTTGTTGTACTATATCCTATCTGGATTAGTGGCTGTGCTATGTATGCATGGGCTAGCTGGACTCGCAAGAGCTTTGGGCTGTTGGCTAACTATATACTGTTGACCACCATAGACACAATTGGCCTGGTAAGAATGTTGATGGCGTAAATACACATAGTCTCGCCGGACTATAAACGGCATGTAGAGTAAGTGTAAGCTCAAAATTGCACAAGGAGAAACAATGAGTTATATCGATGCACTTTACGATCGTGCTAAAGATCGTATTCACGTGGTAGAACGGGTTGGAGGCGAACGTACCTATCGAGAGTATCCTGCCAACTATGTGTTCTACTACGATGACCCGCGTGGCAAGTTCCGCACAGTATACGGCACTCCGGTCAGCCGATTCAACAGCCGCAACAACAAAGAATTCCAAAAAGAATTAAAAATAAATTCAGGCAAACGTCTTTGGGAATCAGATATCAACCCCATCTTCCGTTGCCTAGAAGAACATTATCTGGGTGCTTCGTCACCCAAGTTACAGACAGCGTTTTTTGACATTGAAGTAGACTTTGATCCTGTGCGTGGCTACAGCAAGCCCGAAGATCCTTTCAATGCCATCACTGCCATCAGTTTGTATTTGGACTGGATGGACAAATTGGTTACCTTGGTTGTTCCGCCCAAATCATACTCGTGGGAGACTGCACAAGAAATCTGCGACCGATATGAAAACTGTTTCTTGTTTGAACGTGAAGAGGACATGCTAAACACATTCCTGGACTTGATCAATGATGCAGATATCTTGTCGGGCTGGAACTCAGAAGGTTTCGATATTCCTTATACTGTCATGCGTATCACCAAGGTCTTGAGTCGGGATGACACACGCCGATTCTGCCTGTGGAATCAACTGCCCAAGCAAAGAACTTTTGAACGCTTTGGCGCAGAGAACATCACGTTTGATCTGTTGGGTCGTGTGCATTTGGACTATATGCAACTGTATCGCAAGTACACATACGAAGAGCGTCACAGTTACAGCCTGGATGCCATTGGCGAGTACGAACTAGATGAACGCAAAACACAGTACGAAGGCACACTGGACCAACTGTACAACAAAGATTTTTCCAAGTTCATTGACTACAATCGTCAAGATACTTTGCTGTTGGCCAAGCTGGACAAGAAGCTACGCTTTCTTGATCTTGCAAACGAACTGGCACACGACAACACTGTGCTACTGCAAACCACCATGGGTGCAGTGGCCGTTACTGAGCAAGCGATTATTAACGAAGCACATCAACGAGGACTAGTTGTCCCTAACAGAAAAGGAAAAGATGATCATGGTGATACACAAGCCGCAGGTGCCTATGTTGCTTTCCCCAAAAAAGGTGTCCACGAATACATTGGTGCCATCGACATCAACTCGCTGTACCCCTCAGCAATCCGTGCTCTTAACATGGCCCAAGAGTCGATCGTTGGACAACTCCGGCCGATCATGACCGACAGGTATATCAAGGACAAAATGGCCGCTGGCAGCAGTTTTGCTGACGCCTGGGAAAACATGTTTGGTACCCTTGAATATACTGCTGTCATGGAATGTCAGGCTGGCACAGAACTGACCATTGATTGGGAACACGACAAGTCCAGTGATGTGATGAGTGCCGCGGATGTATGGCGCATGATATTTGACAGCAATCAACCTTGGATGCTGAGTGCAAATGGAACTATTTTTAGTTATGAACAAAAGGCCGTTGTGCCTGGATTATTGGAGAGATGGTATGCTGAACGAAAAGAAATGCAGGCAAAAAAGAAGGCCGCAGAAACTGCTGAGGACATTGCGTTTTGGGACAAACGACAACTCGTCAAAAAAATTAACCTCAACAGCCTCTACGGGGCGATCCTCAACCCAGGCTGCAGGTTCTTTGACAAAAGGATTGGCCAAAGCACTACGCTCACTGGCAGGATCATCGCTAGGCACATGGACGCATACATCAACGAGTGTATCTTCGGTACGTACGATCATACAGGCCCGGCAATTATATACGGGGACACAGATTCGTGTTATTTCTCTGCCTGGCCCGCAATCAAAGAGGAAGTCGCGGGCGGGCGGATGGAGTGGTCTAAAGAAACATGTATCCAGCTCTACGACCAGATTGCGGATCAGGTAAACGACAGTTTTCCTGCGTTCATGGAACGGGCGTGTCACGTGCCCAGAGAAAACGGTGCTTTGATCAAGGGCGGTCGTGAACTGGTGGCCGAAAAAGGTCTGTTTATCAAGAAGAAACGCTATGCTGTGCTGATCACCGACCTAGAAGGCAAACGCTTGGACACACACGGCAAACCGGGCAAGGTCAAGGCCATGGGCTTGGACTTGAAACGATCAGATACTCCCAAGGTGGTGCAAGACTTCTTGAGTGAATTGTTGTTGGATGTGTTGACCGGTGCCAAAAAGGAAGATATCTACAACAAGGTTCGCGACTTCAAGTATGCGTTCCAAGATCGACCGGCCTGGGAAAAAGGCACTCCCAAGCGTGTCAACAACTTGACCAACTACACCAAGGAAGAAGAACGCTTGGGCAAGGCCAATATGCCCGGACACGTTAGAGCCGCCATGAACTGGAATACTCTGCGCCGTATGCATGGAGATCAGTACAGCCTGAGCATCATCGATGGTATGAAAACCATTGTGTGCAAACTCAAAGACAATCCCTTGGGCTATACCAGCGTGGGCTATCCCACTGACGAAACACACATTCCGCAATGGTTCAAGGACTTGCCATTTGATGATACCTTGATGGAGACCACTATTGTGGATCAAAAGGTAGAAAACTTGTTGGGTGTGCTAGACTGGCGCATCAATGAAAATACCCAGATCGCCACTACTTTTGATACCTTGTTTACTTTTGAATAAATATATACACCAGATGGTGTATATCAATGAAACTGTATGATCTAGTAAAATTTCGACAACGCCTGCACGATGAATACAACGTGGATCGCTCTGTCACGGAATTGACTCAGGTGGTGTCTCAATTGACTGATCTGGAACGCGATCTGGCGCCTGCGTATGCTGAATACATACGACAAAATATCACCGCACACACCGATTTAATTCAACGCATTCGGGAACAACACGGCACAAGAGAACAGTTTATTCGTGAACTGGATCAACATATTGAACTGGTGACCTATGAGCTGTTCAGTGGCACCTACGATGAAGAGATAAACCGTGGCATGATGAACCACGAGCATAGAATGAATCGTTCAATGAGTATACCAGACAATGCCAAGGATCTATTGATCAATCGTATACGATACTACAGCGACTGGCACTATCCCGGAATGGAATTGGGTTGCAGGAACGGAGAAATGACATCGCATCTTGTGGCCAGTGATCCACTTTATATTGTGGACTTGGATCAACGTTTTCTTGAAAAAACCTTTGAACAATTTTCGGGACTGTATCAAAGCCGACTACGACAGTATACCATCAATGTCATTCCAGATTTTTCAATATTGCCACAAGGTCAATTTGGATTTATCTTTAGTTGGGATTATTTTAACTATCTGGCATTGCCCACTATCAACATATATCTACGAGAATTATTCAAATTGCTACGCCCAGGTGGTACCGTGATGTTTACCTACAATGATGGAGAAACACCAACAGGTGCCGCCTATGCAGAAAGTCGATGGAACAGTTATGTGCCAAAAAGTCAATTGGTCGCCATGGCACAAGAAACCGGATTTGAAATAGTACACACCGAATCTTTCAACTCAGGTGTACTGAATTGGATCGAACTTCGCTGTCCGGGTGAACTACAAACGGTCAAAGCACATCAGGCATTAGGTGAAATTCGTCCCCGTTTTGTTTGACATTCCACACATAGTCTAGTATACTTCAACATTACTCAACACGGAGAACTTATGAGAGATTATCTATTAGACATTGTGCAACACACGCACGGCCTTGGTTTTATTGACCTAATCAAAATTACCGGCACTGACACAGAAACCACCATCGACGGCCTGGCCGAAGACAAAAGTGTTATTGTGCAGGCACGATTTAAAAATCCAGTACCAGAATTTATTGGCACATTTGGTATGCCCAACTTGGGCAAACTGAAAACTATTTTGAGTCTTGAGGACTACAAAGAAGATCCCAAGATCACTGTGGTCACACAAAACCGTAATGGTGTGGATGTACTGTCAGGCATTCACTTTGAAAACAAAACAGGTGATTTCAAAAACGACTATCGTTTTATGATGGCAGAAATCATCAATGACAAGCTCAAGTCAGTCAAATTCAAAGGTGTCAAGTGGGGTGTGGACATTGTGCCCACTGTGGCCGGTATCACACGCTTGCGAGCACAGGCTAGTGCCAACAGTGAAGAAACCACATTTGTGGCCAAGGTTGAAAATGGTAACTTGATATTTTATTTTGGTGATCCAGGCAGTCACTCAGGCAACTTTGTGTTCCAAGCTGGAGTATCAGGTTCTTTGTCCAAGCCTTGGGATTGGCCTGTGGCAGCAGTAATGGCTATCCTGGCACAAACTGGAGACAAAACTCTTAAGATCAGTGACGAAGGTGCCGCAATGATCACTGTGGATTCGGGCATCGCAGAATACAACTATATCTTGCCAGCACAGAAAAAGTAATGCTTGAGCATTTGGTCGCTAGAGGATATGTCCCGGGTGGCGGACTGCTGTCACCCGAAGGTGTGTTCTACTTGAATATACCCAAAAATGCCAGTACATATCTGACCAATTTGTTTTTGTCAAATGAGTGGATACATTATAATTTATTTGAAAGTCCTTGCCCAACTCAGGCCATAGTGGTATTACGAGATCCTGTTGAACGTTGGATCAGCGGATATGCTACCTATGCGGCTGGTTGGGTATTGGGGTTCGGATATGGAAGTGATCATTTCAAAGAAGATTATAATAATCTCACAGAGCGTATTATTTTTGATCAATTGATATTTGACGACCATACCACTGAGCAAGTAAAATTCGTTGAACAAATAAAAGATATACCAACCACCTACTTTAAATTAAATCACGAATTGGGTAAAAATTTAGAAAATTTTCTCAAATGCAGCCTAGATCTAAATAATCCAGTCAATGCCAACATTGGCGAAGACAATTACGATACAAAAATGATTGCCAAACTTTTGCGTGAACGAATAAATCAAGATCCGGTATTAAAAGCAAAAATCATCAAACAGTACAGTGCAGATTATACACTAATACAAACAGCAAACTATTACCATGAGCCAAGATAATTTAACAGCAAAACAAAATGACTACGCGGTATTCTTGCCTGCGATATCTGGCTTCTATGCAACCTTCATAGGCAAACAACGCAATGAACCTTATGTGGATCCTGCCCGATTTCCACAAGGACTGGCCGACATGGAACAGATGAACTGGCTCAACAGCCAGAAAGCTCTGTTCCCATACCGGTGGTCTCTTTACTCCGGAGGCCATGCAAATCTTGACCTTACCAAGCAAGACTGGAGTGAAGACATGGTTCGCAATCGTGAACCAGGTACATTTATTCTAGGCGACTCTGGAGGATTTCAGATTGCCAAGGGTCTGTGGGAAGGCGACTGGCGAGCCAACTCAGGCTGTGCCAAGGCACAGGCCAAGCGCGATGCTGTACTCAAATGGATGGATGGTGTTGCTGATTATGGCATGATTCTGGATATTCCCACTTGGGTCATTCATGACAAGAAAGCATCAAAGGCTTGTCAAATTACCACATTGCAACAAGCCGTAGATGCCACCAAGTTCAATAATGAATACTTTATGCGGCATCGTCGAGGAAAAAACAACGGTGGTGCCCGATTCTTGAATGTGTTACAGGGCGATAATCATACCAGTGCAGATGAATGGTACGATATCATGAAAGAGTACTGTGACCCTGTGAAGTATCCAGACACGCATTTTGATGGGTGGAGTATGGGTGGACAGAACATGTGTGATGTTCATTTGGTACTTCGACGCCTGGTGGCGTTGCGTTATGATAATTTGCTACAAGAAGGTGTACACGATTGGATGCACTTCTTGGGCACATCAAAGTTGGAATGGGCTGTGCTACTCACCGTGATTCAGAGGGCAGTTAGAAAATACGTTAATCCGAGTTTTACTATTTCCTTTGATTGTGCCAGCCCATTCCTTGCCACAGCCAACGGACAGGTGTACTTT
>Ga0209084_1002086_pt1 | contig 15955 bp, 16 predicted proteins | sample C_130820_MF_Meta_FD_187309 | JGI IMG/M metagenome (GOLD analysis project Ga0209084, IMG submission 187309) | Freshwater microbial communities from Lake Croche, Canada to study carbon cycling - C_130820_MF_MetaG (SPAdes) (version 2) | ecosystem: Environmental > Aquatic > Freshwater > Lake... | reverse complement strand
TTGGGTTTTCTCCACGGTGCACCTACGTAATCATATTCTAAAAAATCGTCTATTCCGCTCCTTAATAATAAGGAATCTGTTTGGAAGATTAAAGCCTTAGTCCCTTTTACTTGTCCCCAAAACTCAACACTTTCCATATATCTACTATGTTCAGTGTGGGTAAAGTTATCAATTCCAATATTTGTTAAAACCACATTACCTAAACTTAACTTAATGTTTTCAACCAATTCTTTATTTTGATTACCATGAAATATTTGTAATCCCCATTTGATAGGTGAATTTGTTTCATTTAAATAAAACATTGTTGATTTAATAACGGTTAACAGACCTGAATGAACTCTGGGTTCTATAATGACCGCATAATAATCTGTTTCCGTTGAGATATGTGGGATATATCCAACGTGTTTCACATATTCTTCGGTTAGGAACTGTTCCCAAACCTTTTTAGATTCTTCGTTTGATTTCGTCATATATGTGTTTTGCAATTATTTTATACCCGTTTAGATTTGGGTGGTAATCTCCTTCATAAAAATTCTCTTTATCATTCCAAACGCTTCTACTACCATATTCCCATACCCCAATACCATTTTTTATTTCATATTCTCGTAATATATCCGAAACGCATCCATTAGGGTCAATGAAATATTTGGGTAATTTTGAAGTGTCAAAATCTTCTTCTATGAACGTAGGGAAAAATGAATTAAAATAAAAATGATTATATTCTTTTAATTCTTCTTCCATTTGTTGATATATTTCGATTACATTATATGTGTCAGCCGTATATCGATATGGGTATGATAACATAACAATAATAATGTCATCTTTTTCTAAATGTCCGTCCTTTTTAACACTTTTGATTTCATTTAATATAAATTCATTACCAAAACCACAAACACCTAAATTGACATATATACACCCTAACTTATCGGCAACCCATCTTGGCCAAGAGTTCATCTTTCTTAGTTTTTGAGTAAACATATTAGGGAACGCCACTTCTTTATATTTTTCGTCAGTTTCAACTCCGTGTCCCTCTGTCCAACTATCACCAAATGTTATTAATCTCATTGTATGTTTTTAATAATATGATTATAAAAATAATTAGCTTGATTTTTATGTCCAAACTCACCCATATGGTCATCTTTAATTACACCATCAGTTTCCTCCACAATTCTTCCTTTTAATTTACCATCATAAAATATAGGTAAATTTAAATACCCCATTATATTAGTTTTAATACTTTCTTTATCTCTTATTACTATAAATTTTTGATCGTCATTTTTAATTGTATGTTGATTGAAGATATTTTCATCCGCAGTCCAATGAAATACATTTGCCCCTATCTTATTTAAATAAACATTAATGAAACTAATCCATTGATTAACTTCAAAAGCCCATAATATATGTGACCTATTATACATTATTTCCTCAATTGTTCTTTTTGAAAACCCTGTATTTCCAAAATTATTTTCACATATTAACATCTGTGCAAAAATATTTTCATCTAAATTAACTGCAATAAATCTAGTAAGACTTGTCCATCCAAATACAACTATGTCATCTTTTTTTATTAAATCACACACATTAATGAATTGATTAAAAATATTGTAATTCGATGACCCCCCAATTCCACAATTCATTAACCTACAATTAAATTTATCTGCTAATATTGTTGGCCAAATTGGTGGGAAATTACCACCTCTCCATTTTTTATATCTATCAAAATCATTTTCAAATGGAAAAAATATTCCGTCTATTGGGTCGTACTCTGCGGTGAAACTACAACCAAATGTCCATAAATTATTCATTTAGTAATTTTTTAATTTTTTTATACATAATATCGTTACCTTTTTTATTTAAATGATTTATATCACCTTTATTATTTAAAAATATTTTTTCAAAACCAATAATTTTTTCATTTTTAAAACTATCAAAAAAAGTAATATTAATCAAATTCGGATACTTTTCTTGTATTTTTTCAATTATTAACTTATGTATAAAAATAAAATAATTAGGGTCAAATAAATTTTCAAAAAATTTAACTCCGATACTTGCAATGTTATTATTTTCATGTTCTTTTAAATCACTATAAATTAAATCACAATTTTTATGTAAAATATCTTTTGAATGGATTGGGTGTTCAACAACAGGTATTCTATAAGCACTTGTATGTGAAACTAAAATATAATCAAATTCATTGTGGTTAATTGATTCTATCTGTTTAAATATTTTATATTCACTAACTCCCGCTTGTGCAATATTTGTAACATCGTAATCATTTTCTAACATGTTAACCCAACCCTTACCTTTATATTTTACTGACCAATCGGCGGCAAAACTATCACCAGTTATTAAAAGTTTTTTCATTATATTAAACTTTCAAAAAATAAATAATCTTTATCAACAACTTTTAATAAGTCGGTAACTTTTTGTTTATTACTCTCAAATCTATTTATATTATTTTTATAAAACTCTATGATTTTATCTTTATTTTCATTAAGTCTTACAATTTCATCATAAACCATATAAATTCTTTTATTTTGATTGGGTTCATTATCATAACTATGATCAATAATGTCATCAAAAAAGTCAAAACCATATCTTTCTTTCATTTTTTTAACATGATTAAATGATCCAACTATTATTGGTATTTGATAATAAAAAAATGGTCTAAATGATTTTTCTGATATGTGAATACTATTACTTTTATCTAAAAAAACAGATTCGGTAATTATATTAATATAAGACGATTCGTAACTTTTAGTATCTTCAGGCACTTGTTGCCAATTTGGGAGATCTTTATTATTTATTTGTTGAAACGGATTAAACCAACCTTTATCTTCTTCAAAATCACTTCTTTTTATATCAACACCTCTGAAATACTCTATTTCATTTTTTATTTTTTCAATCTGATCTTTTGTTAATAAAGTTCTATAAAAACTAATTTCAGGATTGACATTCCAAGTTGGTACTAAAGACCAATTTATTTGATCCAATAAACCTCCGTTTTTTAATAAACATAGTAGAGAATATCTGTGAACTTTAGGTGATTTATTATACATCATAAAAAATTTACCTCCTTTATTTGGTATAAATTTACAACCTCCTATTCTTGTTATAACCTTTGTTGATGAATGTGCGATAAATTGTAATGAGTGTACATTCATAGTACTGTTAAGTTTTACTTTATAATCATTCAACAAATAATTATTGTTTATAACATGTACTTTATTTCCCGATATGTTATTTTGAATTAAATAATCGTTTAAATATTTAAAAGATTCTTCACTATCTGGTTCATGCTCAGTCAAAAACATAATAAAAAAATTATTACAATTTTTTAACATATTTTTAATGGTTTCATTAAATGGATCTTTTTTTAATGTATATAAATTATAATCTCCCGTATCAAAGAAAAACTCCATCATTGAATTACCCCCATATCCTATAATATAATAATAGTTTTGATTTGGGTTCTCGTAGACCTCTTCTAATTTACAACTTTTTTTTGTAAATCTTAATTCTTTATCAAGAGAGGTGTCATCCATATAATGTAAGATTAAACCATTTGAATCCACTAAATGAATTTTTGGATAATCTTTTTTAAGGTTTGGTATTGGTGTTTCATTATCCCAATTATCAAATGTTAAATTAAATACTTTTTTCATTTTTTTAAATCTCCCCAAATTTCGTTTATAATATTTGATAGGTCTTTATTTATACCCACATTATATTTTTCTTTAAAAAGTTTATTGTAATGTTTTTGATTATAATCACAAATTTCATTCATTTCATTTCTAATTTGTTTCAACTCATCTATTGATTTATTACTAAACTTCTCAATTTCCTTAGTTATTAATATAGATCTAACATTTCTTTCAGGTTCATTATCATAACTTTCATCAATCCATTTATCAAAAGTTTTATAACCTAAATTTTTCAAAAATTTTAATGAGTATTGGTTACCATAAAGTAAAAATGGATGTCCAACCATAATAGGTTTCCAAATCTTTTCAGAAAAAAATAAAGTATCATCATCTACCAAAGATTCCGTTATTAATGATATAAATGTTTTTTCATAATCTTCTTTTGTGATATTACACGCTAGATTATAAAATAAATCATATTTTTCATCAATTAAAAATGGTGCGTTATCTTTCAAATAATTAAAATGGTCTACATTACATTCTGGCGGTGGTTCATAAACTAAATTATTTAAACTAATCATACCTTTATGAAATAAATTATATTTCAACAAATCCAATAAAATAACTATTCTTTGTGGTCTAGGATTTCTATTATACGAAAGAAATAAAAACTTTTCGTTTGACGGTATAAAATCAACTATTGTTTCTTCATCATAAACATTCCAAGATTCAAAACATTGAATTGGTCTACCTAAAAATTTTAAATTCTTTTTCTTTATAATATCTTCTATTAAAAAATTACCACATATATAATATATTGAATTTAAAGGTAAATTACTGTCTATTCTCCATTTTTCAATTATCTCAAGATCAAAATTACCTTTAGACCCTGAATACCCTTCGTATAGAAATAATAATACAATTTTACATTTTTCATTTCTTACATCATCCAAATATTTGGGGTTTACACATTTAAAACCAATTTCAATATTGTCAGCAAAAAAACTAAATGAATAAACATTTATTAGGTATAAATGTGGATTATCTCCAATATCATTTATTGGTAAGTATTCTATATTTTCAGAATATGTGGGTGTTATAATACCTTTAAACATTTGATTATCAAATAGTTCCATATCTTCACTAAAAATGTTCCACTCTCCCCACATTAACGGTCTACTTAATTTTTTAAGTTCATTTAAATACCATGTTTTAGAAGACCCATTAGGTCTGTAATAGTTTATTATACTATCCCATTCTTCTAAACTACAAATAATTTTTTCCATATAGATACTAAAATATACGAATTTATTTTGAAAAACGACATTTTTTAGTTATATTTTTTATATGAAAATATTAATTACAGGAGGTGCGGGATATCTTGGATCGGTAATTACTGGTAAGATGTTAAATGCTGGTCACCAAGTAGTAGTTTTGGATAAACTAATCTTTAACCAAGTATCTTTATTAACCTACACATCTAATCCTAATTTTAAATTTATTCACGGTGATGTTCGTAATTTAGAATTATTAGAAAGGCTTTGTAATGAGGTGGATGTTATAATTCCATTAGCGGCAATTGTTGGGTTTCCCGCTTGTGCTTCGGAACCTGAATTGGCTAAAGACATTAATTTCAGACAGATCTTTAACATTGTTAAATTTACAAACGGTAAAGGTAAAAAAATACTTTATCCAAATACTAACAGTGGTTATGGAATTGGTGTTGGACAAACAGAATGTACTGAAGAATCTCCATTAAATCCAATTTCGGTTTATGGAACCACTAAATGTGATGCTGAGAATTTTTTAAAGACAAATACCGATGCCATTATTTTTAGATTAGCAACCGTTTTTGGTGTTTCACCAAGAATGAGGACAGACTTATTGGTAAATGACTTCACATATGAAGCGATAACTAAAAAATATATTACCGTATTTGAAAAGAATTTTAAAAGAAATTTTATTCATATTCAAGATGTTGCTTCGGTTTTCTTATTTATGTTAGAAAATTATGATCAATATAGGGGTGAAATTTTTAATGTTGGTTTAAGTAACGCCAATTTATCCAAACAAGAATTATTGGAAAAGATACAAGAACATGTTAAGAATTTTGCAATCAATTACAATGATTATTTTGAGGATCCAGATAAAAGAGATTATATCGTATCTAATTTAAAAGTTGAATCTACGGGTTGGCTTCCAAAATGGACTATCGATATGGGAATTGAAGAATTAATAATGGCATATCAAATGATAGTTCCAAGAATGAGTGCCGAATTTAGAAATGGTTTTCCTTTAGGATATGCAAACAATATGTAATATGAGCAATAAATGGGATGAGTTCATAGAAACTCCATCAAAAAAATTCGGGTTTGAAGTACCAACTTTTACACCATCGATTTATAGAGAATATAGAGGTGAAATCTTTACTACATTTCATAGTGAAGAACATCCAGTGATGAGACATATTCATTATGATAAATCAGAGATTAGTATTCATGGTCGATTCTCAAAATCGTACAAAGGTGTATTAAGGGGATTACATTATGATAATAAAACTTGGAAATTAGTTCAGGCCGCCGTTGGTGATATATACTTAGTTGTATTAGATATGAGAAAACAATCACCCACATTCGGAGAATGGGAATCATTTATGATTACTGAGAAGGATAGAAATCAAGTATTAGTTCCACCAGGGTTTGCAAATGGGCACTATGCATTAACGGATTGTATGTTTCACTATAACCTATTCTATAAAGATGGTTATGTTGATGCCGACGAACAAGGTGTAGTTAAATGGAACGATCCTGAATATCAAATGGAATGGCCAAACGATAAACCAACATTACAAAAAAGAGACAGATGATAAAAAATTTAGAACAATATTCAATAGTTCGTGAACCACTTTGGGATAAAGCTGGTTTAGAACAATTTGAAAGGAAAATGGCTGACCATTGGGAAGCCGGTAAAGTAAGAGGACCTATTCACTTAAGTGGTGGTAACGAAGAAAACCTAATAGAAATATTCAAAAGAGTTAAAACAACAGATTGGGTATTTTCTACTTGGAGGTCTCATTATCACGCATTACTTAAAGGTGTACCATCTGAATGGTTAGAAGAAGAAATATTAGCCGGTAGAAGTATCACAATTATTAGTGAAGAACAAAAATTTTATGCAAGCGCAATCGTAGGTGCAATTATACCAATAGCTACAGGTGTGGCATTATCAAATAAAAGAGACGGTAAAGATGATAAAGTATGGTGTTTTATTGGTGATATGGCATTTGAAACAGGTGGATTTTATGAAATGCACAAATACGCCACTAATTATGATTTACCAATAGTTTTCGTTGTTGAAGATAATGGTGTATCAACTAATACCCCAACAGAAGAAACTTGGGGTAATATAAAAAGAGAAGTACCTAATAATGTAATTTGGTATGATTATGAAAAACAATGGCCTCATTATGGAACTGGTAAATGGGTAATTTTTTAAAAAATTAAATTAATGAATTATTATTTAAGTATAATAGATGGGGAATATGACTTTATAGGTAATAAAAGTGAAAATATAAAATTAAGTTCTTATTTTAAAAAAATAGGTTTTAATAATATAAGATTTTCAAGTTTAGAGGATGCACACGAAAACCCTAATGATAATTTTTTTTATTTTATTGAAGATGTTAATGATTTAACTATAAATGAAAATAATAGAAATTTTTGGGTTGATTCTAATTTTAAAAGAGAACTTTCTGATAATTTTTTAAACTCAAACAATGTTTACATTATATTTTTAAACAAAGAGGGTAGTGATAATTTAATTTTAAATAATAAAATTGACACTTTATTAAATGACTCAAATAGAAGAAAAAAAATATTTGTTTACAATGAAAATGAATTGACATATGATATATTGTATAGTTTAATTACTGACATAAATTATGAAACTTTAAATATAGTTTATGATAAATGGTCCGAAAATGGAAATACATTTCATGCTAATTTAAGTGATGTAAAAAATGATAGGTACACATACAACAAATTAACAGGTTTAGTAAGATTTTATAATCTATTTAATAAATCAAGATCTTGTCGTTTAGAAGAAGTATATAGTTATCCAAATTTGAATTTTTATTATTTTATTAGTGGTCAAGGTAGTAGTTTTGAACGTCATTTTTATGAAAAAAACATAATTCCATTATCTGAGGATGTTAAAAAATGTTACATTGAGTGTAAAAATTTTCACATCATTATGATTAATGAACATGAATATGAACCTGAAAAATTCATAAAAGATTTAGATAATTCAATTAAAACTGATCTTTTTGATTCTAGCAGGGTGTATTTGATGAATAACAATTCTAAATTAAATTTATATAAAGAAAAAAATAATATTTTAATAAATCTTCATTCTTTAGATTTTTTATTAAAATTTATTTCTAGTCACATGGTAAGATTGGGAGAACCAAGATTTATTGATGATAAAGAAGGTAATTTTTTTATGTGTCATAATAGAACACCAAAACCACATAGATATGCAATTTTGTGTTTACTAAAAAAACATAACCTATTGGATAATGTTGATTGGTCAATGGTTATGGGTTGGTATAGAAAAAAACAACGATTATATCAGATAGATAGTATTTTTTTTAGTGAGTGTTTTAGTCCTGAAGATTTTACATTATATAATAATGAAATTCAATATTTTTCTAATATTGATATTAAAAAAAGTGTTTATGAGGAAGAAAAAACTTGGTTTAATGATACAAGTGAGGGTCCATCAAATATAGACTGGAAAGATGTTTATGAATTAAAAACATACGAAAATTCATATGTTAATATTGTTACTGAATCAAATTATGGTAATGATGAAATTCATATAACAGAAAAATCAATTAAACCATTTTATTTTTACCAATTACCCTTATTTCTTTCATCATACAATTACATAAAGTATTTAAAAAATAGATATAATTTTGATATGTTTGATGACATTATTGATCATAGTTACGATAATGAACCGGATAATAGGTTAAGATTGATTAAATTTTTTGACGAAATAAAAAGATTAAATTCAATGAAAAATGAAATTAAAGAATTCTATAAAAATAATAAAGAAAGATTTATAAAAAATAGAGAGAGAGTTATTGAAATAGATAACTCTAAACGAGATTATGATTTTTTCTGTAATTTAATAAAAAAACCAATTTTATAATATGAAAACCGCATTAATTACTGGTTGTTCGGGTTTAGTGGGTACATTTTTAGTACAAGAAATAATAAAAAATAAAGATTATAATAAAATTATAGGTGTTGATTTAAAACCATTTGATAATAAATTAGATAATCAATTTAAAAATAAATTTTATTTTGAACAAGTTGATTTAACTAATGAAAATAATCTTATTGATTTATTTGACAAATACTCTCCTGATGTTGTAGTAAATGCCTTCGGTATAAAGGGTTCACCAATAAGAGCTAAAGAATCACCTGTTGATTTTTTATATCCTTCGTTTAAAATAAATACTGAGATTATTAATCAATGTTACAAAAGAGACATTTATTTAGTTTTTATGAGTTCTGTGGGCGTATACGCACCAGCTGAGAAGTTTATTGAGGGTGATGTGTGGAAAACCCTACCATCTCAAAATGATTGGTTTCCATCTTGGTCTAAAAGAATGGGTGAATTATTGTTAGAAGCGTATAAAGTACAATATGGTTACGATAAATGGTCAATTATAAGACCAGCAAATATATTTGGTGATTATGATGATTTTAGTGGTAATGGTACTGTAATATCTTCAACTATTAAAAAAATATGGGAATCTGAAGGAACATTAGAATGTTGGGGTGATGGTAGCCCAACTCGTGATTTTGTTTATGGAAAAGATGTTGCAAATGCAATATTAAAATTAATTAAAAGTCAAATTAATGATGTTGTAAATTTTGGGTCTGGTGAAGAAATAACAATAAAATCTATGATTGAATCGTTAGTTGAAATTAGCGGTAAAGATTTAGATATTAATTGGGATATTACTAAACCTAATGGTGATATGAGAAGACAAATGGATGTGTCTAAACAGAAAGAATTAGATTTACTTCCTGAAATATCTTTTAAAACCGCTTTAAAGAATACATACGAATATTATATTAGTCAATTTCCAAAAGAAGGATTAAATTTTAGAATAAAGGATTTTATCAATGATGGATTTTATATTGGTAATACAAACGAAATTTTTGATGATACAAACGAATTTCATACTAACATTGATAAAGTTATAGAAAATTCAAAAGATAAATCACATTATCTTTATAGATTTGATTATAAATTACCTGATATTGGTAAAGAAAAGTATGATGAGAGTATAACTGAAGATAGGATATTGGAACGAGAAAATTATATTAAAGAGAAAAATGGTTTTGTTACTCAAAGATGGTGGGAAATTGTTAAATTTAATGAGGAATTAAAAAAGGTCAAAGAGTATATGGAAAAGAAAGTAGCTGATTATGTTACTAAAATTTATCCTGAATTAAAAAACAATATTTTACATCAAAATGCTTTCACAATATATGAAAATGGTGATTTTATAGAAGAACATATGGATGGTTATAATCATGGAAGAAAATGTGTTGTTTTAGTTTATCTTTCATATAAAAAAGATTATATTAATGGGGGTGGTGAGTTAATCATAAAAGAAAATAGTATTGAAAAAATTGTAGAACCTTTTAATGAAAATTTTACAATTTTAGATTTTACTAAAAATAATCCAAGTCATTCTGTAACTCCAATTAAGAATAATTTTATAAGATTCACTTATATTGACTTTATATATGATAAAAAAGAAGTAGAAAATAAAACAATAATATGATAAATAAAGATTCCAAAATACTAATCACCGGTGGTTCAGGATTAGTAGGACAAAACTTAACCGAAAGATTACTTAGAGAAGGGTATACCAATTTAAGAGTAAACCTACATAAAAGAGGTGTTAGAACCGTTCATGATGGTGTTCATTACACATATCATGATTTACAAACTTATGAAGGTTGTTTAACCGCAACAAAAGAAGTGGATGTGGTATTTCACGCCGCAGCTTCCACATCTAATGCTGTTGACACCGTAGTTGATCCATTAGCACATGTCACACCAAATGTTGCAATGAATAACTTTTTAATTGACGCTAGTTGGAGAAATAAGGTCCAACATTACATCTTTATTTCATCCAATACAGTTTATCCACCTAAAGGTGATGAACCCGTTGTTGAGACAGATTTCTTGTTTAATGAACCATACCCAGTTTATTTCCCTGTGGGTTGGATGAAAAGATATGCGGAGGTACAGTGTGAGTTATATGGTAAGTACTTGCCTACCAAAATGAAGTCTACTGTTGTTCGTCCAGCAAACTTATTTGGTCCTCACGATAAATACGACTTCAATAAATGTCATGTGACTCCAGCAACCATTCGTAAAGTGGCAGATAGAATGGATCCAATACCAGTGTGGGGTGATGGTAGTGAATTAAGAGATTTATTATATGTTGAAGATTTTGTGGAAGCATTGCAGGTTATTATGGAAAATGAAACTGAAATGTTTGAGGTATATAATGTTGGTTCAAATAAAGTTTATTCAGTATTAGAAGTATTAGAAATGATGAAAGCAATTGCCGATCACGATGCTCCGACTGAATTTATTAGTGGTAAACCATCAATGATTCCAACACGAAAAATTGACTCAAATAAAATAAAAGATAAATTAGGATGGGAAGCAAAAACCCCAATTACTGTTGGTTTATTAAACGCATATAATTGGTATAATGAACATAAAAGTGAATTTAAATGATACTAAGAGATAAAGGGTACATTATAGGAAATGGTAATGAATTTTTTGGACCTGAATATGAAAATATTTTAAAAAAGGTTAATGAAATTGATTACAAAAGTAAAAAATATTGTGTTTTTTATTCGGTTGGTACAGTTGGTAATGTGGATAGAACTGAAATGATGTCTTATGATGAAGCGGTTAAAGTTAAAGAACAATTTATTAAAGAAAAAGAAGATCTAGTACAAATATGGTTATATGACTATTCATTTCAAGAAAAAACAATTATAGAATATATATTTCCAAAGTTACAAGAAACATGGAAAGATTTTGATTTACATAAAAATGGTTTTGAATTAGCAGTCTATAATAAAGATTGTTTTATTGCTGACCATAACGATGGTTTACATAAACCAAGAGTATGTATTTTAATTTGTTATTTAAGTGATGATTGGGAGAAAGGTAAAGGTGGTGAATTATTAATTACAGATGTTAATGGAAATAGAATCGAGATTGAACCTAAATTTGGTAATTTTGTAATCTTTAACTTTAAAGAGGAAAATTTACAACATGAGGTTAAAAGGATTACCGACGATAATTTTACAAGGCGTTCATTAATACAAATGATAAATGAGGAGGGTTCGTTATAATGAATAATTTATTAAGTATAAAAAAAATTAATGAGATAAAAGGTATTCTATTTGGTGGGTGTTCCGTAACTTGGGGGCAAGGGTTATACTACTATTCAGATTTAGAGAATTTACCTTTTAATTGTGGTTATGGATTTCCATATGATCGAATTACTCAATCTATGGTAGATTATAAAAATTCAATTAGATTTTCAAGATTGGTATCACAACATTTTGAAACATTCGAAGTTTGTAAAAAAGATGAGGGAGCGTTACTTGGTAATGGTGGTTCAGAAGATGAGACCTTTGTTTTTTTTGATTACATTTTTGATGTTGAGAAAAAATACAAATATCAAGATTTTAGTTATATTATAATACAACTCACTAATACTTTTAGAAGTGATTTTTATTTTAATTTAGATGGTATAAATTATAAAACTAAACTTCATGAAAATAATTTATACAATAATGTTAAAAAAGATACGATTATTAAAGATAAATTAGAAAAATTTTGTGAAATAAATAATTTTACATTTAAAGACATTGAAGATATTCATATTAATAATCAATATAATAAGTTAAAACAAAATGTTTTATTTTATTTGGAAAAAGGTATAAAAGTAAAAATATTAGATTGGACGGGTGATTTATTACCAAAAAATAAACATGATAATTTTTTTGATGATAAACATGTAGTGTTAAATTTTAATGGTAAATCATACGATACGATATTAGAATTAATGGACGTAAATAAAGATCTAACGATTAAAAATGACTTATCAAAAAATTATGGGATTTTTTGTGAAGATGTTCATCCGTCTAAAGAATGTCATCAGATAATTGCGGATAGTGTAATAAAAAGTATAAAAAATAATTAATTATGAAAGGAATAATTTTTTGTGGTTGTTCATTTACTTGGGGTCAGGGGTTATACTACTATTCAGATTTAGATGTATCTTTTCCAAAAAATCAATATTATTATGATAGGGATTTAATTAATGACGCACATTTAAACTATGCTAAAACATTAAGATACCCAAGATTAGTTGCCAATCACTTTAATACATTTGAGTTTGTAAAATTAGAAAATGGAGGGTCTGAAGATGAAAGTTTTGAGTTTATAGATGAGTTATTTCGTGAAAACAAATTAATACAAAAGTTTTCACATATTACAAAAGAAAAATGTGAATATAATGATATTGATTATATAATAATTCAATTATCACAACTTTATAGAAATAAATTATACTTTGAGTTAGATGGTGTTAATCATTTTACAAATATTTCACCAAGAAGTAATTATGGTAATTATGAAACATTATTAAAATGGATGGAAGTTAATAATTTTACATATAAGGATTGGGAAAATATATTATTAGAAAGACAATATAAGAGATTAGTTGAGAAATTAAAATTTTATGAAGAAAAGGGAATTAAAACTAAAATTATATGTTGGGAAAAGGATATGATTCACTTAATTAAAAATGATCCTTTTTTAATAAAACGACATATACAATTAGGTTATGGGAATGAACATTTTGACACTATAGATCAATTACAAAAAAAACATAAAGAAATGGTGATTGAATTTGATTACGATTTTTTTGGTGACTCTCCTCCATTAGATCATCACCCATCTAAACTTTGTCATAAAGTAATTGCAGATAACATAATAAAAAACATAGAAAAAGATTTAAAATGAGTTCACCACAATACACCCCTTATAAGGACGCTTTAACAAATTCAATGACTTATCTTGGTCAACAAGAAAACACTGTTTTTATGGGTCAACAGGTCCTTTGGCACGGTAATCCAATGAGTACAACCATTGGAAACATCCCTAAAGATAAATTAATTGAACTTCCCGTAATGGAGGAGTCACAAATGGGTATGTCATTAGGTATGGCAATGGCCGGTAAATTTGTTGTCACATTTTATCCTCGTTGGGACTTTTTAATATGTGCAACAAACCAATTGGTTAACCATGTTGATAAAATTGGTTTAATGAGTAACGGTAAATGGAAACCAAATATGGTTATTCGTTTAGGTAAAGGTTCTGATAAACCATTAGATCCAGGTCATCAACATAGAGGTAATTATATCGAAGAATTTAAATCTATGTGCACTAATATTCAATTTTGGGATTTAAGAGACCATCGAACAATTGAAGAAATTTATAAATCTTGTTATACCGAAGGTGGTATTCATGTGATAGTTGAATACCCTGAGTTATATTATGAGGCATAAAAAAAGGGACACTATGTCCCTTTTTATTTATCCTTCCATTTCCTCATCTTTCTTAGGCCAACTTACCTCCCAATCTTTAAAGTCGGCAGCAATACAATCAATCTTATAATCTTTTCTTCCACCAAACACTTCTTGTATTTTATTTTTAGCGGTATTTCTAATACCATTTAATCCGTGTGTTAATGCTAACATACTTGGTCCTTCTTTACCACTTCTTACATTAGATTCATTATGCCAAATATGTAAATTCATTTGTGCACATACTATTATTGCCCTAATCATTTCGCTAGTTATTACACCATTAGATTCGTCAATCATTAATTGTATATCATGTACAATATCAGATATTTCTTTTGAATACTCTTCTTTGTGTTCAGGTATAAAAACCTCCTTTAGTTGTACTATAGATAATCTATCTACTAATTCCGAAATTGTCGGTAAAAATTTTCTTTGTTCCATTATATTAATTTTATTTTATTTGTTATTTCACAGTAATTTTTCATATCTGTATATGCATCGGGATATCTATCTAATTTTTCAATTAGAACATCATAGTTAAACTCAATTATTTCTTCCATAGATTTATACCAACCAATTTTATCTTGTATTTTATCCACCTTTCTGATCGATTCAATGATATATTGTAATCTTTCGTGTGTTGGTAAAGAATCAAATCCCTCATCAATAAAACCATCAAATGTTTTATAACCAATTTTTCTCATCATTGACATACTATCTTTATTACCCATTATTAAAAAAGGATGTCTACAACCTATTACTTTAAATGTCTTTTCACTTAAAAACATTGTTTGATCCGAATCGCCACAATGAGCTTCACTTACTACAGTAAAAAATGTATCCTTTACAACTTGTTCAGGAAATCTATTAATATAGATATTATCGTCCAATACATTATTAGGTGTTTCATAAACTAATAAAGGTAAGATACTTGAGCATTCATCTAATTCTCCGTCATTAAAATACTTTCCTTCCCAATTATAATTATGTTTATCAAAAACATTCATACTAACCAATCCCTTGTCTAATAAACCAGAATTGTATAAATAATTATAAAACCAAACTCTTTGTTGTCTTATCCTTTTATTCAAACAAGCATAAGTTTTAATTTTAACCTTGTTTTCTATTTTATAATTTAAATTATCTGTAAAGCTCGGTAATTTATTTATACTATTTTCTTTATTTCTACCCCATGTAGTCATACCCATATCTAATTCAAAATGAGGATATGGAATAACTTTCATTCTTATATTAATATTATTATCATCACACCATTTTTTATAAGTCTCATCGGCAATCATGTTACCAGTAACATAAATTATTCTTTTTGGTGAGATTTCCCAATCTTGACATTCTTTATGAAAATGATCCCATAACCAAGGAGTTTGGTATCCTTCTAAACTTTGGTCTAACATTAAGAAAGCTTTATCATTTCTTAAGTCGCTAAGATATTTTTCATTAAGATGAAAAAAGAAACTCTTAACTCTTGGGTCATAACCCGTCCAATCATCTGGACTATGATTCACACACGAAGGTATGACATATTCATCGACCTCTTCGTTTATTGAGTAAATTCTAAATTCATCATTTTTACCATTT
>Ga0209084_1002081_pt1 | contig 15976 bp, 15 predicted proteins | sample C_130820_MF_Meta_FD_187309 | JGI IMG/M metagenome (GOLD analysis project Ga0209084, IMG submission 187309) | Freshwater microbial communities from Lake Croche, Canada to study carbon cycling - C_130820_MF_MetaG (SPAdes) (version 2) | ecosystem: Environmental > Aquatic > Freshwater > Lake... | reverse complement strand
AAACCGCCTGGGATGATTACGCCAAGCGCTTTCCGCCCGAAATCCGTATCGAGCTCAAGGCCGTCAAAACCGAGCCGCGCGGCTCCAAAACCCTGGAAACCTTGTACGCCGCTGAGCAAGCGCGCATCGAGGCGGCCATTCCCAAAGGCACGCGCACCGTGGTGCTGGACGAACGCGGCAGCAAACTCAGTACCTTAGCTCTAGCCCAGCGCCTGCAAAGCTGGCAAGGCGAGGGCGGCGATGTGGCCCTGGTCATCGGTGGCCCCGACGGCCTGGCGCCTGCGTTTCGGGCCGCCGCGCACGAGCGCATCGCCTTGTCGGACCTGACGCTGCCCCATGCGATGGCGCGGGTGCTGCTGATTGAGCAGCTGTACCGCGCTTGGTCGGTCAACGCCAAGCATCCTTACCACCGCGAATAAGCGAACAACTCAGTGAGCCTGCGCATGCCCCCCGCATTTATCTACCTTGCCTCGCAAAGCCCCCGGCGCAGCCAGTTGCTCGACCAGCTCGGCCTGGCCCACCAATTGCTGCTGGCCTGCCCCGAGGAAGACGCGGAGGCGCTGGAGCAGACCGTCGCGGGCGAGACGCCCCAAGCCTATGTGCAGCGCGTCAGCGCCCTCAAACTGGAAGCCGCGTGCCTGCGGCAGGCGGCGCGCGCGCTGCCCGAGGCGCCCATTTTGTGCGCCGACACGACGGTAGCGCTTGACGGTCATATTTTGGGCAAACCAGCCGATGCTGCCGACGCGGCGAGCATGCTGCGCTTGCTGGCTGGGCGCAAACACCAGGTGTTTACCGCCATCGCACTGGCCTGGGGGACGCAGCGCCAGTACGCCTGCAGTGCGTCCGAGGTGCAGTTTGCGCCACTGCGTGATGCAGAAATTGCCGCCTATGTCGCCACCGGTGAGCCTATGGGCAAGGCCGGCGCGTACGGGGTGCAAGGGCGGGCGGCGGCCTTTATTGCGCGCATGGAGGGCAGTTACTCTGGCATCATGGGGCTGCCCTTGTTTGAGACGGCTCAGGCGCTGCGGGCTCTGGGAGCCGGAACCACCACCGGGTAATGCGATGCAACAAGACATTTTGATCAACTGGTCACCGCAGGAAACGCGCGTGGCCGTCATCGAGCACGGCGCGGTGCAGGAGCTGCACGTGGAGCGCACCCTCGAGCGCGGCCTGGTGGGCAATGTCTATGTGGGCAAGGTCTCGCGGGTGCTGCCGGGCATGCAGTCGGCTTTTATTGATATTGGGCTGGAGCGCGCAGCCTTCTTGCACGTAGCCGACGTCTGGCACAAGCCTGCCGAGGGCGAGACGCTCAGCGCGGCGCGCGCCGCCCAGGCGCAAATTCCGATCGAACGCCAGGTCTTTGAAGGCCAGGCGCTGATGGTGCAGGTGATCAAAGACCCGATGGGCACCAAAGGCGCGCGCTTATCCACGCAAATCAGCGTAGCCGGGCGGCTCCTGGTGTTTTTGCCGCAGGATGACCACATCGGCGTATCGCAAAAAATACCGCTGGAACAGCGCGAGGACTTGCGCAAACGCGTGCTGGCGCTGGCCGGTGGCGCGGGCGGCGGCTTTATTTTGCGCACCAACGCCGAAGACGCACAAGACAGCGAAATTGCCGACGACATCGCCTATTTGCGCAAGGCCTGGGCGCGCATCAAAGACGCCAGCCTGCGCTTGCCGCCGCCCAGCTTGCTGCACCAGGACCTCAATTTGCTGCAGCGCGTGTTGCGCGACTTGGTGGGCGAGAGTACCCAGACTATCCGCGTGGACTCGCGCGAGCAATTCGACGCGCTGCACGCTTTTGGCGCTGAGTTCATGCCCCAGGCGGCCAAAAAGTTGCAGCACTACAAGGGCGAGCGCCCGATTTTTGACCTGTTTTCGGTGGACGAAGAAATCGCCAAGGCGCTGGGGCGGCGGGTGGAGCTCAAATCGGGCGGGTACTTGATCGTGGACCAAACCGAGGCGCTGACCACGGTGGACGTCAACACCGGCGGCTACGTAGGTGCGCGCAATTTTGACGACACGATTTTTAAAACCAATTTAGAAGCCGCCCAAGCCCTGGCGCGCCAACTGCGCTTGCGCAACTTGGGCGGCATCATCGTGGCCGACTTTATTGATATGGGCCCCGACGAACACCGCGAGGCGGTGCTGGCCGAGTTCAAAAAGCAGCTCGGACGCGACCGGGTCAAGACCATGATGGGCGGTTTTTCGGCGCTGGGGCTGGTCGAGCTCACGCGCAAGCGCACCCGCGAATCGCTGGCGCATATGCTGTGCGAGCCTTGCCCGTCCTGCCAGGGCAAGGGCATTGTCAAGACGGCGCGCAGCGTGGCCTATGACATCTTTCGCGAAATTTTGCGCGAGGCGCGCCAGTTCAACCCCCGGGAGTTCCGCGTGGTGGCCGCGCCCCAGGTCATAGATTTGCTGCTGGACGAAGAGAGCCAGCATCTGGCCGGCCTGAGCGAATTCATCGGCAAACCTGTCTCCCTGCAAAGCGAGGGCGCCATGGGGCAGGAACAATACGACATCGTTTTGCTCTAACGTTTTTTCTGCGCCCATGCCCCAGTACGCCATCCTCACTTACCACCAGATAGCGCAGGCACCACCGCCGCCGGCCGGTTTTCGCAGCCTGTATGTGCCGCCAGCGCGCTTTGCGTCACAGATGCGTTTGCTCAAAAGCCTGGGTTACCGGGGCCTGTCGATGCCCGATCTGATGCCGTATTTACGCGGCGAGCGCCAAGGCAAAGTGGTCGGCATCACGTTCGACGATGGGTATTGCAACAACCTGGAGCATGCTCTGCCGGTCTTGCAGGCTTGCGGTTTTACTGCCACCTGCTACGTGATGAGCGGCTTGCTTGGCCAAAGCAACCACTGGGACCTGCCCAACGGTGTGCTGCCCGCCGACCTGATGAGTGCTGGCGAAATCCGCCAATGGGTACGGGCGGGCATGGACATTGGCGCGCACACCCACAAGCATGTGCAACTGCCCACCTTGCCCGACGCGCAGGCGCAGCAGGAAATTGCCGGCTGCAAAAGCGCTTTGGAGGACATTGTGGGGCAGGAGGTAGCGCATTTTTGCTACCCGTTTGGCATGTTCTCGCCCCAGCATGTCGCCATGGCACGCGCTGCTGGCTATGCCAGCGCGACCACCACGCTGCGTGGCAAGGTGCAGCCCGGCGATGATTTGTTCACGCTGGTGCGCGTGCCCGTGGTGCGCTCGACCTACTTGCCGCAGTTTCTGCTGAAAGTTTTCACGTCCTACGAAAACCAGCGGCCCTCCTGAACCATGCCTGCGCCCATGACTGCCGCCCACCCCGTTCGCCTTGCCATCTTGACGCGGCACTTCAGCAAAAGTGCCGGCGGCGCGGAAAACTACGCCGTCCAACTGGCGCTGCACCTGGCTGCACAGTTCCCGGCAGACTATGACATCCATGTGTTTTGCGAGCGCTCGGATGTGGTGGACGAGCGCCTTACCCTGCACCGCATGGGGCGCAACCTGCGCCGCCCGCGCTGGATTGCGCAGTGGATTTTTGCGCTGTGGTCCTGGTGGCAAAGCCGCAGGGGCTTTGCCCTAGTGCACTCGCACGAGAACACCTGGCATGGCCAGGTGCAAACCGCCCATGTGCGGCCCATGCGCTACAGCATTTTTGGCACCCCGCGTAGCGCTGGGCGCCAGGCGCTGCAGTACCTCAAGGTGTGGACCAGTCCGCGCCTGTTGGCCCACCTGGCTCTGGAAGGCCTGCGCTTTGCCGGCGGGCCGGGCAAGCGCATAGTGGCCGTAGCGCCCGCGCTGGCGGACATCATCGCGCGCACCTACGGCGTGGCGCGCCCCCGCTTGAGTGTGGTGACGCCGGGTATGGCCGCGCCGGATGCCGGGCAGGCGCCCCTATCGCCAACCGAGGCGCGCCAGACTTTGGGCTTGCCTGCGCAAGCCTGGGTGCTTTTGGTCATTGGCCACAACTTTGAGAAAAAAGGCTTGCCTGCCGTGCTGCGCAGCCTGCCGCTCTTGCCGGCCGACGTGTGCGTGCTGGTGGTCGGCGGTGCACCTGCCCAGGTGGCGCAGTGGCGCGCGCGCTGTGCGCAGGGCGTGCTTGAGGGCCGGGTGGTGTTTACCGGCTTGCTGGCCGACGTCTCCATCGCCTTTGCCGCCGCCGACTGCCATGTGCATGCGACCTTGGACGATATTTTCCCGCTCGTAGTGCTTGAGGCCTTTGCCGCCCACGTGCCAGTGCTCCTGAGCGTTTCGCCCTACTGCCTGGCCTCGGACCTGGTGCAAGCGGCTGGCGCCGCCTGGATGCTGGACAATCCGCAGGACGAGGCGGCCATCGCATCGGCTGTTGGCCGCCTTCGCCAAGACAGCGCTTTGCGCTCGGCCACGGTCGGGCGCGCGGCGCAGTTTGCCGCGCAGCATGTCTGGCCCGAAATCGCCAAACAGCAGCACCAGATTTACCAGCAAGTGCTGGCCCAGGCCGCCGCCGGGCCGCAGCAAACCTAGGACCTATGGCCACTATTTTGATTACCGGCGGTACCGGCTACCTCGGCGCCCATGCGGCCGCCGAGCTGATGGCCGCTGGCTGGGATGTGGTGCTGCTGGACAATCTGTGCAACAGCACGCCGGACGTACTGGACCGGCTGGCCGCTTTGACGGGCAAACGCGCTCCTTTTGTGCAGGCGGATGTGCGCGATGCGACGGCCCTGGACCGGGTGTTTGCCGCCCACCGCATTGAGGCGGTGATGCACTTTGCCGGCCTCAAATCGGTCGGGCAGTCCTGGCAGCAGGCGGCGCTCTACCTGGATAACAACGTGGGCGGCACCGCGTGCCTGGTGGCTGCCATGGAGCGCGCCAGCGTACGCCGCCTGGTCTTTAGCTCCTCGGCCACGGTGTACGGCGAGCCGGACAGCGTGCCCATCCCCGAATCGGCCCCCTTGCGCAGCACCAATCCCTACGGACGCAGCAAATTGCTTTGTGAGGACCTGCTGCGCGAACTGCAAGGCGCCGACAGCCGCTGGCAAGTGGCCTTGCTGCGCTACTTCAACCCGGTGGGCGCGCACCCCAGCGCGCTACTGGGCGAGAGCCCGCAAGGGGTGCCTAACAACCTGATGCCCTATATCGCCCAGGTGGCCGCCGGCCTGCGTCCCGAATTGCAGGTCTTTGGGCGGGACTATCCCACCTTGGATGGCACAGGCGTGCGCGATTACATCCATGTGGTCGATCTGGCGCAAGGCCATGTTGCGGCGCTGCGGTATTTGCAGCAGTCGGGCAAAGGCATTACCGTCAATCTGGGCACCGGGCAGGGCATCAGCGTGATGCAAATGGTGCAGGCTTTCGAGGTGGCCAGTGGCCAGCCTGTTGCGCTGCGCTTTGTGGACCGCCGCCCAGGCGATGTGGCCGCTTGTTATGCCGCCACCGACCTGGCGCACAGCGCTTTGGGCTGGCGTGCCCAATTGCCGCTGTCGGCCATGTGCGCTGATGCCTGGCGCTGGCAGCAGGCGCTGGCAGCCGATCGCACGGACGGCGCGCCCCCATGAGGGCAGACATCCAGGCGCGGTTACAGGCACCGCGCCATATTTTGCTGATCAAGTCGCACAGCATGGGCGTGGGCGATTTGCTGCGCAGTTCGGCAGCGTGGGCAGCGCTCAAGGCGCGCTGGCCGCAGGTGCAGTTGCATTTGTGCATGCTGAGCAACCATGCCGGCTATGTGGTGCAGGAGCTGATAAGCAGCCACTATCTGCTGGCCAGTGCGCACTTTGTGACCGTGAAAGAAGGCCGCCCTGGCAGCGCCAAGCAGCGCCGCCTGCCCATGGACGCCATTTACGGCCAGATGCAGACCGCGCTGCAGGACCAGCCGCTCGATCTGGTGATTGATTGCGAAGTTGGCGGTATCCGCACCGCCCTGCTGGCGCGGCGCATGGCCCGGGCCAAGTCGGCGCTGGCGGTGGGCATTGCCCAGTTTCCGCTGCGGCGCTTTTTTTATGACTTGAGCGCGCCGTCCAGCCGCGCCTACCAGCGCCTGCACTGCTTGCCCAAGCCGATGGACTACACCGAGCGCGACTTTGTGGCCCTTGCAGCCCTGGGCATTGTTCGTGCAGGCATGCCTATTACGCTGCGCCTATCGGCCAAAGGCCTGGCCTGGCAGGCCCGTCACGCACTAGGGTTGGGTGACGGACGGCGCTTGGTGGTGCTCAACATTGGCTGCGGCACCGAGGATGCCTTGCCCAAGCGGCCCGCGCTGGCGGCTTTGGTGCAGGCGCTGGCCGCCTTATTCGCGCGGGCCCCTTTTGACTTGCATTTGTCAGGTGCTGGTTTTGAGGCCGAGGTTAATAGCCAGTTTGCGCACCTTTTCCAGGCGCACTTGCACACCTTGGGTGCTGCCTGCGTCGTGCAGGATTGGGCGGGGCAGCTTTCTATTGAGGAGTCGGCCGCTTTGCTGGCCCAGGCCGATTTGGTCGTCTCCAGCGACTCTGGCCCCTACCACATGGCCGTGGCGCTGGGGGTGCCTACGTTGTGCTGGTTTAATTTTGCGACGCCGCCGTCCTACCACCACCAAGCCGGCGTGCGCTGCCTGGTGCAGCCCGACGCAGCGCAGTTTGCCAGCGCCGCCTTGGATCTGATTAGCTCTGGCTCAGGCGAATAAAGTCCAGATAGGCGCCGCCTTGCGCCATCAGCGCATCGTGGTTGCCGTGCTGCAAGATGCGGCCGTGGCCCAGCACATAAATGCAATCGGCGTCGCGGATGGTCGTGAGCCGGTGGGCAATTGCGATGGTGGTGCGTCCGGCCATGGCGTTGCGCAAAGACGCTTGCACCAGGCTGTCGGTATCGGTGTCCAGCGCCGAGGTGGCCTCGTCCAGAATCAGTACCGGCGCATCTTTGTAAATCGCCCGGGCAATGGCCAGGCGCTGGCGCTCGCCGCCCGAGAGCAAGCTGGCGTTGTGGCCGACAATGGTGTCCAGGCCCTGGGGCAGGTCGCGCACGCGCTGCGCCAGGTTGGCTGCCTCTAAGGCCCGCCAGGCCTTTTCTGGGTCGGCGGTGTGGCCCAGTGCGATGTTGTTGAGCACCGTGTCATTGAACATGATGACGTTCTGCCCCACCAGCGCAAACTGGCTGCGCAGACAGGGCAAATCCCATTCGGGCAGGGGCACGCCATCGAGGCTAACGCTGCCTTCGCTGCATTCCACAAAGCGCGGCAGCAAACTGGCCAGCGTGGTTTTGCCCGAACCGGACAAACCCACCAGCGCAATGAATTGGCCCGGTGCGATGTGCAGATCAATCTGGTGCAGCGCATCCTCGGTGGCGCCGGGGTAGCGCACGCGCACCTGCTGCAGCGCCACCTCGCCCCGGGCGCGCGCCACCTGAAAGTTGCCACCTTGCTCGACGTCGACGTTTTCCACCAGGTCGATGGCCCGCTCGGCGGCCACCATGCCTCGGGTGATGGTGCTGGAGACGTCCGAAAGGTGCTTGATGGGCGCAATCATCATCAGCATGGCGGTGACAAACGCCACAAAACCGCCGGCCGACATATGGTTGGCTTGGCTTTGCATGATGGCTACCGAAATGACCGCTGAGAGGGCAATCGAGGCGAAAAAGTTGGTCACCGGCGCCACCGCCGAGCCGACGATGGCCGACTTCATGGCCAAGCGCCGCAGACCGGTGTTGACGACGTGAAAGCGTTCTTGCTGGTGCTGCTCGGCATTTTGGATGCGAATTTCTTTGTGTGCGAGCACGCTTTCTTCGACCACATAGGCCAGCTGGTCGACGGCCTGCTGCGAGGCCTTGGTCAGCGCATACACGCGCTTGGAGATGGCGCGCATTACGATGGCCACCAGCGGAAACACCAGCACCACAATCGTGGACAGTTGCCAGTTCAGGTAGAGCAGATAGCCCGCAAAGGCGACCAAGGTCAGGCTGTCTTTCACGACCGTGGTCACCGATTGGAGCAGCAGCACCGCGCCGTTGGTGGCCTCGTAGACCACGGTGTTGGCCAGCGCGGTGGCCGGATGTTTGCGAAACAGGCGCAAATCGGCCACGCTGATGCTGGCAAACATCTGGGTGCGCAAGGATTGCAGGCTGGTTTGGGCGATTTTGGCCAGCGCAATATCGCCCAGGTAGGAGGCCAGCGAGCGCAGCATGAACAGCGAAACCACCGCCACCGGGATCAGCCAGATGGGAATGGTGTTCGTGGAGTTAAAGCCCTGGTCCAGCAGCGGCTTGAGTAGCGCCGGAATGGCCGGCTCCATCGCCGCACCCACCAGCACCGAGACGGCCAAACCAATCCATGCGAACAGGGGCTGCGAAAAATAGGCAAACACCCGCAGCAGACGCTGGCGTAGAGTGCGTTCGGAGGGTGTGCTGTTGTCGTTCATAGAGGTCGGTGCGTATCAGGGCTTGGCCCAGTATCGTGCGGCACCAAACTGAGCAATATACCCAGCCCGACGCAAAAGAAGTCACCCATGCCGATGCCGTAAATCATGGAATTGAAGAGCCCCGAGACCGCCAGCGCGCACACCATGGTACGCAGGGCCCAGGCGTCGGCACTGGCCAGGTGGCGCGCCTGGCGCAGGGGCCAAGCGAGCGCGGCCAACAGGCAGGCTAAGCCCACCAGGCCGCCTTCGACCGTCCAGAGCAGGTACAGCTGGTGCGGGTTGTCTACATCCATGGACGTTTGCACCGTGGTGCTGCCCACAATGCGGCGAAATTCATGGTTCCAACTGCCCGCGCCGTAGCCCAGGAGTGGGCGCTCGGCAATGGCTTGCAGCGAGGTTTGCCAGTACAACAGGCGTTCACCCGACGAGGAATTGACGTTGCCTTGCTGGCGATAGACCGAGGACTCCTGGACCACCTGGTTCACCCGGTCGCGGAAATTGGGCGCGCCAAACCACAACAGCGCGGCCGCCACAAAGGGCAGCAGCAACGCCAGCCAGCGCCGCCCCGGCGGCAGGGCTTGCATGGCCACCAGCGCGCTAATGGCCAACAGCACCACATGCCCGCTGCGCCCGCGCAGAAAAAACAAGGCCAGCACCGCGGTGCTGAGTGCCAGTGCGATCGCCAGCAGACGTCCACGCGGACCAAAAATCCGATCGCGCTCAAACCACAAAAGGCCTGCCGTAGTGGCCTGCGCAATGGTTTCCTCTAGGTAGCTGCCGTAAGAGGCAAAGGTGGTGTCGGGGTCGACTGCCGAAATCCAAGGCGGATGGATGCCGGCCACCAGCAGCCAGGAGCTCAGGCCGACAAACACCTGCGTCAGGATAAACACGTACAGCAAAGTACGCCCCTGGCCGGCGTCGCGCACCAGGTAATACAGCAAGGGGATCGCCAAAATCCGGGCGTGGCGCGACCAAGCCCACAGGGCGCTGGGGCCGTCCACGCTGGACCAGGCCATGCTCAAAGCCAGAAAAGCGCAAACACCCACCAGCGCAGAGGTCAAGCCGGCATGCGCGCGCCAGGCCAGCCCGTGGTGGCGACCACGCCGCGCCGCCGCCAGCAATACGCCCAAGGCCAGCACATACAGCGCCAAGCGGCCCAGGGCGGCCAGGGCGGTGCCCAGGCTGGGTGAAAGCGCCACGAAACAGAGCAGTCCAAACTGCCAGGGCGGCAGCCGCAAGGGCTCGGTCTTGGTGGCGGAACTGGGGCTCATGGGTGGCAAATCGGGCAGTAGGGCGGCAACTTAGTGGTTTGTGGGTGCGCACTGCCGGTAAACCAACGCAGCGCAGCCAGTCTATTACACACGCTATCTGGGGCTGGCCAGGCTCCTGTTCACCGACCATACACAGTGCTTGGCGATAATAGGGGCTATGAACAAGATTTTTCTCGGCTGTATCGCCTGGCTGCTGGCCTGTACGGCGCAAGCGCAATTCAGGGTGGAAGTCTCAGGCACCGGTTTGACCCAGTTTCCGATTGCCATCGCCACCTTCAAGGGCAACGAGGGCATGACCCAGCGGATTGCCGCTATCGTGCAGGCCGATTTGGAGCGCAGCGGGCAGTTTCGCAACGTCGAGGGCAGCACGGCGGGTTTGGACGAAAACACCCGCCCTGACCTGGTCACCTGGCGCAAGCAGGGCGCCGATGCCTTGCTCACCGGCAGCGTGACCCGCGTCTCCGACGACCGTTACGAAGTGCGTTTCCGGCTATGGGACACCGTGCGCAGCCAAGACCTGGGCGGCCAAAGCCATTCGGTGGGCGCTGGCGAGATGCGCCGCGTAGCGCACAAGATTGCCGATACCGTCTACGAAAAGCTCACCGGTGAAAAAGGTGTTTTTGCAACCCGTATTGCCTACGTCACCAAGAGTGCGGCGGTTTACAACCTGTGGGTAGCCGATGCCGATGGCGAAGGCGCACAGTCGGCGCTGCGCAGTACCGAGCCCATCATTTCCCCGTCCTGGGCGCCTAATGGCAACCAATTGGCCTATGTGTCCTTCGAGTCGCGCAAGCCGGTGGTCTATGTCCATGATGTCGATTCCGGCAAGCGCCGCTTGGTGGCCAACTTCAAGGGCTCCAACAGCGCTCCGAGCTGGTCTCCCGATGGCAAGACCTTGGCGTTGACGCTCAGCCGCGATGGCGGATCGCAGATTTACCTCATGGACGCCGTGCAGCCCGGTGCCGAGGCGCGTCGCCTAGCCGCCTCCAGTGGCATTGACACCGAGCCGACCTTTTCTCCCGACGGCCAAACCGTTTTCTTTGTCAGCGACCGGGGCGGCTCGCCGCAAATCTACAAGGTGGCCGTGGCTGGCGGTAATCCCGAGCGGGTTACCTTTGGTGGCAGTTACAACATTTCACCTGCGGTGAGCCCGGACGGGCGCTCGCTGGCCTACATCTCTAGGGTGGCCGGTGCCTTCAAGCTGCACGTGATGGACTTGGCCAGTGGCCAGGCGCAAGCGATTACTGACACCAGCGCCGATGAAAACCCCAGTTTTGCGCCCAACAGCCGCATGATTATTTACGCCACCCAGCAGCAAGGCCGCGAGGCGCTAATGACCAGCACGCTAGACGGCCGCGTCAAAGCCCGCCTGGCCGGCCAAAGCGGGGATTTGCGGGAGCCCGATTGGGGCCCTATGGGTAAGTGATTTTTTCGTTTTTTAATTGGAGACTCGTATGAATAAGTGGATTTTGATGGCCTTGGTGGCGACCTTGGCGGCGTGCAGCACACCAGTCAAACTTGACGAGGCCACTGTGGAAGACAAATCGGCCCAAGGCGCGGGTGCCACGATGAAGGCCTTGACGCCTGCAACGACTGGCACGGCAGCGTCCAACGCGGGCAGTGTGGCCAGTTTGGACGCATCGGCGACGGCCAAAGCTGCTGTGGGTGCGGAGCGCATTGTTTATTTTGATTTTGACAGCTTTGCCATTCGGTCAGAGTTCCAGCCGATCATTGAGTCCAATGCGCGCACCCTCAAAGGCAATAAGGCCGCAAAAATCAGCATCGAAGGGCATACCGACGATCGTGGTGGACGTGAATACAACCTGGCGCTGGGTCAAAAACGTGCCGAGGCCGTGCGCAAGGCATTGGCGTTACTGGGCGTGTCCGAGGCGCAAATGGAAGCGGTGAGCTTTGGCAAAGAAAAGCCAGCCTCAGCCGGTAATAGCGAGGCGGCAATGGAGAAAAACCGCCGCGCTGAAATTAGCGTCCGATGAGCACAGGGATTGCGGCAATGCGGACATGGCTGCGCCAGTTGCTGGTGCTGGGGGCAATGGGCTTGGCTGCTGTGAGCGCCCACGCGGGAATGTTTGACGACGACGAGGCGCGTCGGGCGATTTTGGATTTACGCCAAAAAATTGAAGCCCTGCGCCGCGACGCCGACCAGCGCGTAACCGACGAGTCCAAGCGCCAGGCCGAGGAAATTGCCAATCTGCGCCGCAGCCTCATTGATTTGCAAAACCAGCTCGAAGCCGACCGCGCCGAATTGGCCAAGTTACGGGGCCAAGGTGAGCAACTGGGCCGCGATATTGCTGACGGCGCGCGCCGCCAGACCGATGCGCTCAAACCATTGGACGAGCGCATCAAGCGCTTGGAACCGATCATGGTGAACTTTGAGGGCAATGAATTTGCCGTGGAAGTGGCCGAAAAGCGTGTGTTTGAAGCTGCATTGGCGAGTTTTCGCAAAGGTGATTTTGAGCCAGCCCAAGGCGCTTTTGCAGACTTTCTGGGCCGTTATCCGCAAAGCGGCTATGCCAATTCGGCAATGTTTTGGCTCGGTAATGCGCAGTTTGTGCTCAAAGACTTCCGCGGTGCACTGGCAACCTTTAAGAAGCTGGGTGGGCGCAACCCGACCAGCGCCCGCGCAGCCGAGGCCTTGTTGGCCATTTCCAATTGCCACCTAGAGCTCAAGGACCCTGGTAGCGCGCGCAAGGCCCTGGAAGACTTGCTCAGCAGCTATCCGCAGTCCGAAGTGGCTGAGGTCGCCAAAGAGCGGCTGGCGCGGATCAAATAGCCTACGCTCTGCGCGGCTTGAACGCATCCCATGGCCGATTCTGATGCCGAGGTCTATCAGCCCGCAGCGCAGCAGGACCGCAGATTTGGCGGTTTGGAGCGCCTCTATGGCAGGGAGCCTGCGGCGCGCATTCGACAGGCTCACGTGGTGGTAGTGGGTATTGGCGGCGTCGGTTCCTGGGCGGCCGAGGCGCTGGCCCGCAGCGGCGTAGGCCGCTTAACGCTAATTGATATGGACCACGTGTCCGAGTCGAATGTGAACCGGCAGATCCAGGCGCTCAGCAGTACGCTGGGTATGGCAAAAATCAGCGCTATGCAAGAGCGCATTTCCCAAATTAACCCCGATTGCCAAGTGCAAGGCATCGACGATTTTGTGACGCTGGATAATTGGCCGCAGTTGTTGCCTGAGGGCGTGCACGCCGTGATCGATGCCTGCGACCAGGTACAAGCCAAACTCGCCATGGCGCAGTGGGCACGCAGTACAGACGCAATCTTTATTAGCGTGGGTGCAGCAGGCGGGAAAAAGTCGGCAGAAAAAGTGTGCTTGGGTGATTTAAGTAGTGCAACACATGACCCCTTGCTGGCGCAACTGCGCTACCGCTTACGTAAATTTCATAGTGCCCCTCGCGAGGGAAAACGCATCGGCCTGACGGTGGTGTACAGCGCAGAACCTGTGCTGGGCGCGCAAGCAGGCGATGGCGCGCAAAGTAACAATAGCCTCAATTGCCATGGTTACGGCTCGTCGGTCGCAGTGACTGCTAGCTTCGGAATGTGCGCCGCAGGGTGGGTCATGAACACGCTTTCTAAAAGCGATTTAGCCGCCTAAAAAAACAACGCTATAATTTAAGGCTTGGCGGTGAAGTTCAGGCTTCATTGACGGGACGTTAGCTCAGTTGGTAGAGCAGCGGACTTTTAATCCGTTTGTCGTGGGTTCGACCCCCGCACGTCCCACCAGATTCCTTATATAAATCAAGCACTTACAGAGATGTAGGTGCTTTTTTTTATCACTACACACCGCTTACACACCGACCCCCTTTTTTAGGGGTGTTTTTTAGCCCCAAAAACACCTGTTTTTTCGGCGGTGTTGGGAGCCCAACTTTTCTTTCCCGCACAGCATTTTTTCGGTTGCCCAAAGCGCACACTGAAATTAAAGTGTGCCTATGGCACAACAAGTAGACACTACACACACGCTAATGGCTGGCACCTTGCTGGTCTATCAGCGCGAGCGCAGCGCTATCTGGCAATGCCGCTTCAAAGTTGATGGCGTTTGGCAGCGAGCCTCTACCAACGAACGCGAACTGAAGCGGGCAAAAGAGGTAGCAAAGAAATTGCTGATCACCGCTGAGATACGCAAAGAGCAAAACATGTCGGTGGTCACACGGCGCTTCAAAGATGTCGCCAAACTGGCTATTGCCAAGATGGAGCAGCGGCTGAAGGAAGGCACGGGCAAGTCCGCCTACAAAGACTACATACCCATCATCAATCTGTACCTGATTCCCGCGTTTCTATTTCCTAGAATAGTTGATGATATGAACCGTTAAATAGAATAGCCCAGTGATTTTTGAATAAAATATAAATAAAAAATACTGTCATAGTCGCAATGAAAAATATCAATGCTTTCGTTAATTCTTTCACAAGTTTTCCCTAATTAAATTTGATGGAATTGCGCTGATGGGCATCTGCTGGCATTTGTTCTCCCAGCATCTCGTCTGACGATAGTCCCAGATGAAAGGACTTATGTATTCCCTCCTCGATATGAGCCCAGACATGGCGATAGTAGGTGTCCGGGCCTAACTTAAATATCAACTTACGCGTGAGCGCATAGGTGTCCAAACCCACTTCATTGAGTCGGATCTGCGCTACTTTCATTGGCGATTCAAAGCTGTGCACTACGGTGGGCGGAGGCTTGCGCGGCGATGGTTTCCCGCGCGCAATCATTAAGCCGCCCCAGGTTCTTCAACTGCATGGCCATACGTGGGTTTTGCTTTAGATCGTCTTCATGGCGCATCAAAAAATCCCAATACAAGGTAGTGAAAGGGCAGGCGCGTGGCCCTGTCGATTGGGCGGGATCGTACTTGCACTCTGCGCAGTGGTTGCTCATGCGTTGGATATATTTGCCGCTCGCGACATAGGGCTTGCTGGCCATCAGTCCTCCGTCCGCATACTGTCCCATTCCCAGGGTGTTGGGCAGTTCCACCCACTCTACCGCGTCCACATAAACGCTCAGGTACCAGGTGTGTACCGCTTGCGGTTTGACGCCGAGCAACAAGGCGTACAAGCCGGTCACCATCAGCCGTTGGATGTGGTGGGCATAGCCATGCTCCAGCGTTTGCGTAATCGCGTCTTTCAGGCATGCCATATCGGTCTGTCCGGTCCAGTACCAGGCGGGGAGGGCGGCTTGTGCGTTCAGCGCATTGCGTTCCAGGTAGTCTGGCATGTGTAGCCAATAGATGCCACGGACATATTCTCGCCACCCCAAAATCTGCCGAACAAAGCCCTCCACAGCCGCCAGTGGCGCGTGGCCCTTGTTATGGGCATCAACGGCAGCCTGCACGACTTCGCGGGGGTTTAAGAGCTTGAGATTGAGGGCGCAGCTCAGATGCGAATGGTAAAGCCAGATCTCACCTGACCACATGGCATCCTCATATTTGCCGAAAAGTGGAAGGCGCTGCTCGATAAACGCTTGTAGGGCGACCAAAGCTTGGGGGCGCGTCACAGGCCAAGCGAAGCTGTGCAAACGTCCGGGGTGATTGGCAAAGCGTGTTTCGACGAGCGCCAATACCTCTTGGGTGATGGCGTCCGGCACAAAGCGGCTCGGTGGAGGGATATTTTGCGGGCCCGCTTTGCCAAAGGCTTCGCGGTTGTCTGCATCAAAATTCCATTGTCCGCCTGCTGGCGCTTTGCCCTCCATCAAAATATTGTGCTTGCGGCGTAGTTCACGGTACCAGTATTCGAGCCGCACTTGTTTTTTGCCTTGGGCGTAGCTAGCAAATTCGCGCACTGTGCTAAAGAAATGGGTGTCATCGCGCAGGTCCAACGCCAAGGCATGCTCTTTTGCCACCGCGCGCAGGCTTTGCAACACCCGCCAATCGCCTGGTGCGCTCATGACCAGCGCGGCGGGCTGAAGGCGGGCAATCGTTTTGCCTAGTTCCAGCGCCAATGTGCCGGCGTTATCCGGCGCATCCAAGTGCGTGTAGTCCATTGGTAGGCCTAGCTCGCGCAAGCTTTGGGCAAAGTGGCGCATGGCACTTAAAAACACCGCAATACGCTGCTTGGCCGACCAGACATGGGTGGATTCTTCAGCAACCTCGGCCATCCAAATGACGTCTTGTGCCGTATCAAAGTCCTGCAAAGCGGATGATTGAAAATCGAGCTGATCGCCCAGAACAATGACTAAATGCCTCACGTTGGCGGGCAGCACCGACGCGACGCAAGGCGCCTTAGCCATGTGGAGCAGCCTTGCTATCAAGCGATTTCTTTTTGCCGCGACAGGCGTCTGAGCAATACAGTACCGAATCCCAGTTCTTTGCCCAGGCTTTGCGCCAAGTCATGCTACG
>Ga0209084_1002079_pt1 | contig 15986 bp, 17 predicted proteins | sample C_130820_MF_Meta_FD_187309 | JGI IMG/M metagenome (GOLD analysis project Ga0209084, IMG submission 187309) | Freshwater microbial communities from Lake Croche, Canada to study carbon cycling - C_130820_MF_MetaG (SPAdes) (version 2) | ecosystem: Environmental > Aquatic > Freshwater > Lake... | reverse complement strand
AACAACCTGCAATCAAAGTCCCTGGATCTTCTTGTAATGATTCAATACAACAAAAAATTTTACTAATGCACGTTTCTTCGGTTGCCAAAAAGGTGAAAGTCAAAGTCAAAAAATAATCTTGCTTTATAATAAATGAAGAACCGTTTGGGTATTCAATATATATCTTCTTCAAACACGAATGTTGCTTCTTGGAACAACAATCTCACCTCCGGTCAAAATCTAGGAAAAATGGGGACCAACAGTGGTTCTCTAATAAGAAAGTTCAATCATTGCAAAGGTTCTGGTGTACCCGATGTTTTGGAATGCACACTGAATCCAGGTTGTTGTCCTCAAAAACAAGAAGAAGAAATAGAAGAAATACAAATTTACTCTGTAGCAGGAGGCATTTATCAGGATACAAATAAGTCAACATACCCTTTTGTTTATAACCAAGTCAATGGTGAATGGGATTCTGTCGCTACAGATATTTCCTTTTCCAACGCTGCTACCGATCCAAATGCTTTAATCAGTACTGTTTCTTCTTCTGCTCCCGGTTACGCCGTCGCCGGAGGACTCTATAATGATAGAAATAATAAAACCCTTGCCTTTGTTGTCAATCAAAAAGAAGGTGTGTGGGATTCTTTCGTCACTGATATTTCCTTTGTCAACGCTGCTACCAATCCATATGCTGTTATTTTTATGAGTTCGGTTTCTTCTTCTGCTCCTGGATATGCTGTCGCCGGAGGTCTTTATCAGGATACAAATAATAAAACCCAAGCCTTTGTTGTCAATCAAAAAGAAGGCGTCTGGGATTCTGTAGCCACTGATATTTCCTTTGTTAACGCTTTTACCAATCCAAATGCTGGAATCATTTCGGTTTCTTCTTCTGATCCAAGTTACGCTGTCGCCGGAGGCTTTTATCAGGATGCAAATAATCATAGACAAGCCTTTGTTATCAACCAAGTCAAGGGTACCTGGGATTCTGTCGCAACTGATATTTCCTTTGTCAACGCTGCTCCCAATCCATTTGCTTCTATCACTTCGGTTTCTTCTTCTGCTCATGGTTACGCTGTCGCCGGAGGCAGTTATAATGATGCAAATGGTGGTTACCAAGCCTTTGTTGTCAATCAAGCCTATGGTACATGGGGTACACCCACAGATATTTCTTTTATCAACCCTCCAACCTATCAATTTCCTTCAATCACTTCTGTTTCTTCTTCTGCTCCCGATCACGCTGTCGCTGTAGGCTATTTTCAGGGTAAAAGTAGTAGTAGATCAAAGTCTTTCATTATCAACCAAACAAACGGTCATTGGGATACTACAGCCACATTTGTTGATTTTGCCAACTTGGCTATTGATCCATATTCAGTTATTAATTCGGTTTCTTCTCCTGCTCCTAACTACGCTGTCGCCGGAGGCACTTATCTGGATTCAGAAAATAGAACCCAGGCTTTTGTAATCAATCAAGTGAAGGGAACCTGGCAACAACCTTTACAAATTACTCTCCCTTATGATGCTTGTTTGAATTCTACAGTAGTTGGGAGAGTTTGTTCGGTTTCTGCTAGTGCTCCTGGATACGCCGTGGCCGGAGGAACTTATAAAAATACAACAGGCTTTTATGAAAGTTTTGTGATTAACCAAGTGAATGGCATATGGCAACAACCTGCAATCAAAGTCCCTGGATCTTCTTATTCACGTATAAAAGACATATTACAACCAATACACGTTTCTTCGGTTGCCAAAAAGGTGAAAGTCAAAGTCAAAAAATAATCTTGCTTTATAATAAATGAAGAACCGTTTGGGTATTCAATATGTATCCTCCAATACGAATATCGCTCCTTGGAACAACAATCTCACCTCCGGTCAAAATCTAGGAAAAATGGGGACCAACAGTGGTTCTCTAATAAGAAAGTTCAATCATTGCAAAGGTTCTGGTGTACCCGATGTTTTGGAATGCACACTGAATCCGGGTTGTTGTCCTCAAAAACAAGAAGAATTATCTGTTTTCTCAGTTTTTGGAGGAATTTATACGACAAACGATGGTAGCAATCATGCTTTTGTTTTAGACCAAGTCAATGGAACATGGCAATCATCTTTTACTGATATTTCCTTTGGAAATCCTAACTTACAACCAAGTTTTATTAACGTATGTTCTTCGGCTCCCGGTTACGCTGTGGCAGGAATAACTTGTGAATTTAATAATAATACTTCAAAAGCGTTCATTATCAATCAAAAAGCAGGTGTTTGGGATTCTTCTGCTACAGAGATTTTGTTTCAAGACCCAAATGCTAGTATCAATTCAGTTTCTTCTTCTGCTCCAGGTTACGCCGTCGTCGGAGGCAGTTATCGGGATATAGATGGTTATGACCAAGCCTATGTTATCAACCAAGTGAATGGAACCTGGGATTCTTCGGCTACCAAAATTGTCTTTGACAACGCTGCAACCAATCCAAATGCTTCCATTGTTTCGGTTTCTTCTTCTGATCCAAGTTACGCTGTCGCCTGAGGCTTTTATAATGATACAAATGGTGGTTTACAATCCTTTGTTATCAATCAAACTAATGGTGTATGGGATTCTGTCGCTACAGAGATTTTATTTCAAGACGCATCTTCCAATCCATTTGCGGGATTAGGTACTATTTCTTCTTCTTCCCCTGGTTATGCCGTTGTTCCAGGGAGTTATATAGATAAAAATAATATCCGTCAAAGCTTCATCCTAAATCAAAAAGCAGGTTTTTGGGATTCTTTTCCCACAAAGATTTTGTTTCCAGAAGGCGGAGGTTTTGAAAGATTTACATCAACCTTTGTTTCTTCTTCTGCTCCAGGTTACGCCGTGGCCGGAGGCACTTATTTAGATATACACAAAAACGCCCAAGCCTATGTTATTAATCAAAAAAGAGGTATATGGGATTCTCATATCACAAAGGTACTCACAGATTTTACTCGTAGTGCAATAACTAGTATTTCTTCTTCTTCGCCTGGTTTTGCCGTAGCTTCAGGAATATATCAAGATAAAAATGGGGATTTTAATACTTTTTTATTGAATCAAAAATCAGGTGTATGGGATTCTCACGTTCAAAATATTGCGTTTCAAGACATTTCTTCGAATCATTCTGGAACTATCTTTTCAGTTTCTTCTTCTGCTCCTGGTTACGCCGTAGGTGGAGGGTATTATTTAGATGCAAGTAATCATCTACAAATGTTTAGAATAAATGAAGTAAACGGGGTATTACAACCTCCACATAAAATTGTTAATTCATCTGCCGCCCGTTTATTAAATACTTATAGTACAACTTCTGTATCCTCTGTAGTAAAAAAGTAAAAATAACATATAGAAAATATAATAATTTAGAATAATATTGTAAAATTATTATAGAATACATGAACAATACTAATTCTCAAAATAGACAAGAGATTCCTCACCCATTAGAGATACCTCACCCATTAGAGATACCTCACCCTCAAGAAAAAGGCTATACAATTTACACCAAAGAAAATTGTCCATATTGTACCAAGGTAAAAAAGTTGTTACAGGACGAAAAAACTTTGATCATCCCTTCCGATGATTATTTGTTACAAAATCGCGCCGGGTTTTTGAAAACCATACAAGATCGCATCAAATTTGAATACAAAACCTTTCCCATGGTTTTTCACGACGGCGTATTTCTTGGCGGTTTCACGGAAACCCAACTTTTTTACGATAAAGAGCATCTATCGTTTGAGGAGTGGCAAGAAATCAAACATGACAAAGAAACCTATATAGATCCAAGTTATCTACCAAAAATCAATCTCAAACATTCTGGTTATCATTATAATTTTACGTCTCATGTATCAACTAATAGTACCGACGTTTGTAATTGTTTGATGACCCCTTGTTCGTGTATACATCGCGACAATTGTTCTCTTTTATGAAATAACTTTCACACCTGATTTTTTGTATTGATAGCATTGCGAAACGCGATATTCGCGCAACAACGCGGTATCAATTTCGTCAAAGAATTCCTTCTTCTTATTTGTCGTCAAAAGAAACAATACGTGTTTCTTTTGTTGAACCGTATCCAAAAGCCGCGACCAATTCTTTTTCATTCCACGACCCTTGAAAACATATTGTTTTTTCTTTTCTTTTTCTTGTTTTTCTTCATAATTTTCACCACTATAATGTTCTTCGTTTCTGTTCATGAAAAGAAAATCTTCTACTTCGTCCAAGATCAAGACCAAGGGACACAATGCGTCTGGTTGTATATAATTGTATAAAGCTTCAAAACTGTATACCAAGGAATTATCATAATGAATAAATTCTTCAAAATCCAAACACAACCATGCATTCAACTTGTTGGCCAACAATCTCCCCGTCGTCGTCTTTCCAAGACCAGGACTTCCAGATAAAAAATAAACACCACCACCCCCCTCTTTTTGTTCATAATCCGCCAAAATTAAATTGCATCCTTTTTGACAATTCCTATGAAAAACGTCGTTGTTGAAATGATCCATGGTTTTTATGTAGCTCTGGTTGTAATCACGCGATGAAAGCACAATCCTGTAATTTCCAGGCTCCAAACGTGTAATAATATCTTTTGTCAGCATAGCCTGTATACTCCACCAACCATACAAGTGTATGGTAAAAGTTTGGTTACTATGCGTACCAGATGAATTACGCTGACTACTTGTTGAATCATTCTGTTTGATATCAATGTATGCCAGATAGTATCCATCCCCCATAATAAATCCACTAGGAACGAGTTGTGTATTCACATGAACACGGTAATTGGTACAAAACCAATATGTCTTTGTTATTTTTTCCAAGAGACGTTCTGCTTCCAATTTTTTGGCAACATTGGAGGAGTGATAGCTGCGAATTTCCCAAATGAGAAAATTCCACAAGACGGAAAAAAGTAAAAAAACCGCATCACCCAATTTGTTGGAAAATGCACTTATTGCAATAATGTAATAATGTTCCAAGAGTTGCATTTTGTCTTTGTTTGAATATATAAATTACAAACAATTACTTTATATTTTTTTTTATAATGATTTATACGAAAGATGGATATACGAAAGATGGATATACGAAAGATGGATATACGAAAGATGGAGTGAAACCTAGTCTAAAAGTTAAATTGTGTAGGCAAATCCGAAACAATTGGGAGAGAAGAAAAACTCTAAAAAATATTATATTTTATTATACTATATTTACAATGGCAATAGATTATGATACAAATCTCGTGGATGATGATGATTTATTAACAAATACAAAAGAAAAAGAAAAAGAAATGACAACAACAACAACAACAACAACAAGTGATGACAAAGGAACGGTAGATGTGAATGAATTTGAAAAAGTGGCAGAAGATTTTTTGTTAAAAAACCAAAAAGTCTCGTTTGGGGAATTTAGAGACATGCAAACCTATTTCATCAATTTGGTTCTTTTTGTCGCAGAAAAGCAAGAGACAAAGGAAGACAAACATTTTTTCGTATTGTTTGCCTTTTACATGTATGTGAATTACCTGCTTTTTTTCTATGAAACCTTTGAAGAAGAAAAAGAAGAAGAGTCTGAATATTTACAATTAGGAGGCGTCAAAGAGTGGATCATTCGCAACGGAGAGACTATGAAAGTGGAGGAAGATGACATTCAAAAAGGAGATATTCCGCTCAGTGCCGCATCTGGGTTTCGGGAGGGAAATCGTGTTATCCAATATGGTAACGATTCACTCGCGGAAACCCGTCAAGGCGATGTAGTTGTCCCGGAACAAATGTTTCGCGATCCTGTTTCTACACGTTTGAATAACAAACAACAAGAATTATTACAGCAACTCCAAATGCAAGAACAAGTGATGGAGACAGAAAATCGCATTCGTGATCTACAAAGAATGCGCGATTTGAGTGATATTACATACGATGAGAGAAGACGTGTTTTGGAAGGTAAAATTCCCACCAATGAGATAATTACTTCCGCAGGACTTTCCATTGCCATGGGTATTGTTTGCTGTATTTGCATGGAAGTTTCCAGAAACATTGTGCAAAACCAAGTACAAAACATCACAACTGGTGTTACAAGTGTTGTTACAGGAACAGTGAGTGCGGTTGCAAGTGCAGCAACAAGTGAGAATGTACCCAAGGGAGCCATTGCGTTAGGAAATCTCTTTTACAATGTAGGCAGTTATACTAGCAAAAATGTCGCTTATGGTGCTGATTATTTGAGTAGTTTTTTTGTCAATCCAGAAGTAGTTCAATCCGTAACGGACAAAGCCACGCAAACGCAAGGACAAGCACAAGCACAAGATACATCCGCATTTATTTTACCGCAAGACACCTCCATATACGAGACTGTATGGAGTCAATGTATGGAAACGATGCGTGATTCTACATCGCGTACTAGTTTTCAATGTGGATTGGCGATTGCTGCATGTAGTTTGTGTTGTATGTACAGACAATCCGTCATACGTGCTAATGACACCAAGCGTAAGCTTGTTTTGGGATCCAAGATGTACGATGATGAGCGAAAACAAAACCAGCGAAATTTCAACCATGCGGCGAAAATAGTGGCTGCGGGTCTCGTGGGTGGACCTCTCGCCGCAGCGGCTACTTCTTATGCATCCAGATCAAGACAAGAACCACAAGAAGAACAACAAGAACAAGAACAACAAGAACAACCACAACAAGTTTACGAACAACAAGAAGAAGAAATTCTCACCTCTCCATCTCTACTAGAAACGACTGGCATGAGACAAAGAAAACCTTTTCCTTTTGAAAAAGGAGGTAAAATTACAAAAAAGAGACAAGCAAAAAGAAACAAAAAGACAAAGAAGCCGAGAAAGCAGACAAAAAACATAAAGAAATCCAAAAAGGCCAAGAAATCAAACAAGAAAAAGACGACGAGAAAATAAGATATAAAACAAATAAAACAAATAAAACAAATAAAACAAAGACAAGTATAATTAAGTATTGTTATGAAAACTTTATTATACATGGAAGATATAAGCGAAACCGGGACAAACAGGTGGTTTCGTTTGAACAAAAACAATCTCCTCACAGCACCCAAAGGTATCATACGTATCGCTCGTTACGACACTGTTTTTTACCCCTCTTTGCACCAAGGATATTACGGAGATATATACATGAAGCGATTTATAAGAAAATGGAAACGCCTTTATAAAAGAAAAAAAGAGAGAAAAACAGCCGAAAATGTTTTAGGTGGATTTTTATGTCAGGATATCGTCAAAGAGATTGTTGAATTTATTTAGTCCATTGTTTACCTTATTTTATAGTCACCTCTTTCGCCACTCGTTTGATGATTTTGTTATAATTCATCAAATCTTTCTCCTTGTCACAAGCACCCAACGACTCCCCCATAATTTTCAAATACTGATCACTCTTTTTGGATTCACTATCCCGACATTCGGGGTTCTCCTTTTTCCACATTGGTATCGTCTTTATATTTTTGTCCGCAATTTTCTTTATAGCTTCAATAAGTACGGGACGTTCGTTTCCCCAGACATTGTCTTCTTTGACATACATGGTTTCTCTCTTTAAATCGCTGCAATGAATGGGTCGTTTACAAACATCCAATTCCTTCAATCCCTTGACGAAAATCTGGGAGATTCCTTCCACAAATCCCATTTGTCCCACATTTTCCAAGTCCGTAAAAGAGATTTGGAGAGAATTCACAAAGTCCGTTATATTGAGTGCATCTTTGCATTTCTCATTGAGAAACACATTCAAATTGAATTTATTGTTATTGTTCACAATGTTGTTGTAATTGGTGTTGTTTTGTATGACCATCTTTTGAGTAAACATCTCCACCATCTGCTTGTTTTGATCCAACAACAACTTTTGAAAATCGTTATTTTGCTTCATTATGTCCATAATTATTTGATTTGTTTGATTATTTATCTCACCATTTTCATCAGGCGTTTTTAAGGGGTGTGTAAAAACACACTTTTTCTTATGTTTCCATAAACCACTTATCGTTTTGAATTCTCTTAAACATGAGCATACATGCTGCGGCGTTATTAATGATTTTTTACTTTTCCAACTTTTTCCATGGACATGTTTGCGTGTGGCGAGGTGCCTATCAAAATCACTTTGTTTGCTACATCCAAAGTCACATGCAGTGCAAACAAATTTTTGTTGCTTTTCAGCTATTTCCATCTTTTCTAAAATAGGATAATATTTAAAAACGCCGGGACTGGACGAATTCAGTTTCAAAAAAAATTATCGTAACAAAACAAGAATTATTTTTTTGGTGACCTTACCATAAAAATTCATTATGGTCACAAATGAAAAAAAATTCAAAAGTCCTTTACTACTTTTGAAAAATGGACATAAAAAATGTCCAAAAACGAAAAGCCAAAAATACTTTTGGGAATTTTTATTCATTTTTTGCAAAATCACTGAAAAAAAGGCACTGTTTGCCGACTTTATCGTCTCCCGACCAGAATTATTTTTTTTGGACCAATGCATAAGCTCCCGCCCGGCCTGAAAATCGGCAAACAGTCCGTGAGAGCATGGAATTGCCGGGCGTTCTTTAAGTTGTTTTATTATATATATTATTTCGGGGGTGGGCGTTCTCTCTTGTTGCTTTTTTGGGAAAGACAAAAGGGAAAAAGAAAGGAGAAACGAATGAATCAAAACAATCAATTGACCTTTTTCTTTTTTGGAAATAGAACCAAGAGAGAAACCAAAGAGTTTTTAACCCTTGAAGATTCAAAATGTACAAGGTGTAAAGGGAATTTATAAAGTAAAACTAGACAATTATAAAAATTATTTTAAATATGCTTATAATTTGAAAGAAGGTTACGAATTAAAAATGAAAAAAACAATATATAAAAATATGATTTATACGAAATACGGAGTGTAACGTAGTCTGGGAGTTAAATTGTGTAGGCAAAGCCGTAAAATTTACACATATTTAATATCATGATACGGACAACTATAAACATTTATATGTAATTTTTTCAAATTATATTTTATAGTATAACTATCCCATATAGTATGTAAATGATGAGTGTTATAGTCATCCATAATTAATATTGTTCCATGTTTAGATAATCTATATGAATTTTTAATATCGCTATGAGCAACTTCAGAATGGTGTCCTCCATCTATATGTATTAAATCATAAGTATTATTAATATTCCGTAATGTTTTTCTGCTATCTCCAAGTGTAATATTTACTCTATCTCCAAATGTTTCTTTAATTTTTTTATAACAAGGCATTGTATATTTATGCTCACCTAAATCAAAACAAGATATACGAATATTTGGATTACTAATAAGCATTAACAATGTAGAGAACCCAGAATTAAACCCAATTTCCATTACGTTTTTTATATTTGTATTTAATACTAAATTACTTATATTTTTTGTTTTATTTAAAAACCTATCAGTATAATTGGTTGTGCGATGTAACATAAAAATATTCCCTTCTAGATCTTCACCGCAAGCACGAATAATTGGTAATAAATTTGTATCAATAAATAGTTTTGTTTTATTAATATTATTATTTATAGTAAAATCTTTCAAATCATTTAAAAAAATAGTCATAAAATAGATTATATTTTGATATACTCCAAGTCCTCCTGAAAAATGATGTATCACTTTATCACTATGAATATTATAATCATTATTCACAACAAGTGTTTTTAAAATTTTATTATTGTATAAATTATATTTGAAAGCATTGTATACAATATATGGTTGGTCATAACAAGAAAACTTGTAAGGTCTATTAATCATATCTTCATTTATTTTATTGAATAAATCCTTTATTTTTTCGCAATTATTGAACAATAATATACCGCTTGAAAATGCGGTTTTATCTTCATAATTATTTTTTTCATTACCAAATAATGTTTTCCCCCAAAAATCAGTATTGCTATCTATTTCACCTTCTTCTAATACATATAATATATCTTCTTGACAAACATCAAATACCTTATTGATATGATCCTTTACTAAAATATCAGTATCTAAATAAAGTATTTTATTGTAGTTTTTTATAGAATCTAATTTAAACAAATCTAATTTTGCTTGACACTCTTTATCTAAATCGTTATATGTATCATTTATTTCAAATTTTATTATTTTTTTTTTATATAAATGACTTTGTTTAATATTATTCATAAATGATGTAGATGTATAAATTAATATATTCGTATTTTCATCCAAATTACCATAAATAAATATACTTTCTAAAAGAAGAAAAAACATGTTCACATATTTTTCTTGGTTAAATACACAACACAAAATACAATTCATTGAATTCTATTATACATATATATATAAAAAATGACAACAATATAAACTAATTATTTCTCATATTTTAAATCTTCAAGGGTGTAAATACGTTTTTTATTTTTGAATATTTTTCTTCACATGGGTCATCGCATAAAAGATAAATATCTTGAATAATGCGGCCATAAAAATATTTAAAGATAACAAAATATAATATACAAATGAAACATTACCAACGTTTGCTTTCTTCTGTTTCCTCCCGCATTATAAATCTTGAAAAACCAATTTGCGCACTCTGTGTGAATTTTATTGAACCCAAAAGTGCCAGATATGAAGATCAAGCTTACGATTACAAAAAAGTAGGAAAATGTGGTTTGTTTGGAAATAAAGATTTAGTGACGGGTAAAATTGAATATGATTATGCCATCCATTGCAGAACCGATAAAAAAAAATGCGGTCAATATGGATTATTATTTACAAGAAAAAATGAAAAATGAAAAATGAAAAAGGAAAAATAAAAAATAAAAAATAATATTTTTTGTTTATAAGATATTATTTTTTTATTGGATTACTTGGAATAGAGATTCTGGAATTCTTTCTCTCTTTGTTGTTGCAACTGTTCTACGGTTAAACCTTCTGGCAATTTACTCGCTTTGTTTGGCGATACTTCATCATCCGGTGTATGAATTGTATCCTGGTAATTGAGATGCACATAGTTGTGCATTTGTCTGGTACCACCATTCCCTTTGGCGGTTAATTCTTCTGGTTCCATGTCTAAAAAACTATAACTATCTGAAACAATACCGAAACCAGAACCGCCGCCAAAAGAAAACGCCATTGGTTCCATATTGTTTTGCGTTGCCTGGCGAACAGCGACTTCTTGTTGCGGTTTTAAATAATTTTGAATAGCATCACCATATAAAACTTCGTAATTTTTATTCAAAAGAAGAAGTGCTGGAACACGATTGACATTCTCCGGCATGACAATTTTTTGACCATTTTCTAAAACAATAAAGAGTTTGTCATTTTCCTTAATTCTTTTGTCTATGCAAATAAAATGAATGTCCTTGGATACCTTTGTTTTGGAAAGCCCCTGTAAAAGCTTTTTAGAATGTTCACAATAATTACTATAATACAAAATAGAACTCATTTAAAATATTATATTTTATTTATTTGTTGTTTTTAACTCTTTTTTTTTGAATTTTATATTAAAGATAAAAATTGGTTACAATAATATACGATATATAAAAAATATGTCATTTACAATTGGTAAAAATACATACGGTCATCAACATATAAAATTACGTCATTGGGGTGAACCTACCAAATTGGTTGTAGGAAATTTTTGTTCTATCGCTTTTGATGTTACAATATATTTAGGTGGAAACCATAGAATGGATTGGGTTACAACTTTTCCTTTCCCTAATAATCCAGTTTTGGAAAATAATAATATTGAAAGAAGCACAACTGTAGGTACAAAAGGAGATGTCGTGATTGGAAACGACGTTTGGATTGGTGATAATGTTACCATTATGTCAGGTATTACTATTGGAGATGGTGCATGTATCGCATGTAACAGTCATATAGTCAAAGATGTAGAACCTTATAGTTTGGTTGGTGGAAACCCTGCAAAATTAATAAAGTATAGATTTACGGAGGAGCAAATAAAAAAACTATTGGAAATAAAATGGTGGTTTTGGGAAGATGAAAAAATAAACAAATATGTTCCTTTGTTATTGAATGAAAACATTGATCAATTTATATCTGCTGCAAATGAAAATAATTGATATTTTGTAAAAAATTGATTAAAAAGAATATTACAACAATATAGTATATAAAAGCAAAAAGATGAACGTCAGTATACAAAATCCACTTGAAAAAGACAATATTTTGACATTTACAATGCGTGGTGTCAATGTGAGTTTAGCAAATGCATTACGAAGAACTATTTTATCTGATATCCCCCTTGTCGTATTCAAAACTTCGCCTTATGAGAAAAACAAGGCAAACATAATGGTAAACACAACCCGTTTGAACAATGAGATTTTGAAACAGCGTTTGAGTTGCATTCCTATTCATATCAAAGATTTGGCCCTTCCCTTGGAAAACTATCTATTGGAAGTAGATATGGAAAATACGACGGATACAACCATTTATGTGACGACGGAGCATTTCAAAGTGAAAAATGTAGTCAAAGGAGATTATTTGAGCGAAAGAGATACGCGTTCTATTTTCCCTGCCAATGATCAAACCGGTTATTTTATTGACTTGGTTCGTTTGCGTCCCCGTATTTCTGAAGAGCTTCCTGGTGAAAAAATCCATTTCACATGTGAGTTTTCTATTAGTACAGCGAAAGACGACGGCATGTTCAACAGTGTTTCTACTTGTTCTTATGGATACAGTGTGGATGATTTAAAAATGGAGGAGGAACTAAAGAAAAAGAAACAGGAATGGCGGGATCAGGGGTTGGCCGACAAGGAAATCTTGTTTGAAGTAGAAAATTGGAAGTTGTTAGACGGCAAACGCATCACAATGAAAGATAGTTTTGATTTTATCGTGCAAACTGTCGGTGTTTTTACAAACCAAGAATTAGTACACAAAGCCTGTGATATTTTATGCGAAAAATTGGTGGAATTGAATACATTGTTTGAGACTGACCAGGTGGAGATAAAAGACACGGAATCCACTATGGTCAACGCATTTGACATCATAATTGAAAATGAGGATTATACTATTGGCAAAATCTTGGAATATTTCTTGTATGCACTCTTCTTTGAAGAAGTTAAAATTCTTACCTTTTGTGGTTTCAAAAAACTTCATCCACATGACCATCACAGTATCATTCGCTTAGCATACAAAGAAAATGTAGATAAATCCAATGTAAAACAGAATTTTGTGGTTTGCATTGAAGAAGCGCTCAAGGTGTATAAAAAGATTAAGAAGGACCTATAAAATAAAACCTGTATACTCGTTTATAAACTGGCTTATCGTGTGAATGCGATTCAAATACGTATGATTGTCACGGACATTCTCCATCAACCTAACAATATGTTTGTTTTTTAGAGGTTCTTTTTCAAAACGGAGGCCTTTTTTTAATAATTCACCGATATCACGATGATATAAAATTTGTCTATCAAACAATTCATAGACAACCGGGTTGTTTGTCATGCCCATTTTCCCATAACTAATGTTTTTGAAAATCCTGCAGGGAATGTATTTGGTGTGTAATTGATATCGGTCTTGCAAAGCGGGGGCGACAACTGATTGTTGAATCAGTTGTATGTTTTCTTCTAGTGTTTTTACTGTGGAATGGGTTGGATGTGAAAAAGGACCATAATGAATCAATTTTACACCCATACTTGCACAGACACCTTTGAATTGAAACCATACATCTGTCATAGAACCAATTAGAAAAAGGGTATGGGGGCTACTTTTCATAAACGGAAGAGCTTTGATGTTCGCGTTGATTTCTTCTGGTAATAAATCGGTGGCCCAATACATATACAAACACTGATAACCGTCAATCAATGCCTGATATTCGTGTTTTGTTCCATATGACAATGGCTTATAAATACAGTTTTTTCCTTTATCCTTGTTTTCACCTGTTTCATAGAAATCGCGCGGGGATACTTTTAATACTACAATGTGTTCCTTGGGTACACCAGGATAATCACCTTTGTCTACATAATGAGATAAATACAAACAATCCTGTAGACATGGAATTTTTTTATTGGCACCGTGTTCTGTTATAAAGAGAGAACATGAGAAATCAATCGTGTCTACCAGATCATCATCATCCAACCATAGAGTTTTGAAACCTAAATATTGAAAGGCGCGAAAAAAAGCATTGTGTATATAACTATGTGTATGCGTATGCAATTTATGACCCCATACAATGACTTGTTTTATTTGTATTTTTTCCATGATATTGAGATAGATAAGATGAGATAGTATTTTCCTTTTAATCCTTTTACGAATCCACCTTTCAAAAAAGGTGGAAAAAAATGGTTTATTTATGTTTTTTTTGTAGTACATCAATAAGTATTTTCATTTGTTCCAAATCTATTTCTCTGTTTCCATTGTGATTCCTAAAAAATGCATAATTTCCTTTTTCTACCATTGTTTCCAATGCCGTTTTATCTCCTTCTGTATTGGGAACAAAGATAAAAACATTCCCTGGTAATCCTTCTGGATGAATATCCTTTCGGTGTTCGCGTATAAAAATACCAATAGCCAAATCATCAATGATGTCACGACGAATGAGATCCTTTCTATTTATTACGTCTTGTGCGACCCATTTTGATAAAAGAATAGAAGTACCTGACCCAAACCTGGTTCCGTACCAGGTTTCATCTTTTACCCCGCCTTTTTCATCCATCCATGCAAGTGTATTTATATATCCACCACCATATTCCAAGGAAGGATTTACTTCCAATAGAGGAATCAAAATATTAAAATTCACAATCGTACTTATATTACTACGTACTACAAAATCATGGTTGTTTTGTATTTCATCTTTGAAATAATCCAAAGCAAGAATCGTTTTATCTAAAATACCTGGTACATAGGTCTCATTTCCCTGAATATACAATATATCGTCTTTCAATTCGTACATGGAAGAAATATCGGGAGAAAAACAATAAAAAATAGTTTTTACATGGGGAAACTCTTTGTAATATTTTGATAAAATTTGATGCATGGAATCATAGGGTCCTCCTTGATCATGTGAAAAAAGAACTAAATGTAATATTTTCATGTTTTCTTTATTATTATTATTTTTTTTTATATCGTTGTTTTTCTCTTTGATGTAATACTTTTTCATAAATGCGTATATAAAAATACAAATACCAAGTAGAAAAAAGAAAAATAAGAAAGAGGAAAACCAATTACCTTTTGTTGTTGTTGTTGTTATTATTTTATTTATATGTATAGGTTTTTCCATATTATTATACTATACTACAAAAATATTATAACAATCATTTTTGAAAATGAATCTCTAAAAAAATAACATAAAAAAATCATATGAAATGTATATAATAATAATAATTCATGTCCAACAAACCGTCCATTTTAACCGCTTTCAATGAACATTTTATAGAGTTTTTGAATGATGTACAAACGGTTTTTCCTACCGATCCTGATATTTTGGCAGCTAAAAATTCATTGTCATTGATTCGTAAAGCAAATCCCAAGCTTTTTATAAAAGCATGGGTTTCTTATGTTGTAGGAAAATATCAGAATATGATTGAAGAAGGTAACATTGATTTTTTTATTCACAAGGATTATGCAGAAGATTTAGTAGACACAGAAAATCAGAATAAAATCATAGAGGGTATTGATCGGTTAAGAAAACCCATCAGTACCTTGACAAAGGAAAACCAGCAAAAGGTAATGAAATATTTACAAAATTTGAATAAATTGGCGATGATGTATGATTCAACCTTTTAGTCAACCTTTTAGAAAAAGGTTGATCCAAAATGCTGCCTGCGGCAGCATTGCTGATTATCTTTGTATAATAGATTTGCTGTATAATAGATTTGCTGTATAATAGATTTGTGTAAGAAAAACTGCCAAATGTGTGTGTGTGTGTATGTATGTGTGTCAGTTTATTTTTAAGATTTTTATATTTTATACTTTATACTTTATTTTATATTTACACCCTTGAAGATTTAAAACCGCACCTTTCTATGTAAAATGAAAGGAAACTTCAAGGTTTGCCTATTTCAAGGCATGTAAATTTTGATTTTGGGAATTCTTCTAAAAACCCTGATGAGTTA
>Ga0209084_1002068_pt1 | contig 16012 bp, 13 predicted proteins | sample C_130820_MF_Meta_FD_187309 | JGI IMG/M metagenome (GOLD analysis project Ga0209084, IMG submission 187309) | Freshwater microbial communities from Lake Croche, Canada to study carbon cycling - C_130820_MF_MetaG (SPAdes) (version 2) | ecosystem: Environmental > Aquatic > Freshwater > Lake... | reverse complement strand
AGGCGGCGCTGGCGGCGGTGGTTCTCGCCCTCGATCTTGCGAACCATGTCCGCCACCTCGGCTATAGCCAAGGCGGTATGATTGAGGCCATTGACCTGCTCCGAATTGAGCCGGGCGTATTCTCCGCTGTTCATAGCCCCCGCAATGTGGGTGGCGATGGTGTCGGCGTAGTCGGACGCGAGATTGCCGGGATTGCGGGCAAAATAGGTGGCATGGTTCTTCATGCTGAGGCTGTAGGGGCTGGGTTTGGTGGGTTTGAAGATGTGCATTTTTCATTCTCCTCGATTGGTAACAGGCGCATAATCAGCATTGTCGCAAAATTCGCAAGGACTTTTTGCAAAGTTTGCTCAAAAAGGGCTTGCAGCCCACCCCTCACGGGAATAAGTTTCGCGTGTTGCGTTAACCCAATGCGATGAGAAGGAAAATTTTGTGACCCCAAAGGAATACCTTGATTTACGGCGTGCCGAACTTGAAGCCCGCATTGCGATCAAACGCGAGGAGATTGACCGTTACACCGGGCTGATTGCCGTGATTGACCAGATTGTTGCGGAACGGACGCAGCCTGTGGTGACGGTTGTGCCGCCCATGGTTGACTTGTTTGCCACCGCCGCTGAGATGCCCTCGCAACCCGTGCCGGTGCCAGTTGCCGAAGAGCACTTTGGCGTGGTGATACCGAAACTCCCGCGCCCGGAGCCCATTTGGGGCAGGAAAGCAGAAGCAGGGAAAACAATTTACGAATTTCTTAAGAACGACAAAAGCGGCAAGGCCCGCACCTTAAACTACCTTGCTAAGCGCCTTGCTTTGACCCCTGGTACGGTTTCAGGCGCGGTGTCGCGGATGGGCAAGGCCGGTTATGTCAGGAAAAGCGGGCGACGTGGGGAAGGTTGGGTGTTTGTGCGATGAGTGAGCATGAGTGGAAACCCGGTGATCGGGCGATGGTGATTATAGAGCGGCGGATTTCAAGCCACATTCTTGCTCTCAAAAGCAAAAGCGGAATTTCAAGCGATCTTTGGGACGGAGCCCTTTACCCCCTCCCCGCCCCTGCCTCAAACCCGCATCAGGTGTTGCGGGATGCGGTTGTGGAGGCGGCGTTGAAATGGCAAAAAAACCATTCCGCTCCGTTCATCGACGATACACCAATGGAGACCGCAAATTTGTATAGTTCTGTTTTGGTCCTTTGCGCCGCCCTCACGCCGCCCAAGCCTGTTAACCCGATGGAGGCCTTGCGGAACGCCTGGGATGCCCCGCGTGGGTTGATGTGGGCCGAGGGGGTCCAGGATGCGCTTGATGCCGCAGAAAAAGCTTGGAAAGAGAAATCATGACCATCACGGATCAAATGGTGGAGGCGGCGCTGCAAGCGTATTGCGGCCAGGATCACCAATTGGATTTCGGCGTGTTGCCGGACTACATTGCAGCCATGCGCGCCGCCCTCGAAGCCGCCGATGCCGCAGCGTGGCAGCCGATTGAGACGGCGCCAATGGATGGGGGGGCAGTGCTTTGTTGGCCATTCGTGTATTTCGGTTTGTTTGAGGGGCGGGGAGAGCAAGAGATTGTTGTCGGCTATTTCAGCGATGACGATTGGTGGTGCGAAAATGCACCAACTGCAAAACGATTTGAGCCTACCCACTGGCGTCCCCTGCCCGCAGCACCAAAGGAAACAACGTGATGGACAAGCCGATCCCTGAGCCCGACGACCTTACCGCTGTGTGGCTTGCTGCAAAAGCTGAGGATGCCGCCACCATCGCCGCCCTCCGCGCCGAGGTGAAGCGGCTGGTCAAGGCGGGGCGGGCGATGACGGAATGCGATCTTGGTTTGGTGCCAGATGAAGGCTGCACCTGCGCCGCGTGTGAAGCGTGGTACGCCCTGCGCGACGCTCTCGAACCATTTAAGGACATGACCCCATGATCCTTTACATCGAAGTCGTTGACGCCATCCTCGCCCTGCTGAAACGGAGATTAGGTCATGAGTGACCCCATGACCCGTATATCCAACAGAAACCTGCCGCTCTTGCCAGTCGAGCCCGGCACAATCCCTATCCCCGCCTTGGCAATCCCCAAGCGCGCACGCACGCCGCATGCCCGGTGGGGGTTGGAACGTCTGACACTAGGACAAAGCGTTTACATGGACGGCGCCCAAGCGCACCCCAAAAAACTTCTTTTTGAAATCAAGAAGAATCGGGGCATTTTGTTTTCGGCGCGCACGTATTGGGACGAAAACGGGGAGCCTATTGGCGTCCGTGTCTGGCGGGTAGTGTAAATCAAAGACGATTGACGATAACTCAATGCGAGAATAGGCTGGCGAGACCAGCTTTTCATTAACATCGCATTGGGTTTACCGTGAAATTTTTGATCACCATGAACATGCCAACCAAAAATGGCAACCAAATCCACCAGATTATTGGTGAACACCTTGCTCCAAGCCTGTCCGATCTTTTGAAAGAACTTCAGGAAAAAGACTTTGTTCTGGTTGAAGAGTTTTACCGGGACAACGACGCCGCCGGCAACGGCATCTATTACAGCGTGGGCGAGACCGCCATCAACCACCGATACATTGGCAAAATCAAAGTGATGTCCGCCAACAACCACATCAACCGGCCAGCAACGGCCAGGGGCAACCGAACGCCATGATGCTTCAGCTTAACCCGCCGCTGCCCGTGATGACGCCCCACGGCCCCGCATTGGCCCATGTCATCCTTGACTACGGCCCGGAGCACAACCTGTTCTGGGTGTGCTTTCAGGACGACAACGCCGAGTGCTGGACCTGGGCGAATCACGATATCCGCGCCCAGGCCAACATCACAATGGGCAGGCAGCCGCCGAAGGGGCGGTAGGTTAATTTAGCAAAAAGAAAAAATTACCGCTGTTTGACGTATAAGTAAGCACGATGATGCCCTGGCCTCCTGTGCCGCCACCACTTGTTTGCCTACCGCCCGCACCGCCGTAATTTCCTCCGTTAGCGGGAGCCGTTGCAGTGCTAGATGCTCCGCTACCGCCACCGCCTGGGCCGGCAACGGCACCATCGGACGTTTGAGTCCAAATGTTTCCAGTGCCACCATTGCCGCCCGTTCTGAACGAACCCGTTGAGAACTGCCCACCGCCGCCAGAGTTAAGGCCCCCGTTTCCGGCTGCCGCAGAAGTTGTGCCGCCAGAGCCTCCGTTGGGGCCTCCACCTGTTCCACCCGCTGTGCTTGTCGCATCCGTTGCAGCGGATCCTCCATTGGGCGCCCCACCCGCACCAAGGCCGCCGCCAACAACAGTGTAAGGAGCACTACCGGCACCGCCCGCGCCAGAAGGACCGCCAGCACCGCCAGAACCACCGGCTCCTGCCGTGCCATTGGGGCCACCTGCACCGCCCAAACTTATGCTTGTGCCAATGCTTCCGGTATTAGCTGCGGCACCTGAAGATGTAGTCCCAATAAGGCCGCCTGTTGCCAAAACGCCATTAGTCACAGCGGTAGGCGTTGTTCCAGTAGTCGAGAACCACGTTGAACCGCCATTAGTGTTTACAGCGCCTGCACCAATAGCAACGGTATAAGACGTGCTGGCGGCCAACGTAAAATGACTAGCATCTGAACTTGAAACGCGGGCGTAGTTTCCGCCGCTAGACCCCCCCACTCCAGATGCATTAGAGCCTCCAGCGCCAGCCCCAATGACTTCAACTGTCCAAGAACTTCCGAGGTCAGACGGAGTGGTGAAAGATGTGCCAGACGTTATGAAAACTACTTTTGTGGCCATAATCAAACACCTACATCAAAAAATGTGCCATTTGCCGGATTGTAAAACCAGCCAATGCCGCACTGGGGGCCGTTTGTGATGTCGATCAACTCGCAGCCATTAGGCGGTGGATCCACGTTGGCATCAGCCATAATGATGTTTAACACGATAAGATTGGAAAGTTGAACAACCGCAGCAACCATTTAAACCCCCTTTAGGCCACAGCCACACAACGCCACGCGCTGCCCGCCACATTCCAAACGAAACCAACATCAAGCCGCGCTGTTGTAACTGTAGTCGTCGGAAGGGCAACCGTGGAAGCCTGAAAAGACGCACCCCAGGTTAAGGCAATAGCCGTGGTTCCTGTGATGGATATCCACAATTTTTGCCCGTTTACGGGAGTGCCTGAAAGATTGGTTGTAAACGATGTGATGGCGACCGTTTGCCCCGTGATCACCATCATATCATAGTTGTCGGTGTTCAACGTGGGGGTAGCGGAATTGGCCGTGCTGGCATTTACGCGCGGCGTATAAACCGCCGCGCTGCTGGTCCAAGTTGTTCCGTTCGACTTCAGCACATTGCCGGTCGCCCCCGGCGCCACGAATTGCACGGCGCTGGTGCCGTTGCCCAGGATGACGTTGTTGGCAGTTAGCACCGTCGCGCCCGTGCCGCCGTAGTTGGCGGCAAGGGCAGCCGTAGGCGTCAAAGAACCAGACGCTACCGCGCCCGCCACGGCAATGTTGGTGCCGTCAAAGGTGAAATTGGCGCTGCCCGCGAGGCTGCTGGCGTTGTTGTATTGGACCTGCGTGTTGCTGCCCCCAGGCGCAGCCGTGGCGGCAAGGTTGCTGGCCAGCGTTACGCCAAAGGTGCCGCCGTCGCAGACAAGTATGGTGCGAATGTTTTGGGCCAGGGCGTAGCTTGCGCCGCCACCAGCAGAGGAGAACGTGACGGTAAAGGCGCCCGTGGTGCTATTCAATGCTACCCACTGCCCACCCACGCCAGAGGGGAACTGGATGATGGCGTTTGACGTCAGCACGCCGGTGATGACGAGGAACAGGGGCTGATACTGCGCCGACGACAGGACCGTTGTGCCGCCCGTTGTTGAGATCGTTGCCTTGCCCCCGAAAGCGGTATCAATGGCGGTGAAGTTGGAGTTGACCGGCACATCCCAGGTGCCGACGTTGCTGCCATTGGCGGGCGTCTGAAGGGCTTTGTTGGTGGTCATGGGTGTATTCCCTAGATGGCAGCGTTGGCGACGTGGAGGGCGTGGACGATAGCCTCATCAGGAGCGTTCAGGAGCGGCTTTGTGGATGCCTCCTCAGTCCGCTTGGCCTTCTCGGTCAAGGCCATCAGGCGGCCCAGAAGGCGTTCATGTTTGGCGCTGTCGGAGACCTTGCCGCCGGTTTTGCGCGGGGCGCGGTCGTCGGGAGATTGTTGGGCGAGGGGTTGTGTTGCGTATGCCGCCCATGGGTCTTGGACATACTGCCCCCCTGATTCGTTTTGCCCCAACATGGCCGATCCTTGCGTTGCGGCACGAGTGGCATCCCTCACGTTAGACACAAAAGGGTGAACTGTTTTGACAGTAGGAGCCCCAGAAAGTTGAGAATTTCGCGCAGAAAATTGTCCAATTTTTTCAAGCATATGCTGCGCCGCAACGGCTGACACAGCGCCTACAAGCCCATCATAATACCATGCGCCTATGGCGCCCAAGCCTATTTTGGTAATAGCAGAAACCACTTTATTCATTGCAGAAGATTGTGCGCTTGCAGTTGTTGTTTTGCTTGTGGCTAACCTTGCGGCTTCCGCAATTCGGCGCAATTCCGCTTGTTCTCCAGGGGAGAACACCCGATCAGCCAAGAAATGTTGATTTCCAAGAAAATCATTAATGCTTTTAGGAAGGTGGGCTGGATTTTCGACGTTTACAACAGAGTTGCGAATCATCTGTTTTAGGATATTTGCGCTGTCGGGCGATGTGGAAAAAATTCCGGTTGTTTTTTCAGTTCCTGCCAATTTATCATAAAGAGCCGCTGAAACTTTTGGGTTATCCAAACCAGCTTGCAAAATGCTTTGAGCAACATTGTTGATGCCTTGGGCTGCAACAGGATCAACAACACCATTTTTAATAGGTGAAACATTGTCAAACAATTGTTTTACGGATTTAGCCACTACAGACGAAGCTATGTCATCGGTATTATGGAACAGTGATCTATATTGAGCATGAGCAGCATTGGCTGTTTCAATAGCACCGGTTGCCGCAGCCGTATCGCCAGAGAAAAGTTGTGCAGCGCCGGATTTTGTGGCCGCAAGAGCATCGGCCATGTTTTGGTCAAAACCCCTTTTAATTGCGTTAATACCCAACGTATCGCCGGAACCTGAATTTTGCCAAGAAATGTTCAAACCTTTTCTGACATCGTTCATGTTTTTCATTGAAAGGGAGCCTATATTAGGCGTTTCCCCTGCGGCTAAATCTTTTGTCAAATTATCAATTGCTTTTATTGACTCAGGATATTGTTTGGCTATTGATGCCGGTATTTCTCCTGTTCGATAGTCCAATGGGTTCAAAGAAGGCAATCCGGCGTCTTTAATAGCTTGATGAATGGCGTCTACAGAGGAAACCCCAACTTGTGGGTGAAATTCGCCGGGCGTGTTTTCAAGGATATTATACGCTTGATTAACGCCTACTTTTGCTTGTGCCCGCGCTTCGTTTAGAGCATCCGCAAGAGCGGTTTGGGAAATGGGAGACGCGCCAACAATGGTTTTTACGCGGTTTTGCGCGGTTCCTGCGTTGGCAGCGTTGGCAGAAGAAACGATATCCGCCGAAGCCTCAACAGGGCGCACACCGGAAACCGCACTGGCCGTGGGGATCATATCGGCTGATTTCATAATGGCTTCGTTCAGCGCCGCCGCATTGATGCCTTTTTGCGAAAGAACTTCCGCAATCTGTTGTTTTACGTCCATTAAATGATCTGAATGCAATCGTCCGCCATATGTTTCGTGAATAAGAGATTGGACTTCTGGCGTGAACTGCCCCGTTCTGTCCAAAATAGCAGAAGAAGGATTTAAAAAACCAAGACCCGGCACATCAGAAACAGCCTTAGCCCCAGCATTAACTAAAGTGCCCGTTGCTTTCATGGCGGGTGCTAACGGATTGGTTACAGTAGCTGCGGTGCCCATAGCGCGAGATGCCGTTTCTGCGGCTCTTCCTGCCATAGACGCTCTTCCCAAAAGGCCCGCTGCTTTCCCGGCCCCCGCTGCGCCACCTGAAAAAACGGTTGATACATCCAACATAACGCTTGCCGGATCATTGGCTAGGGCATGCGTAAAACCTTCTACGGAGCCATATTTGTCCCCGTAACTTGCTAGAACTGCGTTGATTGCGGCTTCATCTTTTTCTTTTTGTTGTTTGTCTTGTTGGGCGCCTACCCAGCCTTGTTCTTTGGAATACAGGCCAATGCCAATTTGTTTGAGCGCGTCAGCCGTATCCAAAGGGTGCAAGAACGGCTGCAATGCTTCTCGATGTGCGTTTGCAATGCTGGGAATGGCATTAACGGCAACACCTAGTGCTTTAATTCCAGAAGAAGCATCACGCGGCACATCAAGCCATTTTGGCTTAAAAATACCAGACCAAATGCTATTGTCAGGGTTTTCCGTATTTTTTTCTAAAGGCTGTTGATTTGCCGGGACCGTTGATGCAGCCTCATTGCCTCCCCCTTGAACTGGGGGGGGGGAACTGTATTTAGCCCAAGGATCGTCTGCTGGATCCGTCATTTTACGTCCTTGCCAAATTATTGTGCATAACCAATTTGCCCCTTGCGCGGCCCATTTGGAATGATAAACGGAGTGCCCGGTTGGAGTTGTCCAACATCATCCAAGGTTTGCACTTTTACAGGCTGCGTGTTCAGCGCATTAGGTTGCCCCGCGTTTCCCGAAATAGCATTTCCGTTATACCACGGATTGCGCGCCCTGAAATCAGACAAAGCAGATCTGACTTCAAGATTTTCTGGTTTTTTATTTTTAACAAAATTATACGCATCAATATCAGTTTGCGCTTTTGGACGCAAAATTTTATCCAACATAAAAACGGATGCTTGAGCAGGTATGTCAAGGCCCGGAGTAGTTTGTTGAAACCTTTGCCATTCGCCCTGCCTGACGGTTCCGTTCATTTCTGCTCGTGCAATTTCAGAACCCAAAACAGTTTGAAGTTTTTCTAAAACCGCTGCGCTATTAGGGTCCATACCAGAAATTTGTTTTACAACATCGTCAGGGGCACCAATTTGCTTTAGCAAAGAAACGGCTTGTTTAACACGAGCACCAACAGGGCCGCCTGTAACGTTGTATTGACCAGTGTTAGGATTAACAAAAGCATCGCGTTGTGCTTGAACATTTGAAAGAGTATTAACAGCTTGATCATGAGCATTGCGGGCGCTTTCAAAAGCCGCTTGTTCTCGCCCAACATCAGCTTCATAAATAGGCTGTTTTACTTTTAAAGCTGCGTCAATGGCATTTAAGTGGTTTTGTACAACACTTTGGTTAACCAATGGGTTTGCCGTAGAGGCAGAAATCTCTGCCCGTCTTTGCATCAATTGTGGAACAGTCAATTCATGAATGGGGGCATTAGGGGTTAGCGTTGGCGCACCTTGTGCCGATCCCGAGATAGGCGCCCCTGTCATCATATTTGCAAACCCTTTGCGGCGTAATGCATCCGCTTGTGGCCCTTGCCCTGTTGAGAAAGTGCCGTAAGTTTCTACGGCTTTCTCCCATGATCCAGTTTGTTTATATAGATCACTCAAATAACGCATTGCGGCATCTGTAGATTGCGCTGGATGGGTCGGGTCCAATTTGCCTTCTGCCAATGCAGGATTTGCGTAACGCTGATATGTTTCCGGTTTAAATTGCCACACACCGGAAACGCCATTCCCAGTAGCATCGGGCCTCCAACCGGATTCATGGGTTCCAACCCAATTCGCAACGTTGGCAGGGACACCGTATTGTTCGGCGAATTTAGCAACGTGCGGGGCGTAATCAGAGGTGGGTTGTTGAATGTTTGAATAGTTTCCACCGCCTTGTGCGGTTGTCGTTCCAGGCGTCATTGCCCCCGGTATCGGTTGGGTCAAAGATGCCAAACGAGGGTCAACCATTGTGCCTGCCCCCCCCATCATTCTCATCATGTCAGCCGCAGAGTGACGAGACAAATCACGTTTATCAATATAATTTCCCGTTCTATTGCCAACAGCATCGGTTTCGGGTTCAAAGAATGCCCCAACCATACCCATGGCTTTCAACCCGGTTTCAAGGAGTTTTCCTTGTGCTTCCATGCGGTTAGTTTCTGACGAATACGGGATATTAGTTGTTTCCGCCGCCGTCTTTGCGCGATCCGCAATGCCCTTCTGCACGGCTTGGCTTGCAGCGCCAGCGCCTGAAATACCGCCGGCAACCAAACCCATTAGGCTGCGTTTGCCAGTCATGCCGGCCAAACCACCGCCAACCAGGGATAGGATATCAAGCAAGCCTTTGTTGCGGTCAATCCAACTGCCCTTGGGGGCTTCGGAGGAAGTATCGGGGGATATGACGTTTGCAATCTGAGACCACCAAGAAGAGTCTTTGGCAGGAACCACGCCACCTGCCGGTTTAACCGGTTCGGCAGTCACACCAGCGTTTCCAACGCCGCCCATTCCACCCGTAATGCCTGCATCTGTTGCAGTGTTTGCACCGCCGTTGCCGCCAAGCAACCCACGCGGGGGGGCTACGAGGGGTTCATCAATTCCAGGGGATACCGAAGGCGGCCCTGCATTGCTATTGCGGGCGTAAGCGTTTTCGCCTCGATCAGTTGGGGCAGTTGGCATCAGCCCGTTGTTTCCATTGCTATTGCGGGCGTAAGCGTTTTCACCTCGATCAGTGGGGGCGGTCGGCACCATGCCGTTGTTTGCATTGCCCCCAACCAATCCAGGCGCCAAAGAATTTGCTGCGGGTGCCGCAAACATTTTTTCGGGGGTCATTTGTGTCATTGTTTGCGCGGTCGAATAGCCAGGAAGCAGCGCTCGAAGAATGGAATCGGGCAATCCGGGCAATGGATTTTTGGCGTTTTGATTTTCCCCGAGCGCCGGATTAACCGCCGCTGGCGCTTGGTTTCCCAACCGCATAGCCGCTTTAATCACTTCGGGATCAGGCACCGAAAGATACTTGGCCCGTTCTGCCGGATCGTTCAAATCAGCAGGATAACTGCCGGGCGCCATATCGGTGACTTCACCGTCCAAAGCATACCCATGCCGCCCCACAAGCCCGCCGCCAGCGCGGCCAACGCGGCCGCCGCGTTCAAGGCCAACGGCGGAAAGCAAATCTCCAATAACGCCAAAGCCGCTTTTCAGGCCTCCGAGCGTGCTCCCCACACCAGCAAGCTGCTGCAAAGCCGATTGCTGCCTTTCCGCCATGCGGGCGTTCATGGCGGGAGAGCCGTAGCTGTTTTGATCAAGGCTTGCCGGGCTGGTGCCCTGGCCAAAGATGTATCCATAAGAGTTAGGGTCGTTGCTATACAACGAGTCCGCAATGCCCACCCCACCGCTTGTGGCGTAGTGCTTCCTTACCGGCCCGCCTTCGCGGCGATGCGGGCGGATCAAGCCGCCACGGTAGGCGTTGGAGCCGCCTTCGTGCTCACCGCCGCCCTCACTACTACCGCCACCACCGCCACCGCCACCGCCGCCGCCATTGCCGGCAGGGCCTTCACCTCCGGGTCCGCTTTGGCCATCTGGGCCAGGGCCCGGGCCAGGGTCAGGTCCAAGGCCAGGGTCAACAGCATCTTCTTTGCTGGGGGTAGTGGGGCCTGCACCAGGAACGGCGCCAGACAAAGTATTGGCGGTTAAGTCAAGGACAGTTGGCACATCAGTCATTATACCCGTAGGGCCGGTCGTTGTTGACCCGGGCGTTCCCGTAGCCGACACGCCCGGAACTCCACCGCCCATTATTGCGCCAGACATGGAATTTGCGTTTGGATTAACAATGTCGCCAAAACCGGGCATCAAGCCTTGAGCCATTGTCGGACCAAGAACGCCAGCGCCCATCGTAGGCATACTGGCTGCGGCTTGTGCAATCGCTCCGGGCCCGCTCAACATATTATTGTTGCCGCTACCCATATCCATTATGGCAGATCCAAGCAACGAAAGACCGCTTTTGACTTGCCCAGGCATGTCCATGATTTCTTTGAGCGTCGGCATATGGCCGCTGCCAGGGTTATCAATATTACCCGTCATGTTGGATTCAAATGTCGGCGTAGTCCCAGCACTAGTCGCCGCCGTTGCATCCGTTGCCGCCGCTGGCTTCGCCGCCTCGGGAGGCTTCCACCAAGGTTCTTTTGTTGCTTTAGGCGCCAGGAGGGCGGTGGGGTCGTAAACGCTGCTAGGATATCCGGTTGCCACGGGCGTCGCCGCCGTTTTTGCCGGCGCGTAGTTGGCCGGGTTTATCTGACTTGCCGTGTTAAGCAACGCCGCAAACGGATTTCCTGCATACTGCGCGCCATTGGCAAGCGCCGGAAGGCCGACAGGCGCGGGCGCGAAACCGCCAGACGGTGCGGAAGGTGCAAGGGCGCCAGCGGGCTGCGCCGGGTTCTGATTGGGGTAGATGCTGCCCAGGATGTTGTACATATTCGTCATGTAAGGGTCGGGCATTCCGCCATCGGCAAAGCCCTGGCCTGCGCGGCCCATCGAGACCGTGCCGCCTTCGCTGGCAGCATTGGGAATAAGGCCGCCAGAAGCACGGGCGTGGGGTTTAATCGCACCACCACGGGCGATGAAGGATCCACCCTGCTGTGTTTGCGTTTGTGTCGAGGGAGTCAAACCGCCCGCAATGGTGGCGAGGTTGTTTGTGAGCCACGACCCTTGGCTATAATCGAACGCTTGTTGCTGCTTCTGCTGCGCTACTAGCGCGTCGATGCCTTTCTGCAACTGTGCTTGGTCAAGAGTGCCTGCGGCTATTTGCGCCTGCCCGCCCTGAAGCGCGCTTGTCTGGGCCGCGCCGCCCAAAGAACCCAGTGTAGTGGCGGCATTCAGGCCCATGCTGTTGAGGCTGTTGCCAATGTTCGCCTGTTGCGTAGCAGCCGCAGCGCCCTGGGTGAACTCATTCTGCCCGGTTGCCAAAGCAGCCTGGGCGGCTTGGGCTTGTTGGTTATAAAACTGATTGCCCACACCGGCCAAGCCTTGCGCGGAAGCGATATTCTGATTGAATGTCTGGTTGCCCATCCCCGCCAGACCATTGGCAGTCAGGTTGCCCTGGTTAAACGCTTGGTTGCCCATAACGCCGATGCCTTGGGCAGCCCCCATCAACTGAGCGTAGTCCTGATTGCCCACCCCAAGCAAGCCGCCTGCGGTTGCAGCGCCCTGGTTGTAGGTCTGCTGCCCCATGTTGCCCAGGCCCTGGGCGGAACCCATGGCTTGGTTGTAGTTCTGGTTGCCAACGTTAAGCGTACCCGCAGCCGTTTGAGCACCCTGATTGTAAATTTGCTGACCAACATTTGCTTGGCCAGCCGCCGCGCCCATGGCTTGGTTATAGCCCTGGCTCCCCGCCGCAAGCTGCCCCGCAGCCCCCGCAATTTGTTGACCAAACTGCTGCTGTCCAATGTTTCCAATGCCTTGCGCTGCATTGATATTTTGATTGCTGATCTGCTGGCCCATGTTGCCCAAACCCTGGGCGGAACCCATGGCTTGGTTGTAATTCTGATTGCCAACGTTAAGCGTACCCGCAGCCGTTTGAGCACCCTGATTGTAAATTTGCTGACCAATAGCGCCTTGGCCTTGGGCCGCGCCCATGGCTTGGGCGTAATTCTGGTTGCCAACGGCAAGGTCGCCGGCGGCCGTCGCGGCGTTTTGGTTGTAAACCTGCTGGCCAACATTTGCCTGTCCTGCGGCAGCGCCCAAAGCCTGATTGTAATTTTGATTGCCCGCCGCGAGTTGCCCGGCCGCCGCTGCGGTTTGCTGCCCAAACGCCTGCTGGCCGATGTTACCGATGCCTTGCGCTGCATTGATATTTTGATTGCTGATCTGCTGGCCCATGTTGCCCAGGCCCTGGGCGGCGCCAATCTGCTGGCCGTAAATTTGCTGGCCAATGTTGCCCACGCCCTGCGCGGCGGCAGTTTGCTGCCCAAACATTTGATTGCCCAAGCCACTAAGCGCAGTGCTGGCGCCGAGGTTCTGTCCGTAAACCTGCTGGCCAAGGCCGGCAATGTTCTGGCCGGTGTTGCTCATTTGGTTGTAGATGTTTTGTCCAGTCGAAGCCTGCGCGGCCCGGTTTGCCTGCTGCGCGCCAAGGTTTACATTCTGCTGGTTTTGCGCCGCCGCCAATGCGTTGGTAAACCCGGTGTTCAACAGATTTGCGTTGGTTTGCGAATTTGCAAGGTTTTGCTGATACGCCATATTGGCTTGAGCAATGCCAGCACGATCCCCCCCAAAAGCGCCAGCTTGGGCGGCTGTGCCCTGAAGCGCGGAAGATTGCTGGGCATTCTGTACGCTCTGCCCCGCGAGAGTTGTTTTGTAAACATCATTCAAGAACGGCGAGAGGTATTGACTGATGGCAGCGGCATCGACCGGCGCTGCATTTACCGCCTGGGCGCCACCCAACGTGTAAGGCATCGAGGCGGCAAGGCCGCCCGTATAATTTGCCATGGCGTTCTGATTATAACCAGAACCGGCCCCTACGGCATTGTTGATCGCACTAGTTGCCATCTGGTTGTATGGCGTAGCAACGCCGGGAGCGTTTGCGTAACCTTGCGCCGCCGCCAGATTATAAGGGTTAGCTGCGCCGGTGGCGTCAGTGTAACCCTTGATCGCGGCTTGATTGAGAGGCGTAGCAGCGGAAACAGAGTTATTGAAACCCTGAAGAGCCGACTGGTTGTATTGGGAAACGGAGCCGGGAGCGTTAGCGTATGCAGCTTGAGCGGCAGCATTCTGTGCTGCTGACGCACCGGGAGCAGCCGTATACCCAGCAGTGGCGGCTTGATTGTATGCATTAGCGGCGGTGGCCGCATTATTATACCCAGCTTGAGCCGCCGCATTTTGTGAGGCAGACATACCGGGGGCTGCCGCGTAACCCTGGCTGGCAGTCTGGTTGTAAGGATTGGCGGCGCTGGCTGCGCCAGTATAACCGGCTTGGGCCGCAGCATTCTGCGTGGCAGAAGAACTGGGGGCTGCGCCATAACCTTGAATGGCGGCCTGATTGAGCGGGGCCGAAGCCGTTAGGGAGTTGCCGTAACCCTGAAGGGCCGATTGATTATATTGGGAAACGGAACCGGGGGCATTGGCGTAAGCCTCCTGCGCCGCTGCGTTCTGTGCAGCAGACATGCCGGGAGCCGCCGCATAAGCCTGCCCGGCAGTTTGGTTGTAAGGATTGGCGGCGTTGGCGGCACCATAATAGCCCGCCTGCGCCGCTTTGTTTTGCTCGGCAGACGCGCCGGGGGCTGCGCCATAACCTTGAACGGCGGCCTGATTGAGCGGCGCAGCAGCCTGCGAAGCCCCAAGGTAGCCCTGGCCTGCCGCCGCGTTATACGGCGCCGAAGTGCCGGGAGCGGCGGCGTAACCTGCCGTAGCAGTCTGCGTATAGGGGGCGGCGGTGTTGTAAGCCCCAACGTAGCCCTGACCGGCCATGTTGTTGTAGCCAGACGCCGCCGCAGGCGCCCCCGCATAGCCCTGTGCTGCGGCCTGATTGTAAGCGGCGCCCGTCTGAACGGCGCCCTGATACCCAGCCATACCGGCCTGATTATAGACCGCTCCGGTGTTCTGAGCGTTCCCGATGGTGTTATAAGCCTGCCCAAGCGTGGCCGTTCCGGCGCCTAGATAGTTGCCCAGTATCGATGTGGCATTGGCAATATAAGGCTGCGCCATACCGGCAGCATTGTTGATGGTCTGCTGGCCAGCAACTTGCAAACCAGATACAGGGGCCGAAAATGCGTTAATGTTGTAGCTGTAAGGCTGGTATGCCTGCTGCCCCAAACCCATAACATTCTTGGCGGCAGCCAGCCCGTATTCCTGCATCTGCGGCGCAAAGCCGGTAGTCGTCGTGGTGGTAATATTAGACATGACGTTGATCTACCCCTGCTTTGGCGTTGTAGTAGAAGAACACGCCATTTGGTGCGCCAAACTGCCGTTCATATAGCCTGATTTTTGCTTCAGTGCGAATGTTGTTTACTATACCCGCAATCAAAGGAATCCCCAAGTCCTCTGACATCTTTTTGGAAAATTCGCACATCTTTCGAGCCCAACCGCCTTTGGCTGTTCGGTATTCTGGTTTAATAAAAATAAACGCTTCTTCTAATATTTGTTGTTCAGAATACCAAACCTCTACCACGCGAAGGACGGTCGCCCCTACAATCTCCCCCTCTTTGGTGCAAAGAACGCCAGCAATGCCTTTTTCACAGCGCAAAGCGGGAACGTTGATTTCACGGATTTTTTCTATGGAAGAGAGAAAAATAGCTTGCTCGTCGCAGGCTTCTTTTGCCATTTGCATAACGGGCTCAATGTCTGCAGGAGTTCCAATGCGGAAAATAAGTTTTTCGGTCACAATCAATCCTTTTTGGGGGGCGCCAGATTTTTCAACGTGTGAATAGTTTTTGCCCGCATCTTCAAAACCCAGGAGTCAAGGATGCGGTGGCCCAAGTCTATATCGCCATCGCCAATCCACGCAACTTCAGACGGTTTTACCACATACTCCCCGCCCGCCACAACGACAGGAACCTGACGCGAATCAACGCCGCCCGTTGCTAGGTGCGCCAACGCGCCGCCATACATCCCGTTCGATTGCCCGTAGGGCGCATCAGACGTCTGCCCATACATACCACTGACGCCATACGGCACGCCGGAGAAAATACGCCGCATCTGCTTAAAACCAGCCTCGGTGTTGCCCTCGCCCATGGCGCTAATGATATCGGCGGGGATTACGTAAGACTGAGAGGCGACGTGCATGGGCAAATGATCCGTGCGGCCGGCAACGGGGCTGCGGATTGGGCCCGCGTGAACTTTGCTTCCCATGCCGGTCTGCGTAGTCGTGGTGGTCAACTCCCCGCCAAACGCCTTCGCTGTCCGCGCCGACTGCTTGAAAGCATCAGCCGTAGGCGCCCCCAGGCTGCCGGGTTTACGCATATGCTCACGCGAACCGTGGGCAATCCGCTCCTGCTTGGCGTGGATGTTGGCGTAAAGACCGCCGCCGGTGGCTTTTGTCTTCCGGGCAATATCCAACGCCGCCGCAATAGCCTGATTCTGCGGGTGTCCCGCGTGGACCATTTCCGTGATGTTGCCGCTGATCGTCTTCTGGCTATGGCCGTG
>Ga0209084_1002063_pt1 | contig 16064 bp, 17 predicted proteins | sample C_130820_MF_Meta_FD_187309 | JGI IMG/M metagenome (GOLD analysis project Ga0209084, IMG submission 187309) | Freshwater microbial communities from Lake Croche, Canada to study carbon cycling - C_130820_MF_MetaG (SPAdes) (version 2) | ecosystem: Environmental > Aquatic > Freshwater > Lake... | reverse complement strand
TACCATGGTAATTGAAGCAATGGGTGGGGTTAATTGTGTTGATGCCGTCAATGAAAATAAAATTATCAAACGTATTTCCAAAGAAATCTTGGTGGAAAAAGATATTTAATCCAATGTAGCATTGGACGCATAAGGGTCATCATTTTTAAAGATGCCGGTCATAGTGTATTTTTCTTTATAATTAGGCATATTATTCAATGTAGGTGGTTTATACTTATTGTTGAACATTTTTTCGTCGTCGTTAAATGATTTTTGCCAAGTATTTTTGCCAAAGTCAGGCATGGGTGGCTTATCGGATAAATTTGTGTTAAATATGGCCGCTTGAGTACCAATGTCCGTTGTTAAAGGGGAATATTGAGGTGTAATACCTACAGTTAATTTGCCAGCATCATTCTCACCTGGAAATATATGGGCTTCTGTGTTGGTTAACGGTGGTACATATGGCTGACATCCTGGACAATCTATATCAGACGTGCACTGATGACCGGTAATACCGCATCTAGACTGCGGACCACAATAATTCTTACAGCTATATGTGGTTGTAAGCGGCAAATCTACGGTATGACTTGTTTTTGGCGAACCGGTATCTCTCACGGTAAATTCTTCATCAATATAGTCATTTTGAACTAAATAATGAATCCAAGTATATATTATAATAATAAGAAACACACTTATTATCATCAACATGATTTTTATGTTACATTTGTTATTCATTAACGCCATGTGTAATTAATATATGTAAACAAAATAATTCATATATATATTATAAATTACATTTAGAACGTGTATTTGATTGTTTTTATATTTGATTGTTAATAATTTTATATTATTTTATTATAAGTAAAGATGAGTAATAAACAAACTGAACAAACTAAACAAACTGAACAAACTAAACAAACTAAACAAACTGATAAAAATCTGAATGAATTCAATGAAGAACTAAAACAACAAGGAAATGAAATCGGAAACACTCTTAAACAGTTTGTTATAGACACAAGTATATTTTCATTGATTATATTTATTATTATACTTTTTATAGTATATTTTTTCGGTGTGGGCGGATTTGCTGTGTATCTTAGTAAATTGGGAGGTTCTAACATATTACCGACGAACAAAGAATTATTCCCTTATACAAACGTTAATCCTAGCCCACCCAAAATTCCCGTTCTCCAAAACATATTTACTCATTCAAAAATCGATTTTCCATATGACGCATATAACTCCTCTAATTTCTTATTAAACGGCACTAGAAAATACAAAGACACTCTACAATCCAGTTTTTATCTTATTTATTTACTCATGACTTACTTTATTACCATTTATGAAAGTATGGTTCAATTTAATTATGCGGCAATAAATTTGGTGTTGTATATAATGAGTCAAATTCCTAGCGACACGTTAATTATTTTATTTGGACCCACTATTTTAACAATGCTAACCGGAATAATAAGTATGATAAATCCAATATATTTTATTTTTTCGTGGTTTGCAAGTTTAACTACATTTTTTGAATTTGAAAAAAATGCGGAACAATTGGAAAGAAACGCGGATTTTAAAGGTATTTGGAAATCGTTAAACATGATATTAAATATAGGATTAGTGCCCATTAGTATTATTTTTGCGATATGGATGGCGTGTATAATGTTTTTAATGTTTTTCTTTTCAACGTGGTGGACATTTTCCGTTGTATCAATTATTTTATTTTTGGTTATGATATCTTGCTATTTTTATGCGGCGACAATAAATGGCATACATGTAAATTTAATTACAACCATTTTAGGTCTCTTCAAATTCTACAAAGTTTCTTTCATGTCACTTATTAGTTTTATTATTGTGCTCATATCGTTTTTTTATTTTGGTATAAGTGGAGGTATTACTTGTTTAGCGGTATTGTTATTAATATGTTTAGGAATGTTTGCCAATATGGGTCTGGATATGTTTTCATCGACGACGGTGAAATAGTATATAAATAATAAACCACATAAATAATATAGCATATAAATAATTATAAATGACGCATATGCCTTTTGTAAGTATATGTACGCCCACATTCAATCGTCGTCCTTTTATTCCGCATATTATAAAATGTATTGAACATCAGTTGTATCCAAAGGACAAAATAGAATGGATAATTATAGATGATGGTACAGATAAAATAGAAGATCTGGTAAAACACCTACCATATGTGAAATACTTTACATATGACACTAAATTAACATTAGGTAGGAAAAGAAATATATCGCATGAAAAGTCAATCGGTGACATAATCGTATATATGGACGACGACGACTATTATCCTCCGGAAAGAATATCACATGCGGTACAAAAATTACAAGAAAATCCCAATATATTGTGTGCTGGATCTAGTGAAATGTATATTTATTTCAAGCACATACACAAAATGTATAAATTTGGACCCTACGCGCCTAATCATGCGACCGCAGCATCTTTTGCGTTCAAAAAAGAATTATTATTACAAACGTCTTATGACGAGGTCGCCTGTCTTGCGGAAGAAAAACATTTTTTAAAAAATTATACAATACCTATGGTTCAATTGGATTCTATGAAAACAATCTTGGTATTTTCGCATATTCATAATTCGTTTGATAAAAAAATGCTATTGAATGACGCACCTAATCAACATGTAACTGAATCAACCAAAACTCCGGGTGATTTTATGAAAAACGATTGTGACCATGATATTTTAAAATATTTTATGGAAGATATTGATTTTGTATTAGATACATATGAACCTGGTAATCCGTCAAATAAACCCGATGTATTAAATCAAATGGCAGTTATGAAAACGAAACGAGAAGCTCTAATGAACCAACATACGCAACAACAGCATATACAAATGATTCAAGATTTAATGACTGAAAATGCGACTTTAAAAGAAAAAGTAACCTATTTGGAAACCAAGATTACCGAAATAATAAGTAAACAAATTCAAGAGCGAAAACATGTAATTAATAAATGAATTGGCTTAAAGATATATATATGATTATATATAACATGGATAATGATGATAATATTTTCAACCCGACCGGCGTAAATGACCTGGACAATGAAATTCAAGATTTTAAATCATTTGATAAAGGATATAATAAGATATACAGTGGTGGAATTGTCTTGGGTAAGAATGGCAAGAAGAAGAAGAGGCAGATTGAGTTTTATACATCAGGAGATCGTGGGACGCGTATTAGAGACGCTATCACAGGGTCGTATTATAATGAAAAGGTGGGGTCTTTTAATGAAGACAAATTTTTTAAAGTATCTCTTGCGACCGGTCAGTGTACGAGCAAGAATGGCTCACATATGATGTTTTACCAAACACCGCAGCAGTACATGACTCATTTTGGGGTACAATTGAATCCGAGTATTATAGAAAAATGGGAAAGTGAGTTCATATAAACAATTTGTTTACATTATTTGAACATAATATAAACAAATTAAAATACTAATTAGATATTCGTGTAAATAATGTAAGTTGTATTATTACATTACACAAGTTACATAATACACCTGACAAAATATTAAGATCTTTTATTCAAAGTTATACGCATTATCGTCGTCAGCAGTTTCGTTAATTATTTCAGATAAACTATCTATATCTATGGCAACTTCTTTTATTCCGGGTGCGTCATAAACCAAATATTTATCCAAATATTTATATATCCGATTTACATCTAATTTTGTAACTTCAATATCATCAAGCATTTTATATATTTCATCATCATTCAATGATTTTTTTAAATATAGAAAAACACAAAACAAATCTTTTTTATCAATTCCCATTTTTTGGCACATTTTTTGAATAAACAACAAATTGTTATATTCGGTTGAATATTTTGTCAACACTTTGGTAAATCGAATATTGTTTATTTTAAACGTATTTTGTTTATCTTTGAAAAAATCATGGAATTTTTTATTATTGTAAAATGTTTTAATAAGCGAACTCATTTCATTAAATTGCCAAATCTGATTTTGAAAAGTTACCCGGTCAATATAATCCGCGTAACACATGTTTTCCAACTGAGCAATATAAAAAGGTATGGTAACCTTTTTGTCCATTTTGTCGATATAATCAATTATATTTTCATGCCATAATAGTCCAATACTTGTTCTGTCTGTATCATATAAAGTGTTGTTATGCTCTTCAAAACACATTTTTTCGGACAATATCTTATTGGTTGTTTTTTTTGCGTCAACGTGAGAATTAAATTTTAATAAAGAAAGAATCGAATCTATATTATCTTCTTTAAATAAACCTAGGTTTGATGTATATAAATCGTAAATGTTTGATAATTTTCGCAAATTACCTTTTACCAAATCATAAATTTTCTTATGAAAAGAAGCTTTCAGAGCTGGCATTATTTTATACAAAATTACACTTATTTGAGCTTCCGTAGGCGCATTTAATTCAATGTTTGTAGTGACTTTCATAAGCTCTTTAATTTTTTTATCGCCTGGATTTTTACCTATACAAATAATAGGATTATTTGGTTTTTTTTCAAGTTTTTGTTTTTTCGTTTTTTTAGGTCGAATCAGTTTAATCAACGTGTTTATACCGCCTTTATCTCCTACAATCATTCCGTCTATTTCATCCATGAGAATTGCTATTTTTTGTTTTTTTTTAGTGAAAAGACTCAAAATGTTTGTATCACCCATATTTTTGTGTGTAATGTTTTCGATTATAGCCGAATTACGATTATCACTTGCGTCATATTTTATTACATCATAATTGAGTTCTTTTAAAATGTTGTTAACAAATCGAGTTTTACCAATACCGGTATCTCCGTATACGTATATTCCCTTGTTTGTATTGTCATCGTTTTTGTTGTAGTCAAATTGGGTCAACGCATCTTTCAACATTTTGGATAATTCATTTCTGTTTAATATGGAATTAATGTCTAGTTCTTCCATCTTATATGTTTAGTAATATTCTTTTTATGTTGATTCTGACACAAACCATGTTGTTTTAGAAAGTTAGACAGAGCGATTTGGCAAAGTTGTGAATGTTGTTCTAGACAATAATTCCAAATAAAATAAATATAACTCGCATAAATTACATTTTTATATAAATATTTTTTCGTATTGATCCATTTTTGAATGTTCTCTCTAATAAGAATATCAAAAATAAAGGAATAATCTCGTTTCACAACCTCTCTAATATAAGATTCATAATTATACAAAAGCGTTCTTACTTGTAAATGGTAAGCGGCGTATGATGCCTTATTAGTAAAACGTAATACATGTAATGGAATGTATTCTTGTATAACGCGAATAATATCATCGGGTAACATAAAAATACGTTGTAAAAGGCCTTCATTATTCATTTACTATATTACATTACTAAATGAATAATCTCTAAGATTTTATATAACAACAATTAATGTGGTGCTACTGCGGCTGCTTTAGCGGATGCGGCCGCTTTAGCGTTTGCGGCGGCCGTTGCGTTTGCGGCTGCCGTTGCGGCGGTTGATGCTGCGGCTGCGGCTGCGGCTGCTTTTGTTGTACACGGATTATCTGATCCATAGGTTAGACCATCCCATGCGACATTACAGTTGTTGGCCCAGGTATATTTTGCACAATTGTCTGTATAATTTCCAGCACTAAAATCAATAGTCAAATTTGTGTCACCGGTTGCGGGAGGACAAATTCCCAAATTTTGTACATTTACACATTGAGAACCGGTAGCGGTTTGTTCAATTTCCCAATAGTCTGGACATTGGGGTAAATCGGGTGGAGGGGTTGTGTCATTTTTGGAAGCATATGCTAAACTACCACCTATAAACACAAATATTAATAAAAGTATTGTCAAGGCAATTAATAATGTAATTTGTTGAAAACCACCTATTGCTCCGTTACTTGAATTTACTAAATTACGCCCATAAACAAAAAGTAGTACGATAATGACAAATACTATAATGACAAGAATGATTGAGTAACTGTTCATGTTATATAAAATAAATATATAAAATAAATAAATATATAATAATAATAATAATAATAATAAAACAAAATCTGATATAATTTTATATTGAAATATTATAAATGAATGTTAAAAATAATGGTCGTGTAGACATTAAATCGCCAAATACATCTAATTTATTTAATATGTACGATAAAATACCTGCAAATCAGTGCGCAACATTTAGGAATCCCACCGAAGGCATATGGAATAATACACTTTTATCCCAAGTATTTTTTTCCGATAAAAATACCCAAATTTTACAAAATGGTATTCGTGCGGGGGTTTATCGCCAATCCAGTGGACAGTATATAATTTCTCCTCAAGAGTGTGATTCATTAAAAATTGTTATGCGTAGTATATATTTACAATACGCGGCAAATCAAGAAACTCACATATCAAATCAAGTAGAAGAATTGAACCAAATGGTTTTAAATTATTGTGTACAGCAAGTGTATAGTGAAGCCCAAGGGTATATGAAATACATAAGCGACGCAAGCACATTGGTCGTGCCCATTGCTCATCCAGTTATGGCGGATAATACTGACAGACAATTAGAATTAAAAAAATGGTTTTAAATTAACAAAAAGATGGTATAAAAATAATACGCTATAAAATACAAATGAATACTCAGGATAAAATTGTATTAATATGTGCGGTTGGTCGTTCTGGGTCTACCACTACGCAACGCATATTAAATACTATACCCAATAGTAATATTTGTGGTGAAAACATGGGCGCCATAAATAGCTTATTAGAGTTTTATAAACGAATCAAAACAACTAGTGCCGATTACGTGCCCGGACATTTTAACCCAGCAAGTTATGAAACCATTATCAAGCAAAATGTCAAACCTGCGTGGTATAATTCTTATCATTTTGGACAAGTAACCAATATGATTAGAAATACCATCATTATGTTGTTTAAACAATCACCCGATACCAATGTATGGGGATTTAAGGAAATAAGATATGACAGCGGAAATGTGCATTATTTAAGGGAATTTAAAGAATTGTTTCCTCAGACAAAAGTAATTATTCAAATCAGAGAGAACATTCAAGCACAAGCACAAAGCAGTTGGTTTAAAGATGATAAACATGCGCTTGGGTTTATCAAAAAAAATAGCAAAGAATTAACCGAGTTTTATAAGAAAAATATGCATTATTGTTTTTTCATCACATTTGAGCAACTATTCGACGCAAACAATGTTAAAAATATGTTTACATTTATAGACTGTGAACAACATTATGATGCGGTTAAAATTAAAGATATTTTAAACAATAATATAAAAGACTAGGTTTTGGTTGGCCGATTCTGAGTTGTCGCAGTCGCCGTCTTAGTTCCCAGTTTGTTTATTAATTCTACCATAGCATATACCGTAATTACTATAAATATAAACGAAAATATCGACACAATCACATCAGAAAAATTTAATATATTGTTTTTATCTGAAAAAAGCGGGTCAACGTTAATAATTTTTGTCAGTCTGCGAATATTAGTTAATAAAATTAAATTTATTATAAGCGGTTGAAGACAATTGTTTACAATAGATGTAATTAAATCTTTAAATGATGCGCCGATAGCCATTGCGGCGGCTACTCCTAATATTGACTCTGATTTATGATTTAAAAAATTTGTAAATAATGTTACTGTATTAGTTATCATACCGCTCATTATATTATATATACATATATATTTTATAAATTATATATTACATATTATATTTTGTAAATTATTAATGAACCGTCAAGACAGTTAACTTGGATTTTTTTAAGACTTTTCCTACAGCTCCTATGCGAGGCTTTTTTGTAACGAAATTACTGGAGCGTTCTCTATCTTCTTTATATTCAAGATATTGTTCTAATAGCTTATCTAACTCCGCATGCCACATGTGTTGTATTGTGGTTATTTTAACCAAGTCCAATTCATTTTGTTTATTCGTAGATTCTTTGTATAACTTGTCTACATTTTCTTCGGTTACGCTATCCATGGTCATCTTTACCAAATATTTATAATCTGCGTCATTATCTATAACACTATATCCCTTGTCTTGAAGCATTTTACAAACGGCCGACTTGGTCTTTTTTCTCAAGTCAATCGTGTCATCCAATATTTCCTTAATATATCGTGCCTTGTTGCTTAGCAAGACCAGTTCTTTTTCCAATGCGCAAATCATATAATCTTTTCGGGTTTGATACATTTGTAATCGGGTTGTATAATAATCATCAATCACTTCTTCGACCGAGTCATATTTATGTAGCTTATCATTCGCATTAAATAAGTGCATATTGGTGGTCGTATTGGTGGTATATAGTTTAAACATTTTTTCAACACCATTACATTGATGATCTGCTTTTTGACTTTCCAACTCGTCTAATTTTCCCTTGGCAAAGGTAATGGTAAAATCTACATTAGTATCTTTACTCATGTCATCATAATCCTTAATGAGTGATTGTATCTTTTTTCCATCCTTGGCTACTTCAGGTTCAATAAGCCGCTCCAATAACTCTTTAAAGTCCTCGGTCCAAAACCCAATCGGAAGTTCCACGACTCTGATTTTATCCGGACCTATCTTTTCATAAACACCTTTGATAAGGAATTTGTTGTCTGTGAGTTTTGTAATGGTTCCTTTAAAACCCTCATAATATGGCACAAACATATGCTTCTCGTCTGTCTTGGTTCCATTCAAGGAACGCTTCAAATAATGAATAATCTCAACGGGATTGTAACACATAATATCCGTACTAAATCCCGTACCAATTCCCTTGGACCCATTGACCAATACCATGGGAACTATTGGCGCATAAAATATTGGCTCCACCATCGTACCATCGTCATTTAGATAAGTAAGAATATTATCGTCGGCGGGCTGATAAATCGTACGCGTAATTTTATTCAACATGGTGAAAATATATCTTTCGGACGCACTATCTTTTCCACCTTGTAATCGCGTACCAAACTGCCCATTCGGCATAAGCAAATTTATATTGTTTGAACCCACAAAATTCTGAGCCATGCCTACAATCGCACCATTCAAACTGGCTTCTCCATGATGATATCCCGAGTGTTCGGATACATATCCACTAAATTGCGCGACTTTAATTTCGGTGGTAAGGTTTTTTTTGAAGGTGGAATAGAGTATTTTTCGGAGACTGATTTTCAAACCATCCATCAAATTAGGTATGCTTCGGTCACAATCATACTTGGAAAAGTGAATGAGTTCTTTATTTATAAAGGATTCGTAGGATACGCACGTATCTTTGGTGTCCAAATACAAATTACGGTCATAATTACCCAACCAATCTTTTCTATCATCCGAACGCTTTTTATTGAAAACCATATCAATCGCATTCGTACTATCCTCTCCACTAAATTGAAAGTTGACAATTTTTCGGTTTTCGAAATATTCGCGAAATTCCTTCCCCGTACTAGTACCTAATCCCTTGTAGTACTTGATTTTCCATCCACTACTACCATTTAGCTGTTTCCACTCTTCATATTCACCGTCATTATAGAAATTCAACTCGGCGTGACCCTTTTTTGCTTTCAAAATGGGCGTATTCATAAAGCCCATAAATTCGGGGATTTCGATAAGACTTGGCCACTCGGATTGAAATAGGTTAATACCTAATCCTTTGATATGACTTCCATCCAAATCCTGGTCGGTCATAAAGAGGATTTTACCATATCTTAAATGTTTGTATACATCTTCAATAGACGCGTAGTGTTTACCGGTTTCCAATCCCAAAATCTTTTTGATTTCGGCGATTTCCTTATTTTCGGAAATCTTTTTTACGGCTTCCCCTCGCACATTGAGAATTTTGCCCTTCATAGGATATACGCCAATAATATTACGGTCATCCGATGACAACCCCGAGATGATACCTGCTTTGGCTGAATCACCTTCACAGAATATAATGGTGCTGTTTTTTGACTTGTCTGTTCCCGCCCAATTTGCGTCAGTTAATTTAGGAATACCACGGACGCTCTTGGTCTTGGTTCCGTCGGTTTTTTTGGCGGCTTTGTTTTCCTTTACCTCGGTTAAAGCACAGGCCGCGTCCATTACGCCCATTTTAGCTATTTTTTCGATAAACTTGTCACTGACTTCACACTTGGAACCAAACTTATTCGACGGAGTGTTCATGTAATCCTTGGTTTGACTATCAAATGATGGATTTTCAATATCACATCTGATGAACAGAATCAGCTGTTCTTTTATACTGTTTGGGTTCACTTTTGTTTTCTTCTTCTTTTCAATATATTCGACCATTTTACGAGTAATCTGGTTCAGAATATATTCGACGTGTTTTCCACCTTTGGCGGTGTGAATACCATTTACGAAAGATATTTGTACAAATTCATGGGTAGGAGTCATCGCGACCGCATATTCCCACCGTTCTCCATGGTCTTCATACGCGCGTGGCGAAGCACTCTTATCTCCAATGTATAAATCAATATATTGTGGGAAATTCTTAACGGGCACGAGTTGTGAGTTGTATTTAACCTTCAAAGCTTTGTCGGTAATGGCGGCTACATCATAAACACGCTTTTTTAGTAAAGCGATTATGTCGGGCGATAACCCTGGAATACCCAGTCGCGCATAATCCGGCTTAAACGTAATGGTTGTATAGGGCTTTGTTTTACACTTGGTAATCGTTGGTTTACATATTTCGTCCAAATTGTTTTTGAACTCTTGCCTATATTTAAGCCCTCTAATATGGTCAACAGTTTCAACCGAACCATAAGTGGACCAAATTAATACCAATTTAAAACCAAATCCGTTTTTACCTCCAACAATTTTTTTCTCGGTTTTATCGTAATTAGTGGACGTGCGTAGGTGCCCAAAAATCATTTCGGGAATCCATATTTTGTGTTCGGGATGTTCGGCGACATCAATACCATTACCATCATTCATCATGGTAATCGTACCATCGTCGCTAATAGATATGTCAATATTCGATACAGGTAAGCAGTGCTGTGGATCGCTCGCCAACGCATGTAACATACGCACAACATGATCGCGACAATTCACCACCCCTTCATCGAACAATTTATATAATCCAGGAATATATTTAATACTTTTTTGTACAACTCGAGATCCATCATTGTTCATAACCCATAAATCATCTTCGATTTCTTCTACGGAACCGATGTAGGTGTCGGGGTTATGTAATATGTGCTCTTTGTCGGTTTTTTGTTGATATTTATTAGAAAGAGTTTCGTCGGTGGCGATCATTCTGGTGTTTGTATAATACATAACATGTGTTTATATATTTTCAATTTTATTTTATAAGGCGTTTACGAGATAATATAATATAATATAATATAATATAATATAATATATTACAAAAATGAGTCAACATCAAATTAAAGGGAAATTATATAGGTGTGGCTGTTTGATTACTAATAAAAAAGTACGACATTTTACTAACAATATATTATCTACAAATTACAAAATAAATGCGCAAACAAATTCTAATTACGCAAACATATCAAATAAACAACGAATCGCCGATCGTTTAATATTACAAAGTGCTTCACAGAATGTGGTAACAATATCGCGTCTTAATAATGGAGTAACCCAATTTGGTAATTTTTATTTAAAACAACCACTAAGTCTTAATTATTTAGGACGTACGGAAGGACAACCCGGTGGAGGGGGAAGCCCACCTAAAAACAACTATTATTAATTACAAATCAATGTATGATTCATTATAAACTATTTTTAGCATATTACGCGATTTACTTTTTTTCTATGATTATTGTATAATGACTCGTTTTACAAAAAGTGCTAATGGTAGTTATATGGTGAACGGACATAGTTATGAAATGTTGACCGGAAGTCGAGCACAAGTATGGCACGGTACAGCATGTAAAACTTCGGGTGGGTTAAAAAAATCAGACCTTATGCAAAACAAAGCCGGTAGAATTGTATCAAAAGCTAAGCACCATACTGCCAAGAAAGACAATCGCCTAGTTAAAGCCGGTTATGGAACTAAAAAGGGTACATTTGGATTTGTTAAATTAGGCCAGTCCAAGTCATCGTCTCGTAGAAAATCAAAAAAGGGTGGTGACGCAAGCGGGCGATTACCGCCCCTCAATCCCGCAAACTATTCTGGAAAAGGTGTAGGTGGTAAAAGACGCAAGATGGGGGGTACAATGAGGAGAGGGGGTACAACTTCTAAAGCACAACATGGAGGTATGAGCGCGTTGAACCCATCACCATTTAATGGCAAAGGTGTAGGTACGTCTGGTGTCAATTTACAATTTGTTGCTGGAAATGGTAATTAATTCGTGTATTATTTACGCATTACAGAAATTTATATTTTATTTATATAAAATATATATATATTATGATATATGATGTAATTATTATTGGTAGTGGTATAAGTGGATTATACGCAGCTTATAATATTAAAAAAATGTCACCCGATACATCCTTTCTGATTCTTGAACAATATAAAAAACAATGGATAGGTGGTCGTACAAGTAATGAGATGTTTTATGGCTCGGAGATTGTGACGGGTGCGGGATTCGGTAGAAAAACCAAAGATAAATTATTGTATAAATTACTCGATGACTTGGACTTGAACACTTATGAGTATACAATTAAGCCGTATTATTCCCCGCTTATTCAGCCATTAGATATTAAAAAAATTATGACCCATTTAATAAATAAATATAAAACCTTCAAGGGACCTCCACAAACCTCTTTTAAAATTTTTGCTAAATCTATTCTTGGAGAGAAAACATATAATCAATTTGTACTTACGTTGGGGTATTCAGATTTTGAGAAAGCAGATATATATGACACATTGTATGATTATGGAATGGAAGATAATTATCATAGTTTAAAAGCTTTTTATGTGCCTTGGCGAAAAATGATTATGACCTTGGCGGCCGAGGTCGGACTAGAGCATTTTAAATTCTCAAACAAGGTTTCTCGAATAAAAAAAACACATTGCCAGTTTATAATTGATACGGAACAAGGTCATCAATATATGTGTAATAAAGTGATTATGGCGACAACTATATCTGGTATCAAAACCCTTTTTCCCAATACAATTTATAATGATATTGTAGGACAGCCCTTTTTACGTTTATATGGTAAATTTTCGAAACAGTCTATACCCATTTTAAAAGAATATGTAAAGGGGTATACGTATTTACCGGGTCCGCTTCAAAAAATTGTTCCTGTAAATCCTGATTCGGGTATATATATGATTGCTTATAATGATAATAACAACACACTAGCATTAAAACATAATTTAGAGGATACATATCAGAATAGAGATTTTTTTTGCAAATTACTTGAAAAATCGTTGGGCATTTGTTGCGGTTTATTACATATTATCTCTATTAAATCATTTTATTGGCCCATCGGAACCCACTATTATAAGCCGCTAAATCAAAATCTTTATAAAAACAGAGATGAATTTATCGACATTGCGCAACATCCAGTAAAGGGTATGTTAGTGATAGGGGAGGTTGTTAGTAAAAATCAGGGATGGTCAGAAGGCGCGTTAGATAGCGTAAAAAAGGTTTTAACAAAAAAATGGTTGAATTCTGCTACATGTTAGAAACTAATAAATTAAATAATATCCATGATAGCCAATAGCGGCGAATCCTACCATTAACAATAATTCAAAATATAATCTTGCTGTTTTCATATTATGGTAACCAATATAAACTAACAAAGGCCCCACTAAAATAATATGAATTAAATTTACCCAAAAACTTTTCCCTAGAATTATGTTTGTATATGCTTTATACATATGGTATAAGATGATTACTATACCTAATCCAAGTAATATTGGAAACATGATTCTAGGTATTTCGGTTTTATAAATACCCACATACAAAAAAAGGCTGCCTATAATAAGTAAGTGAAATAAATGAACTAACATATTTTTATTCATTTATATATATATATATTTAATTTACTTTACTTTATTTTAACTTTTCCATTTCCATTATATATTATTTTCTAAAAACAATATATAATGGGTCTTAACTATCATAATACCGAAATTAAAACTCAATCGGGTGGTAAAAAAATTGTGCGTAAAGTCACTATTAAGGATAACAAGGGTTACAAAGTCGTTACAACATATAATAAAGGAAAGAAAATATCATCCATAAAGAAACCAATTCATAAACATCATATGGTCTCTATCAAACAAGGTAAATTTGTTCCCGGATTATTTAATGAATGTTATATGGAGAGAAAACAAAAAACGCGTAAAATAAGACATTAGTTATTACAACAATAGTTATTACAACAACAATTATTACAACAATAATTCTACTTTAATAAATTTTTCATACACAATATAATCCGGATATGTAAAATATATATATTTTACAAAATATCTTTTACTCACCACAAATTTTAAAGAGTTTTCATTACAATATTTATAGTAATATTTGTACATGTCATCAAAAGAAATAAGCGCAACATTATAGTCTTTTAGTTTATCTTTAATGTAATGTGAAAAATAGAGATTTATGTCTGTAATTTTATTCCATATAATAGAGGTAATATTTAATATATATTTGTCTTCAATTATTTCTATGCTAGGAAAAAAATGTTTTAATATTTTCAGCACATTTTCTTCGGTTATATTTCCGTTTGTCATCAAATTATCACCATTTTTAGCCCAAGCTCTAAACAATCCACATAATTCATCTATTTCCATTTCATTATCAAATGTATCCGATGTTTGTGTTTCATGTAATGTAATAACTGTGTTCCAAAATTTAATAAAATCGCTTTGTATAGGTAAAAATTTACTGGTAATATTTAAAAATACATCTCGTTCTTCACAATATGAATATTTTTCCTTCATCAATTGTTTCAACGTATTTGAATAAATCATGTTTGGATATTGATTATCCGAGAGAAACTGTTTCCAGAGAAAATGTAAATTTTTCCATTCCATTTCTGCGGAGGAATTATCGGTTTTTATAATATATTTATTACAAAAGTCATTAATAAGGGTTTGAGGAGTACTGTTTTTAATATAATGTACGTATTTTTTCAGTTCTTCGGTTGCCTTGTTTTCTAAAAAATTGTCAGAATTTTCATAACGTTTTGAATAATGTACCGCAACACATATCAAATTGATGACATTTCTTTTCAACACATCAACCCATAGCGACTTGGCAAAATTTTCATTCATATTAATAACCCGGCATTTGTCATAAGAATGACTTTCATGATATTTTGTCATAAAATTTTGGGTAATATTATTTATACCAAGACCATCCGATACTATAAATTCTAATTCATTTACTATTTTTTTCATATAAGGACTTACCATAAATATGAGATGTTGATTTTTCTTTAAAAGATTGTCTCCAATAACATTTAGGAAATATTTAGCGTGATTTTTTGAAACAAATACGGATGGATATAATACGTTTAATACGCTTTGAATTGTGTCTGCTTCGGGTATGGAATTAAATAGACTTCTCTCTTTGATAAGTTTTATGATATGAATTTTTGTCTTATATTTCCATTCGAGTAAGACTCTATCTTTGGAAATGCTCGAAAGTAATTTATGAATAATATCATCTTCTTTAACAATGCTGTAATTGATACCATTATATTCGTAAAAACAATTATTGTAGGACAAATAATAATACAAATTCTTTTGTAAAAATACCTGTATAAAAATTTGTTGCTCATTGGTTAAAAATATGTTTCTACAAACCCGTTTTTCATGATTTATAAGTTCCATTTCAAGCGTGTTGGGTAAACAATTAACAATATGTACTTGGATTCGTTGTAACATGTACTCGTTGTTCTCGTATTTTAGAAACAAATCTTGTATCATTTGCTGACACTTGGATTGTGATTCTGTCGACATTTACCGCTTTTAAGTAATAATATTATACGTTTAAATTAGTTTTACACTGAATACATTTGTTTTAGTTTGAATACATTAGTTTGTTTTATTTTGAATACATTTGTTTTAGTTTGAATACATTAGTTTTGCTTTGTTATAAAAAAGGTCGCGTTTGATTTTTGAAAAAACAATTACATACATAAGTATTTAAAGATTTTGTGAAAATCAATGTATAATGT
>Ga0209084_1002061_pt1 | contig 16074 bp, 20 predicted proteins | sample C_130820_MF_Meta_FD_187309 | JGI IMG/M metagenome (GOLD analysis project Ga0209084, IMG submission 187309) | Freshwater microbial communities from Lake Croche, Canada to study carbon cycling - C_130820_MF_MetaG (SPAdes) (version 2) | ecosystem: Environmental > Aquatic > Freshwater > Lake... | reverse complement strand
CCCCCTGTTCCGTTGCAGTTACCAGTGCTGGTAACAGCAGCAGTTCCCACGATTGGTAACTGCGACACCGGTATGTTTTGCTCATAATTTCACTTTCCTCGACATGTCGGACCGCTGGACCAGTATCGTGTATGACTCGGACGATGAGGTGGCGGACTCGGAGGCTGGTGGCTCGCCCCCGAGCTCTATGGTTGCTTATGGAAGCCGCGACGACCCGATCGTCGTGGATAGCGACTCTGAGGAGCAAGTTGATGGATTTTTCAACATTTTCAGCACGATCGGCATTTATATTGCGGGCATCATTGGGTCGTTCTTAAGCCCGCTGGATGTACACACGATGACGTTCGTGCACTCGTCGATGCACGGGCTGTTCCACGTGGCGCGCAGGGTCCATTTTATGCACTTTTCCGAGGGGGACGCCATTGGGACTCCGCTAGTTCCAGGTATTTCGTTCTATTTTATTGGTTAATACTCGCTCACATCCACTTGTAGGAGGGTTTCCGATGTATCCGTTTTTGAGGCTTCAGACGGATATTTATCGGATGACGGGGGGGTACAACCTGTTGCCGATCGACAACCGGACATATAATTCCATTATGATGTCATCCCCGCAGTTCGAGGTCCCGGAGTACTTGAAGTATACCCACCTTTGGGTGAACCCGGAGCTGTACCAGAAGGTGTTGTCGGCGGTATGTGACATGATTCTTATGCGCAGCGGCGTTGCTCGGACGGACATCTCTTTGAACGAGTCGGTTGGTCGCGTGGAGGATGTCATCCAAGATTCGAGACTTCGCGATGGGGACGCGTTTCACACGTGGTATGGAGTTGTTCGGTGTGATTCAAACCCGTACTGGTTTTATGGCCCGGCTGAGGTGATGTATCTCCAACGAGCGGCCGAGTGGTGGTTCCGCTACGTTCTTTGCGATCTTGCGCGCGTGTGTCGCTCTATTAGCAAGTTTCCGCGCAATGACAGGGTACCTTCTGGTTGGTATGGGTGGAATGACACAGAGACGGGTTGTTTTGACTACACCACGAACGTGTCCGAGATTCGGGAGTTTGCGAATGTGTGTAGGTTGGTTGGCCCGCACCTTCACGCAAGGGAGCCCGCGTTCTTCGCTACGGAATTTGCGCTTGATTGCGAGGAAGCTTTGTCGGATGACGAGTAGTTAGGGTTTTATTGGTAATAAAGTAAACTTAATGCCTCGGTTTGAAAAGAGGAGTAAAAACCGTTTTTTTATGTGGTCATAAGTATACGCAAATGCCCCGCTTCGAAAAGCGTAATAAGAAGAAAGATAAACGCAAGAAGAAGAAGAAGAGTACGACGCAGGGTATTAATATCATGATAAACGTTGGCGGCGGGGCCCCCGCCAAAGAGGTAATGAGGGGTCTTATATCCCAAAGGGAGTTGACAACCCCTACTATTAGCTCTAACCCGCTTAATCCGGGGGAGGCGCACGAGCGGGTCATGGAGAAGGAGAGGTTGCGCAGCGTCAAACGAGAGCGAGAAGTCAAGGTAGAGCGGCCAGACTTCCGGAGCGTCAAACGAGAGCCAGAAGTCAAGGTAGAGCGACCGTATGAACAAAGTGACCGACAGGCTTATTATATTCCTTCAGGTCGTATGTTTCGACAACCCTTTAATGGCGTACCTGCGTCGGCGTCCCGTGTCAGCGAACCTCCGAGTACCGGTCATGTAAGTCCGGTGCTTCCGGCCCGCAATGCTCCATTAACGAGTGAGAGGGTCGATGCAGTTGCGCCCGTCCAGGGGGGTAACATCGGAAGGCAGACGGCGTTGTCGTTGTTGCGCAATAGATTCTCGCCCGCCTCGACGCTTTTTATCCCCGGTCAAATGCATATAGACTCCCGTGCTCAAATGGAGGCCATAGAAGAAAATAAGGAAGATGATATGGCTGGAGAGTTCAAAGGTGGAGAAGAGGGCGATGCCGTGGACGGCGAAACCCTGCCAGGACTTGAACGCCGGGGAGAACGCGTGAAGAGGCGCCCACGACGTTTGATTGAGGAGATGGAATAAATCTATTTAAAATCGACATGTAATTCGTCAAACCGTTTATAAAACGTGATGGGGTTCGTTAATAGATTAACGTGCATAAATGAATGCGGCTCGTCTGTACAAAAGTCGTAAATCTCTGTAAATAAGTCTCGGTCTATCGACATATCTTCCTGGATTGTCTGGATTTCTCGCGTGTTATATGTCTTGAAAATGCTTAACAGGTCGTTTTGTGCTCGGATAACCGTGGGAATGGCATTATACTTCTGTGATGTGAGAATGACGCTGCAGTGTAGATGCCGTGATGTAACGATGATACGGCTGAGTATCGCCTGCTTCGTTCGGGGAAGATCCGCCATACAGTCGTCGAGGATGATTAAATGTCGTATTTCTTTCTTCTTTTTCCATCGCTCGTTTTGTGTACTTATTTCGCGCAAGATTTGCTGCATGATATCCTCATTAAGCGTTTCGTGAAACCGGCCATGGTCGTCCAGTTCCTCGACAAGCTTTTCAAACTTTTTTTCCCCCCGTGCTGTGGGAGAGACGAGCCAAATGCAATTAAATCGTTGTTTGAACGCCAATTTCGAGTTTAACAGAGCGAGTAATAGTGTCGATTTACCCGTTCCCTTCTTCCCCACGATTGAATAAATGATATTATTTCCGGGTAAGAGGGGTTCCTTCGTAGGGGACACCTGTTGGTCCAATTGCCTTAATACGCGCGTTAAAGACATTTATTCTAATACCGCTAATAATTCATCGATATCTATTGAGTCGATATTAAAATCTACATCCGTAATAGGCCTTGCTGCATGTCTAAAAATAGAACGCTGGTAGATCTCCGCAAGTTCAAACCACGTTTCATCCATCTTCTCGCGCGTCTTCTGTAGCTTGGGCATCTTAATACACCTTCCATCTATATTGCGCATCTCTAACAGTCTTCTCAGCACATAGTTATAACTCGGGAAGCTCTTTCTCCCTAGACTCGTTTTGCTACGGGCAAAAATAGTCGCCAGGATGCGGTATTGGGCAACCACCCACTCTTTGTCGGCGTGTGAAATATCTAGTCCCGCCATGATGGCTTTGTTGAGCACTATCCGAAAGTAGTTTTCTCCGACATAGGATGAAACGTGTGTATATAGGTTAACGTCTCGGGAGATATCACTTATTTCGTAGGCGGAGCAAAGCCCACAGTTCGTGCAAATGCGATCGTACGACACACCATCGTATACAAAGCTGGACGCGTGGCATTCTTTACATATATCCATGTGTATTAAGTTCAACTTATTAAATAATGACTAACCACGACACGATCGACATGCCCGTTTGGGGCGGTGGCGTCTGACCCGGCGATGGGCGCTCTTCACGCGACCTCCTCGGCGATAGGCGCGCATTCCCGTAATCCGTCCAATGGCGGCGGCTTTACCCTGTTCGACCGCGTCGCTTACTGCTTGTTTGACAATTGGATGACTGGCGATCGCTTTAGCTCCAGCCTTGAGTCTCTTTAGAAAAGATACCATTGTGTATTATAATTAAGCCATATAAATTCTTTTAACCTATCCGGACGAGTGTTGTGACCCCGACGGACGTACACGTACCAGCTGTTAATTGACATGTAAATGAGAACGTGTTCGTAGCATTAGTCACTCTCAGAACGCCAGCATACGAGGTCCCCGCGCTCGTCGTTCCGCTGGCACCCCCTGGGGACGTGAACTGTTGTGATACTGTTAGAACGGCGGTAATCCCCGTCACCGAATAGTTACAAGCGCTTGTCACGCTGGTCACATTCGAAAACGCGCTATTCCCAATGGTTATAAATACCAAGTAATGTCCTATTGCCGTATTGCTAAAGGTCGAGAGGGTAGTCGCAGCTGTTGAAACGCTTAAATTCCACGGATTTGTATAGGTTCCCCCAATATTGCTAATGGTCACTGTCGGCGTCGCTGCGTATGTCGGTGTGATGATAGTTGTTCCTAGCGCTCCGGTCATTGTACCACCCGATTTCGGTAGGAACGCACTCGTGGCGGTTGCAATCTGCCCGAATGCGGCCGCATCTGTCGCCGCGGTACCGTTGGCAATTCCGGTGATTTTCTGAGACCCCATGGCGATGGCCCCCGTCATCGTTCCGCCGGAAAGAGGGAGATAGGATCCAGTGGCAGCTGCAATCTGCCCGAATGCGGCCGCATCTGTCGCCGCGGTACCGTTGGCAATTCCGGTGATTTTCTGAGACCCCATGGCGATGGGCCCCGTCATCGTTCCACCGGATTTCGGAAGAAACGCACTCGTGGCAGATGCAATCTGGCCAAACGCAGCGGCATCTGTTGCTGCTACCCCATTGGCAAGCCCCGTGATTTGTTGCGCACCCATGGCGATGGGCCCCGTCATCGTTCCACCGGATTTCGGAAGAAACGCACTCGTGGCAGATGCAATCTGGCCAAACGCAGCGGCATCTGTTGCTGCTACCCCATTGGCAAGCCCCGTGATTTGTTGCGCACCCATGGCGATGGGTCCCGTCATCGTCCCTCCGTTTAAATTGAGATATCCACCAATAGCTGCATTGATCTGATTTTGGGAAAATGTTAGACTGATAAGATAATCCCCGGATGGTGGAGTGGTTGTGTTGGACCCCTTAATCCATTTTCCTCCGAGGTTAATATCCCCACTCATCGTGCCTCCCGTCAGAGGAAGAAATCCACTGGTGGCAGCTGCAATCTGCCCAAACGCGGCGGCGTCGGATGCTGCCACGCCATTTGCCAGCCCGGTGATTTTCTGAGACCCCATGGCAATAGGTCCTGACATCGCCCCTCCGTTTAAATTGAGATATCCTCCTACAGCTGCATTGATCTGGTTTTGGGAAAAGGCGACGCTGACCAGACTGTCTGCTGTAGGAGGAGTCGTCGTATTAGACCCCCTCACCCAATTTCCTCCAAGGTAGATATCTCCACTCATTGTTCCACCTGAGAGTGGGAGAAAGTTCCCTCCTGTCTGAAGCTGCCCGACTGTAGCGGCATCTGTTGCTGCCACCCCATTGGCAAGCCCCGTGATTTTCTGAGACCCCATGGCGATGGGCCCCGTCATCGTTCCACCGGATTTCGGAAGAAACGCACTCGTGGCAGATGCAATCTGGCCAAACGCAGCGGCATCTGTTGCTGCCACGCCATTGGCAAGCCCGGTAATCTTATGGTTTTGCATAGTGAGGGGTGCAGCCATTCCGTTAGTGCCATCGACTAATAGGGCGTTAGTCGATATGACCGACCCTACGGCGTTTAATCCGTCCAGCGTGTTAGGCGAAGCGTATGCGGCGAAATTATCGATTGTATTCATTTCCCGTTAACTGAGGTTCTCAATTTTTTTACCCTCCTACTCAAGTCATCCTGAAGCTCCCCCCTCTGTAACGTCATATCTTCCAATGCCGTTCGGATACCGAACTCTTTCTGTTGAATGCGGCGCTGACTCTCATCATACCTAAAATCCCGTATTTCTTTGATTTCGATGCACGCCCTCCAATCAACATTATCAAATGTGATGGCGTCGTACGATAGTGTCGTAAAATAAAGGTCAAACGATTCAATCGTTTGATTTTTAAGCTTGACCTTGAATGTATCATTGTCATATAAAATCCAGGTATTAAACGGGAAATTTACGGGTACCCTTAAAAGAATCGTACTCGGTGTAAAAAACCCCTCCACAAGACATTCTTGTTGCTCGTACGTTTGCGTTAGTGTATCAGATCGAAGCATGATAGCTGTCACTGGGGAACAATTGACATTGTTGTTGGACACGTTGTTGTTTCGAATTCGGGACCCAGTCATATCAAACCCAATAATTGTCATATCCGACAAATATGAAAACCCGAAAAAGGGTGCCAATAAATCGACATCACTCCAAAAAAAGCGTAACTGCATGCCAATAGTTGACGGAATTGTCCCAAAATCGAAAGTGGCGTAGCCAGTCGTAGGATTGTATGTAAAATCGAGTGATGGTGTATTGGCGGGGAGAAGACCGATTTGTGTAAACTTAGCGTAGATAGCAGACGTTAGCGCTGCAAGAAGTGTTATGATAGAGTAATTTCCAGGAGGGATCGTTAACAAGTCGTACAGAATGTCGTATTCTTGGCCACCTCCGATGCCTAAGGCGTACGGTAAAGTGTTATAGGGCGAAGTGAGTGTGTTGAAGCTGTAGGGAACTTCAACGGAGAGGACTTTGGCATAAAACGAATGATTTGGGTCTGACATCGATATGGGCGCGGATAGGTTAAACGTAGGTTGTGCGTTTGTCCCACTCGAACGGTACTTGGAATCGACGAAGAATACATGTCTATTCACCTCCATCTTTACTAAAGGTTCTAAAAAACTACAGTTTCGTCTCTTCTTGTCCAATTGGCTCCATTTCGATCGTGGGCTCCGTCGGTGGGTTCGTTCTCTTTATTAGCTCCACGTATTCCGAATCCGTCATGATCGACTCTGGGTAGGGAAGTATTGTCTGTAAAACATCTATGGGTTTTCTCGGATCAAAAAACCCGACGGACCGGAGGCCGGTCGGAACTCGTAGAGGAATCTTCCCAGGGAGATGATCCTTTGCACTGGCAATCGTAGCGGTCTCCATTAGCGTTAGCACGTCTTTATATAATAATAGATAAATTTTTTCAATGGTAATGGTATACGTTTATTGGCTTTTGACACACTCTACGTAAAGATGGATAAAGAAACTGTAAAAGACGATGCACCAATCCCCGAAAAGGCTGCCGAGCCCCAGACTGGGGGGTCTGACTTTTCTAACCCGGAACTCAAATTGAGCAAGAGGCAACAGAAAATACTCGGAGTTAAAATCACTCGCGAGAAGACAGAGTCCGAGAAAAAACGAATCGCCGAAGCTACGGATAGATTAAAACGGTACAACGAGAAGAGAAAACGCGAACGGTTGGAGGCGGAGGCGTCTAAAAAGGCAGAACTTGGAAAACGGGCACGGGTTAAGATCGTTGAAAAGGTAAAGGTTTCTAAACCTAAACGTAAACGCGTTGAGAGTGATAGTGAGGAGTCGGAGACGGATGATTCCGAAATCGCGTATAGGGCTAAAAAGGCATCCCGCGCGGCAAGAGCGATTGCTAAGCTAGACGAAAAGATGACACGCGTGGCCTCCCACGCACCCATTAATCCCTACACGGCTGCTTTTATGAGAATGCACTGACTCGTTTAATATCCAAATAAAGTATGGCGTACTGAAATCCCGACAAATTCTGGGACGCCCCCGAAAGAATAGACGACCCATTGGGAAGATCCGCCGGGCCGATATCCGCGCTTATCATGCCGTAGGGTGGGGCAGGAATCCCAGCATTGGTTGTTCCGATAATTCCCGTAAAAATGAGATCATTGCTAAAAACAGTTGTAATTGCATTTGTTGAAGGGACAATTAGCGAAAAGGGGTATTGAAGTGTTGTCGGGACGGTCCACGGCAAACCCTCTGTAATCGTTGTGAGGGCGACATCTGTTAAAGAGATACCCCCAAAATCAATCCGGAGGGGTTCTGTCATGTTTGGATTTGTTTGAGCGAGTGAAAGTGCCACCACCTTGATCTGTACGGCCGTCGACGCCGGGAAGTGGTGCTGACAGGATCCGGTGAGACGTTGCGCTGCCCCACTTGTGGCGGTTGTTGGAGCCATAATGAATTGAAATATCGGCATGGTAGTCGTTTAGTGTAAGCATTTAAATTTTAACAGTTCAATATATAAGGTGTGGACGTATGCAGAATTATGCGCGAACCGCGAAGATGATTGCCAATCGCCAGCGAGGAGACAACAGAGCGGGTACTTTTTTCCAAGGACTCCCGGGAGGGGAACCGCTTTTGTACGGTGGACCGAACCAACTGAGACGCTATAACGACGAAAATTACGTGTATAGGAGTAGGGGGGCTCGAAGATGCCCCGTTGGCACGAGGCGTTATCCTAGGAATTCCAAAAACTGTGTATCTGTGATTACGCAGCGTTATAACAATGTTACTATACGCATACCAGAACCAAACACGGTCAATCGACTCAACGGTCTAAAACAAAGTACTTATAGCTATGACTGGTTCACGACTCTATTAAGCTACGTTGGGACTCCTCGAGCGGGAATCGCCTTAAAATATGCGGTCGATCCATTTCAACCAGGTGGCATGTTAACGCCACAAATGCATCTCGAACTCCAACAGCGATTTAATGCATTTGCCCAATTAGTCGGGAATCCTTTGCCTTTTCCGGCTGCTGCGGGTATACCTCCAGGAGGTGGGGGTGGTGGAGGCCCCGGAGGTCCCGGCCCCGGAGGAGGGGGCGGAGGTCCAGGTCCGGGGGGAGGGGGTGGACGGGGGGGTCGGGGTGGAGGACGTGGAGCACGTGGAGGGCGAGGGGGGCGCGGAGGGCGTGGCGGACGGGGCGGTGGTGGTGGGGCTGGAGGTGCTGTGGGCCCCGGAGGTGGGGGTGGAGACACGGGTCTGGGGAGTGGGAATGTGGCCGGGCGGGCAAGCCAGCAAGATGCTATGGGTGACGAAGAACCTTTGGATTTTTGGGATCCGCTCGGCGATGTCAACGCGGATTTCTTGGACAGTATCATTTCTGCTGCTCAGCAGCAGCAGGGTCTGGCATCTTCTGCGCCGTTTCAACCAGTGGCTGGTCCTCAGCCGTTTGGACGTGAGGAACCGGGTGATAGGGTAGTTCGTGGTCCCCTTGGAGGCGCGCGGGTTATTCGGCCTCCCGGGGGCGGGTCGATCGGGACCGGGTCCCCAGGACCTGGATGGTACGACGACGAAGCGGCCCATCCAGTCGGATGGGGTTCACCTCTCTCGTCAAGGTTGTCTCAGATATCTCGACGTGGTGGTAGCTCACAGGGGGTGGAGGAACATAAAGGAGAGGAGGAGGAAAAGGAAGAAGGTGAACAACAAGAGGAGAAAGAAATGGACTCGAGTTCTAGTTCTTCGAGTGCTAGCAGTAGACGGTCTGCTCGCGCCACTGTGCCAAACCCTCTACCCCCTCCCACATTTCATAGAGCAGGTCGCCAAATCGCCGGGCCGTGGGCGGTAGGCATGGAACAGCCATTTCAGGGGGTACAGCCCGTACCAGCCCCGTTTCAGGTGGCACCCCCAAACGTCCCCCACCCACCCGTCGCTGCCCCTGTACCCCCGCCACCCCCTCCCCCACGCGTGCGTGGTCGTAGACGCCGAGATCCCGCTCTACCGCCTTCCCCGCCACCCCGTGCTCTAACCCGTGCGCAAGCAGAGTTAAACGATCTATCTGTATTTGGTGGCGTAAGGTCGCGGGGTCAGCGCAAGCGTCTCCTCGAAGCATTAAAGGAAAGATAATCGTCTTTATTTTTTTAAAGGGAGTTTCATGTGTTTTTGTTTTAAAAATCTATTTACGCGTTTTGCGTATTTTACCGGAATAACAATTTCGTTGGGCATTAAAATAGCACGGACGGAATCATTTGATACCTGTGACCGAGTCATGTTCCGATGGCGGCGAACCAGTCCTCCTCTCAGTAACATCCTGGGGCGTTTATTAAATAAAAGCATCTTTACCTTACCTTCTTAATAAATCGGCGTCGGCCCATGACAGTTCCTCCGACGGCAAAATGGCGCCCAGGGGGCACCCTCACTTTTCCACCCATGCCATATTTATGGACCACCCCACCCCGTTTCATGTGCATTCTAAACGATCGGCCGATCGCCTTCCCAACACGTCGGCCCTTCTTTCCAAATAGCGAACCAAGCGCGCCACCAGCACGCCCCAAAGCGCCAGAGGCAAGATTCGCGGCCAAGAGTGTACCAACAGAAGACATTCATATATATAATTAAACACACCAAAAAAAAGAGTGCTGAAAGGCCATGTCATTAGTCGTTAGTCGGGACTTGAACTTACAACACTCCATTTTATATGTACACGTACCGTCGAGTTTCCCACCTCCACCGCCAACTCCGGCGACAGAATCAAACGTAAAATAGTATATATTCCAAATTCCAGACGTTTTACGCCATTCATTTTCGTCCAATTGGAGTAACAGCCAATCAAATCACTCACTCTGCAACCCACCCAATGGCAATCACTCCTTACGCGCGTCCATTCCTTTCATTATCTTATTTTTCATACTTCGTCGTCATGTCCCCGAACGAAGCTGCTCCCGCACCCGAGTTGATCCAAGCACCTGCGATCGAGCCAACTCCACCGACACCAGTTGCTCCCAAGAGAAAGCGAATTCTGGAGGGAGAAGAAGGGTTCCAGCGAAAGTCTCCGCGGGTAGTCGTACCAGTATATGTCACCAACCTGTGGGAGGCAGAATCACTCGTCATCACGAAGACGGCGGCTCGCCAGTTCAACGGAATTGACTATGTTTCGTTCCCCAGTCCTATTCATATTGATCTTGGTCCTTGCGTGTGCAAGACAAGCACGAACAAGTTCGACAAAATGCTTGTGGCGTGCCCGAACAAAGCATTGATCGAAGCAGTTGAAAATATAGTGGAGCGAAGTGCGTCCGAACAAACCGGCCCGGAATATACCTACATGTCTCTTCAACAGCCGGAAGCCGATGTCTATAGATTCAAGTGGACTCCGCGTGGAAATAAAGCCAGTATGTTTATTCGGTCGGACGCGGCGCAAAAGCTTCCACTCGCGGACGATGCTGGCCCGCTTGTTCTTGAAATTAGTGGGTTTTACTTCAACAAGTCGACAAAGACTAGCGGGGCTACGGCTCGCGTAGTATCTTTTAAAAAGGAATAAATGTTTATTTACCTGCGAATCGTACACATTCCATCGGGCATGATAACAACCACAGAATCATAACACGCCCATATATACATATTAGCAAAGGGGATAACTGTCCCAGACGTGGAAGATCCAGCAGGTACACCGATAAAACCAATGTTAGGGCCATCCGGGTCGGCCGCCAAAATACGTTTCAACACTTCAATGGAGAGTTGATCAACGGGGACTCCCTGGGCAGCAAACGACCAATCGTCGATAGTCTGCATCGTCGCCCCAAACAATAACTGGGATCTACTATAATTCGTCCTCTCGCTTGAGCTGTCTACAGGATCTGTAAGATAGAGGCAACTCGTTGCCGCCGGATCGTTTACCCGCCCAATGGCCCGATTCAGTTCAGCATACCACAGGTCGTCAGATGTCAAATAGTTTGGAGTGATCTGCATACCATCCCTGTACACGTTGTACTGGTAAATCTGGGTCCCTCCGTAAAACTTATCCCGTGGAATCACAATCCCAGACGTCGCCGTAGAATAAGTCGTAGAGGATAATTGAGATTGATTCATTTCCGTGAATAGGACACATTTCATTGAAGAAAGCGAAACGCCGAGATTGAATCTCTGGCTACTGTTTGAAACAACGGGACCTAGACTCATTCGGTCGTTTACATGAATCATATAAGGCCGATCGCGTTTGGCCTCCACGAGTGCCTGCTTGAACTCGGATGTGACAATAATTACCTCATAAATCAGGGCGAGATTCGAGAGGGAGTATGACGTGAGTTCCGCGCCCCCCGCAGAAAACGCCTCGTTGACAGAATTCGTGGTAAATTCTACCGTCATACCGCCAGATGTTAAAAGCATGGGGAAGGCGGCATCCGCATTAAATAGAGGGATGTCAAGCGGGCACGAAAATCCGCGAGTTCGAGATGCCACTGATCCACTTGTATTGAGGTTGATCGCCCCATTTTCGAGTTGTCGCAACTCGGTTTCAACATATGTCTTAGATAACGTGTGAGGTGTTACCGCATTTCGCCAGTGGTGATGCTGGTTGTACGTCATGGACGCACCACCTGGAAGCGTAACGCTGACTCGGTTGAGTAATGAGGTGGCGCCTCCAATGGCCGTAACGGCCCCCGCGTTACCGCTTTGGGAGTATCCCATTATATTCGAGTACAACGGAGAAGTATAATGGGAATTCGCGTTCACTTGTGTTACAGTAGCAACGGCTGAAGTGTAGCACGATAAGGGGTCTGGTTGACCTGCGAATGCCCAGTAGTTATTTGCGCCTCCTGCTTGGGTCACCGTCACGCTCCCTCGAAGGATCATTGAATTTGGCTTAATATATCCAAATGGCTCTTGCGGCATATTGAATAGAATATTTGAGCCAGCTCCAACGTTCTGTCCAGAGGCTGCCTGAACATACCGCGTATTACAACGAGCACCAGAAAAGATCTTAAGATCGTCCCCAGTAAGCGCATGTGGAATGTTGGTATTACTGGGAAGCTCAATGTCAACGGCGGGTACCTGGTAGCTCATGTTATGCTTTACATAGAGCATATAAAAAGTTTTATTTTTTTAACCGTTTCGCCTGTCTCCTACCCGTTTCCCGCCATGCAAGTCTTCTGGCCTCCACAACCCTGCGTTCTAAATCGTCCATAATAGCGTCGTAATCATCCGAGCTATTTTCATCCGCGTTCTCGACCTCGGCGTCGTCAAGGACCCTCCCCGTCGCGTCGTCGTAATAATGAAGCTGCCACAAGTACTCGCACCGGGTTACGGCCGTATAGAGTACTCGTGCCTCCATCTGCCGCTGCATACACAAAATGACTCTGCGTGGAGCTTCAACCGTCTCCCCCTGCGCCGCGTGAACCGTAAAACCGTGGCAGTGCATCACACTCTTCGATGGCATTGGCTCCCCCGGAGGTATGTAATCCACAACATTATACGTTGCGTACGGGCCAGATAACCCCGTAATGATTTTCCCGGCAGCCGTCTTAAATTGGTTAAATGCCGCCGACACCAGTCGAGTCACCGATTTAATCTGATCATGCGTCCGGCATATGATCAGATCCCCTTCCCTGTAGCTCATACGAATACTGTGAGCAAATATCCGTTGAACGGTACGCTTCACAAGCGCCGTACACTCGGCATCTCTTCCGTCCCCTCCCAAAGAAATCGAGGCGCGCAGTTTCACACACAACGCCAAAAGGTCGGGGTCTTTAATCCGGTAGTTGTGGGCCATCTCTTCCGTCACAGGAACAAGTGCGGCGGAAAACTCGGGCCGATTAACCTTTTCACCCGTCTCTTCATCGGCTAGAGGAAATGGAGGACACTGGTAGCCGACATCGCCAAGCCAAACTATTTTGTGGTGCTTGAACACCGAGAGTATGTCGGTCCTTGCCGTATCAGGAAGCATGCTACACTCGTCCACGAGCAACACATTCGAAAACTTCACCAAACTTGCCACGTTCGGATGACCCGGCGTTGAAATGAAATTCAAAATGTGTGCATGTGTCACCACCCGAATCCCCGGATAACTGGTGCGCTTCTCGCGCATCTGGCGCAGAGTGGGCACAAGCAACGTGGCGCGGACAAGGCCCCCGTTTTTACCGGCCTCGGCCTCCACCCGCCTGGCTGACTCGGGATTCGTCGGAATGTAAACATCCGTGCACACTCGATGCGATTTTCCGTTACCACCCATTCCGCAGATAAGGCTTTCCTTGGACCAGTCCGAACTCCGAGGGGACAGCGCGTCGACGTGTTCTCTAGCAAACGATAAGTCCCGACAGACATACTGCGGACACGCATCATTACCAAGGCGAATCCGATCGGAGATATTCCATTTTTTGTGCCATTCTTCGTCCGTTTCGTCCGGAGGAGTATACTCCCTTGAATCGTAGTAGATACCATCTACACAGACGCGCATAGGGCTCTTACCCATCCGAAATATCTGCTCCAGGACCGTGATTCGCACATACGCAAATATAAAAGCAACAACGTGACAGAGGTGAAGACACGACGATTTCGGATATAACACGGTCGCCGTTTGGAGTGCTTCGTCGCAATAGATATTGGGCACCCCACGAAACCGATCAAACCCCCCACTCCCCACGTACATGGAATGGCATTCCGTCAGCGAATGCTTTTGCATAATCCCCGTGGACAGGCAGTACCCTCGGACGCCCACCTCTTCACCGTCGTCATCTTTTCCAAAAGCGTGCTTCTTCATCATGTATTCGTAATCATTGAAATCAAAGTCGATATCATCGCCTATACACCCAGCTAACACATCGTACGTGATACCGATGCTGGACCAAAACCGCAATTCTGGGGATGTAAACGCTCCCGCCCGAATCATAGAATGGGTAAAAGGCGTTAACAGGTCAGGTGGGGCAACCACATTTTCTACCCAGTAAATGCCGTTTCGATCCGGAACCATCCCATTCATTTTCCGAAACTCGTGAATTTTTCCGATATACCCCGAATAAAACGAACAAAGTTTGGCATTGGCATAGGCCCGTCTCATATCGATGAGTTTTACCCACTCGCAGTCCTCCGACGGGGGTAGGGGAAAGTCGAACGTCGTATTGTGGCCCATGGCACGCACAACGAACGAACTCAATTCTGGTTCGGCGACGGCATCCACCTGACACAACTCAAGGCCGGATGCTTTCATAAACTCGCGATGCATCTCCCAAAAGTCGTTCTGGCTCACTACAAGAGGCGGTAAAAAGGGACGCTGAATACGAGTGACGACACCCTCCGCGCTTTTACGGTACACAAACAACTCTCCCTTTGAAACGAGTTCGGAGAAGAGGGTCTCGAGTTCTGGAACCTCTTCCGCATTTTCCATGGACGTGATAAAACACGTGCGCTTAACAGACCCGTCTCCGATATACTGTACGTGATTATCGTGGGTCTCAATAAACGAAAAAGACATGTCGTTTTTCGATTTCGTCTCGTCGCACTTAAACAGCGTAATGTAGTCGATCGTTCGCAGAGATCCGTCCGAGCCACACACGTGGGACGTTGAATCCACAACAAATCGCAGGCACACGCCGCATTTAGTCGAATGTACGGCGGTTATGATCGATCTCACCTCGACGCTAATGTTGATTGTCTTGCACAAATACGTCACCCAATCCGTAGAACACCCCAACTCCTTCACTGTATCCAGTACCCGCTTTAAAACTGCCAATTTCCCCTCGAATTTGAGAAGATGCCCACGTTTACTCGGAGTGGGCTTCTGTTCGTATGATATCCGCATAGCCTGAACTCTACTCTCCACGCGATCGTGTATGGGAGCCACCAAACAATTGCGCGAACCGTCTTTCCAACTCCTCTGCCCCCTCCCAGCGCGAGCAACGACGGGCCGCGTTTCACGCACAATCCACGAACTTGTTGTCGCATAACCTTTCGGGTTCACACCCCCGCTCATGGACAACACTTTCGGCCGGACCTCGCTCTCGAAGAAGGCATCAAACTCCCATTCCGGAACCCCCGTCAAATTAAACGTAAAGGTTCGAGGCCCGTTCACCTCATAAATAGTCACCGCTCTTCCAAGCGAGTCCAGAAACCTCTCTCTAAGCGGAAAATATCCATTCGGGGCAGCATCGATTAAATCACCTCTGTCCCGAGCCTTTTGAAGAATCGCGTTAAAAGACGCAACGGAACGACCACCACGCAACATCTAACCAGAGAAAATGAGCTTTGTTAACTAACAGAGTGAAAAATAAGCGATTGGACAGAATAGACCAACCATAAAGCTGATGGGTGCCGTTCCTGGAACGTTCTCGGTATCCGTTACATCTATTTTTGGTTTGACGAAAAAGTTAAAACGGTTTATTTAAAAATACTCTTCGGAATCGGCTATTTCCGTCTCACTTTCACTGAACGCTTCAGCCGCTGGCTCCACTTCGGCATCCGCCGCTTGGACCACGTGTGACTCCGGAGAAAAGTAGTCAATGCCTCGCGGGTGAAAATAGGCGATCGTATCGCGCAATCCCGGCTCGGACTCCGAGTCCTCAACATCCGTTCGGTACCCCGTGTCATTCAAAGACTCGGGCCACTCCGTGTCCGACTCAGACGGAGTCGGCGTCGAAGGTCGTACCACCAAGCGGCGACGAACTCGCCGAGGAGGCGAGTGGCGCACAATACGCCGGGGAGGCGTACGCGGGCGGGACACATGGGACACAAACACCACATCGTCATCGCTACTATCGGAAGACGAAGAGTCAACCCAAATAATAATCGGACGTGACGACATGTCGAGGAAAGTGAAATTATGAGCAAAACATACCGGTGTCGCAGTTACCAATCGTGGGAACTGCTGCTGTTACCAGCAC
>Ga0209084_1002056_pt1 | contig 16092 bp, 2 predicted proteins | sample C_130820_MF_Meta_FD_187309 | JGI IMG/M metagenome (GOLD analysis project Ga0209084, IMG submission 187309) | Freshwater microbial communities from Lake Croche, Canada to study carbon cycling - C_130820_MF_MetaG (SPAdes) (version 2) | ecosystem: Environmental > Aquatic > Freshwater > Lake | place... | reverse complement strand
GTACGCCGTATTTTTCACCGGGACTCAACATAGGATCTGGTACTGGATTCTCATTTGCATCAGCCCCAGCAAAACTATCAATCAATTTACGATAGGTAACATCAGTAATAAAACTATTAGCATCATTTGTAAGTACTGTTTGAAATTGGTTGTGGACACAGTCTGTGTTATAGTTCTGATCATAATCAATATGAATAACCGTATCCGAACCAGAAACATAACCAGTACCATTGTAAATAGCAAATGAACTAGGACCCATTAGTGCAACATATGGAATACCACTTGATCTTGGGTCAATAATATATTGAGCTATCGCGTTACAACTTAATGTTTTTCCGACTTCTACATTAATAGAATTTAAACCACGAACCCAGAAGAAATACAGAATCTCATAATAACCCTGTTGATTCATCTTGGATTCAAGGGTATAAGTAGTCGTCGACAATGGTGTACCTGGACCAGTATATCCGATTGGTGGAACATTACTTGAAATCCACTGGTAAATGTCAACTCTACTTCCTGGGAATACGCTACCCCATCTTCTACTGGTATAGTTGATATCATTCTGACCTGGATCAATAAACCTAACAGTATCTGTATCCCACCAGATAGCACCTAATTGACCAGAACCCCAACTGTCTCCATTATTATGAATAACACCAACATTATAATTAGCAGGATCTACTGCTCCAATGTAATCAATATTTTGTGCAGCAGCCCCTAGTATTTTACCTTGTAATGGATTAATACAGTCAAAATAATACTGTTGTTTTCCCGTGGTAATATTATACATATATACCGAGTTAACACCATGACTGTCAACCGCCGGTTCTTGAATGTGAACTACCTGCCAACTTGGTTGATCGTTGGTATTCTTGTATTCAAAAACTCTACCAACATGGGATCTTGACGGTGAACCCACTATTAAACTGGACCCAGAATAATTAACAGACTGTCCGAATAAGTCTTGATTTCTCAGAGTGCTGTTGAAAATCTGTTGACCAAAGACAAATTTTCCTGGATTAATAGCAGAAGAATTCGCCGACGGTAGATAGTCATAGGTAAATGCTACACCAGAACCAAAAATAGTATCTGAGAAAATGGTGCTTTTGCTATCAAAATAAGTGGTACCTGAATCAAAAGATATTAACTCGTATACATCACCGTTTGGACATCCAACAACCAGACTCTTAGATGTCTTATTGACATTTAATGAATATCCAAAGTTAGCAGAAGATGTTGGTTTTGGACTTGTGATATTCTGAGCAAATACAAATGTGTTAAAACCTAGTTGAACAAATGAATCGCCAACTCCTGGAATTACCGACAACTCGTTCTGTCCCTCAGCGTTTTTATTGTATTGAGCCTCAGTACCTACTACCTTAGCAGCAATAGTCATTCGTCCAGACACAACAGTAATACCAACATTATTAGCTGGAGCCTTGTTGAATCTGATAACTCTTAGATCGTTGTCATAAACATACTGATCTGATGATACCACTTGATTATTAAATAATACTAATGTGTTGTAAGATGCCGCTTCTGAATATATTGAACCAACATTAAACACGGTAGTCACACCGTTACCAGTGAAATACTGGTTATTGGTAACTTCAGCATTAACATTAGGAATTGCTGCCAAATTAATGGCATCAACCAAACCTGCTACTGTATTATTAGTTGGTACCGTAACAACCATACCGTTGACTAGTATAGAATCTCCAGTTGTCAGCATTGGATTGGCAACGGTTGTTGTTGTCACACCATAAGCACGACTCTGATTGACATAACGGTATACAGAACCAGCTTCATCAACCGTGGTTCCGTCTAGAGGCGCCCCAATAAAGATCTCATCATTAGATGGAGAAAAATCAGAACAATAACCAAAGTCACTCGCTATTGATTCACCCGTTGTTAATTTCTGAGTGAATTTAAATTGTGTAGTGCTGATATCAACATTGTCCCCAACAACTAAATTGACTGACGGACCAATAACAATAATATCACCAGAAACAGTAAATTGTCCGTTGGCATAATATTTGGTGTTTGTTAATGGAACATTGTTAACCAACACGGTCACTGGTCCATTATTATTTTCAGGTATTAAATAAGTTTTTACTGACGCATCCACCACTTGATGAGTGTATGTCAATCTGTCATAAACATATACTGACCCTGTGTTTATTCTATTAGAGATTGATTTAGGAGCGCCAACAACCAGTTGACTACCAGTAGTAGAACAACTAACAGACTGTCCAAATCTACCGTCGGTAATATTAGCATTAATCGTTGCTGCATATTGCCAATAAGATTGGGTTATTACTTCGACTCTTGTACCAGGTGTAATTGGTTTGGTAATAGTTAAAACACGACTATATTGGTCAAAAGTGTAGTCAAGATTCGGTCTTAGAATATTAGTTCCTAGTTTAACTGTGAAGGAATCAATATTGAAAGAACTATATAGGTACGATATTAATAAGAACGACTGAACAGCATCATTAGTTATTGTCAACTCCTTTAGAGTTCTTCTTGATATAATAACCGGTTGGACAGAAGTTGGTAATGTGTCAGTCGTCAATACAACATCACCTTGATCTAGTAAATAATCCTTAGGATAAGATAATTCCTTCCCAGCTACCATTACTAATAACTGTTCTGGGAATTGACTATTAATTAAAACTGAGTTACTATAGTTGAATCTACGAGTTTTTTTGTTCCCATAATATGTAACTGACTCGTTAGGAACCGTGACTCTAGCATATGCTACTACCTCTCCAGCAGCTGGAGCACCAACATATAACCACTGTTCATTGAAACTAATATCTATTGATGATCCATATTCACCAGTCGACAGAACATCACTATAGGAATATGTTTGATTATTTTGTGTTCTTTGTATTTTTGCCAGTGGTGGGATTAATACTTGGTCACCAAAGTAATCTCCAATGGAGGAGGATAACGATAGGGTCAATACATATCCCATACCGTCATTGCTTTGATTGGCACCAATGGCGGTCATTGTGTTTTGACCTACTGCTATTGCCGAACCAAATGATTGTGTTCCTTCAACATCTAAATTAAACTCAGTTAAGAACACATAAGGTTGGTCTTTTGTATTATTAGGGTCTTCTGACAACACATAAACATCAACCGTTCCAACTCCATTATTGGATCCAGGAATACCTACCAATGCCACTTGATCACTGTATGTCTGACCCAACGAATATTCAAACGAATCTACCGTTTTTGCATTGTGTGGCACAAAGGACTGAATATAATCAAATGGTTGTTTCTTAGATAAAACTTCCCATAGACCATATCCATTATTATCTACCCATATCAGTGAATCAAAGGCAAGTTCGGTGGCAAATGGTAAATTAGCCACATCACTTGCCTGAGCAACTCTAGTTGTTTGTAAATAAAATGCTATACCATTAGCATATACAGTAGTCTGATTGGATTTTGTAAATGAGTATGAAATAGTAATCGTGCTGATACCAGGTACACTCAATACACGATAAACTCCGTCAATTGAAGAATTGACATATCTGATAACTATGATATCACCAACAGATAAACCATGTCTGCTAGAAAATTGAACAATCGCTGTATTATTCAAATTATTAGATACTTGAGTTACTTGACCTGGGATTGTTTCACATCTGTAAATTCCCCAGTTGTAACTATTGATTTTAGCTGCCCAAATAGTAGTACCTCGTCCAACAGAACTCATTTTCTGTACTAAAACAGACGGATCATTAATATCATAAACGGTAATATCAACATCTTCTAAATCTACATAACCAGCGGTAGGTAGTGCTGTGTCAGCAAAACTCTTAGTAGTCACTGGGAAAACATCGGGTGTAGTAACAACTGCAGAAGTTCTCCAAATATCAGACACTAGAACAGTCTGATTAGCAGCGCTAATCTGATAAGGACGAATTACTTCTACGGTTGATGGGTTGGAAGTAAGTTTTGCTTCATTTAATCTAAATTCAATGAAACTTCTATTGGCATTAGCCCCATATGTAGCTGACAATATCGCCCATATCTCATTGATATTATAGGTTCCTGTTTCCTTGTTTAGATCAGCATATGTAAATATTTCTGCTGCTCTAGTAGTTCCTTTAGTACCTAAAAATTGTTGGTATAGATTAACCTGACTAACACTGTCTAACCTTAAGTCAGTCATATATTGTCTTGGTCTGAATCCGATCAGACCATAACTTAATAAATCATTATCAAGATTTAAGTTAGCTTGATAAACATCATAACTATTTGCTAATTGATCAGAACTATTAGGAGGATTACTGAGTAATCCTAGATTAATTTTAGTGTAGTCACTTAATACCCAGTCACTGTACTCAAAATTAATTTTCGGACGAATAATATTAAGAGCACTCCAGTAATTATTTTTGAATAATACTATTTGTCCCTTTGTATATTTTCTATTAGGTGTCCATTCGTGAATCGTTTCCTTTCTATTAAGAACAAAACCAGGAGCATTTAATGTACCATCCCACTGTTCGGTGATCCACCCGTTGATCATTAGACGAATTTGTCTAGCAGCGGTTATTGGATCATAAATCAGATCACCAAACACCGTGACATTATTCAGTATCAAGATATCTTCGTAACTAACAAATTTCAACCGAGCAAATGATACGGTTCTGCCCGTTGCTGAAGTAATTGAAAAGTTATTACCAATGCGTTCAATAACCAAATCTCTGGTTGGTAAAGCATTACGATTTTGATCTAAAATGATATTACCAGGAGTAATACTCTCAACAGTATCTACCACCACTCCTGGTCGATACACGCTAAAGTTTACGCCAGCAGGATTCAGATTAATAACCGTACCAGGTGCCCATCCTTGACTACTAAAGTAAAGAAATTCTTGAGCCATCTGATTCCAGTCCATCAATCTTCCATTCTCAATTGAATTGAATGCTAGACCTAGACTTTCTAGATACAAACCATAACTCAGAATAAAATCTACCACTATGGTCGCATTGACAAATACTGTACCATATGGTACACTGATAGTTTTGTCTGTGTAATTTGCCGGTACCTGAACGGATAAACCACCGCTAGTAACCGTTTTTAATGTTCCACTACTCTGACTAAGGAATGCTGTAAAGTAAGGTTTAATATTATCATATCCGTTAACTCGGAACTGAAATTTATCAGTTATCTCAATGGTCAACGCACTGTAGACTACCTCTGAAGACGGTTGATTCTTATATAATGAAATAGAATAACTCTCGGGAGGGATATTTCTTTCTTTATTGGTATTATTAGGAATAGCGTGGTCAGCATATACTGTTAGATATTGTTTGTCAGTATAACCGCCCAAACGATATCCCATTTTAACCGTTAGATATTGCAGTTGCTTAGTTAAGTCCGCGGTACTATTTCTTCCTAGTTGTTTATTATAGTCAATAATCCAGTCAATATAACTTGCTTTACTAACACCATCACCATATACCTCAACTCCACCAGCACCTAAACGATATCTACCATCATACAAATACTGGTCTAAGTCATAGTTAAACTTATAACGGTCACGATCAACGAATAAGCTAAAGAACTCAGCTGGTCTTGTCAACGCAAGAAGTCTCATTACAGCAAAAGGATAAGCAGAACTGGTCCACCATGCCGCTTCTACCGGACTACCATCACCAGCTTTCCAACTTTTTCTGAATGAGTTTGAATCAAACTGTCCAACAACGCTAAACAGTGGTGATATTAACTGTCCTTCATCATTAACTGGTATAACATTAGTAAGTCCAGGTCGAGCATACTTTGGAAGATAGTAAGGAGCAACTGGATCAGCTACATAACCATTCTCAAGATCAGTCCATAGTACTAAATTTCCACTAGTATATGGAACTGGTCCATAACGATCACACCACCAACAGGGCATTTCACTGAACCCTAACATTTCCCACGGCGTTCTGGATGGATCAATGGTATCATAGAAATATTCGTAAACACCTCTCCAAGCCCCAGGCATTGTTTCTTCGTAGATGTTATCTACTTGGAAAAATTTATCTAGTTTAGTACCACACTCACTGTAGTTGTAGGTAAAGGAATTACTCTCAATAAAATCCTGTGGTTTGTAGTCAAGTTTATTCCAACCAACCCAACTTAAAAAATCAACCGACATAATATTATTGATATCAGTCTGACTATACCCTGTTTTTCTAAAAAATCCTGGAATAACATCTTCAGCAACCAGTGGTATAGGATTACCGTCAGTCTTTAAATTATTATAGATTCTTTTTTCAAATTCCAACAACACTTCATCTCTGATGTCATTGAATGCCACTGTAATACTACCGTCGTGACCTTGGATAACCATCGTTGGGTTTACATAAGTGGTATCTAAAAATATTTGAGGACGATATTTTGGATATAAACCTAGTTTAGTCGGTGTATTTGGTACGAAATTTCCAGCAGTATTTGAATATTCTCTAACCGTAATAACATAACCAATATTCAATTTGACCAAAACCTCAATCAAGGGTAGATCTGGCGAAACAACATAATCCGTTCCCTTTTCCAATAATACAGTAACACCGTCAACTGTCAAAAATACCAATAATGCTTGGAAATTAGCGGATGTGAAGTCGAAAACTTGATTAGTATTAAATACTCCATTGGTAAGTGGATTAACAGTGTAACTAGTTTCCTGATACTTGGATGATGATGGCAACATATCACTCCAATAGAAGGAATCGTAGTTTGTTTTTCCTAAATTAATTTGAGTGATACACTGATCTAGAATCTGACTAACGCTATGGAATCCAAATTCATTATTAACAACCGTGCTCAACAGTTGATTTTTGAACTGAGTATATTCACGGTTATTATATGATATAGCACCAAAAATATCGTACTCTTGACTTCTCATAAAGTATCCGGTTAATGTAAGCGGACTACTTTGTTGTAGAATTTGAAGTCCCCAAGGAACTAAATTTCCTAAATCACGAGTGTTGTTTTTACCATTAATGTTTCCTTCAAACCCAGGTTTAGTAACACAGATTGTGGAGTAATGATTTCTTATGGTTCCAAGACTAAACTCTGGGTTATTACCGTTCAGAGGATTATTAGTCAGATTCATTGGAACCTGATAAAATCCTGATTCACTAATTTGATTACTAATAACAACAACTTCAATTTTATCACCGATAACATAATCAGTTAACCAATTAATTTGCGTGTTATTAAATACAACTGACAACACATAATTATTAGGCGAAATATATTTCCCATTAATGAAAACTTGAATAGTTGTAACTATATCTTCATCAGAAACTAATACATCTAATCTGGTAGGATAACCATCATATTCAAATTCTAATTGTTGACGATCTATTGATTTAGTGGCGCCGTTCTGCCATCCTATCTCACGACTAAATTCTGTTCTTGAATAATACTGTCTGACAAAACCGTTACTGACAGGTTCAGTAACACTAATCTGATCGTTGACATACTTGAACTCTTGAGTATATAAATTATTATCAAATACAATGTCACCGATATTATTAATGCTGAAATATTTAAGTGGGAAACCCAAATACGGATCATCAAAACCAGTGGTACCAAGAGCATAACTAAACAGATATGACCCATAGAAATTTGAACTGCCGTATTTTTCTCTGTCAGCAAAACTAAAACCGTTTGGATCATATACATTGAAATAAATCTGTTGATTTATTTCAGTTTGTTGTTGAGCATAAATCCAAGTAATACCATCATAATAGAATGTTGCTCCACGAACACCATTATTATAATATTCAGAATTTTCTATCTTAGGAGCAGAATATGGTGTATCATCATATGGAACAGCATCATAACTACCAGATAGTATTCTTGTACCGTCATTACTAGCAATCTGTCCATCAAGACAAACAGTGCTATCGTCAACCTCAGCATAATAAATTGGTTCAAGATAGATGACCGGAAGCATTTGAGCATTGGGCGCAGAATATGGTGTGGTCGCATAAGGAGCATCATCATAGTCGCCATCATTAGGTGGGTCGTTCTGAATCAGTCTGACTTTGTAGATCGTTTTCCTAACGGTGGGATCTGTATCTGCTGCGAAAATAACCGTTGATCCCTCGACCAAAGTGTAATTGTCAACTATATAATTGGTAGCGCCGTTAACATTTAATAACGCATCAGTTTCTTGAAAATCAATGACATTGACTGGATCAAGTCCGTAAGTACCAAAATTGAATAATCTAAGACCTGGTTTGTATTCTAATATTGGACGACGCCCTTGAACTATAGTGTCTAACTCAACAATATTATTAGTGGTCTTATTATATTCGTTAGTAGCCAAAATAACATCAATATGGAACCAACGATTACTTCTACACCAAGGATTACGATCTAAACTGGATCTGTTACTAACAATGTATTCTGGATCAATTGGCGAATCAAAATAACTGTCATATCTACCAATGTCATAAGGAAAATCATCATAGGGTATCGGTATCTTTCTGAAAAATGGTTCGGGTACAACAAAATTAGTAACCGGAAGAAGTTTAATAGATGAACCAACTCCTTCAACATAATATTGATTATTAAGATATGACAACGGTTCAACGGAACCTTGAAAATGAACCTTTAACCCATTGGTAAAAACTACTCCATTTGGACTGGTATAGTTTTTTTGACCTATAATATCTTGATCAATTAGAATAGTTGTAGTTAAATCTTCGTTTATTAACTTGAATGATCCAACCATATTTGGATTCAAACTATCTTGATAATATAAAGTATCCAATACCGCTGTTAATAGTGGTACTTTAAGATATTGATCGTCATTACCACGATACCACTCAGTTCTTGAATATTGATCTCCAAATAGAATATCAAATTTGTCAAATGGGTTTATATTCTGAATAGCTATTAAATTGATAGTAGGAATTTCACGAATGACCTGATATTCAACATACCATTTAACCCAAGAATTAACTCCGGTTTCTGGTTGAAGAAATACTATTGTCCGACGATCAAGATTAGAAATTTGATCTATTCCATCTGGGTTAGATAACAAGAAATCTTCTACAGATATTCCTTGTAAATCAGAATAAGTCAGTGTATCAGATAATAGATCAACAGGACCTATTGATGTTAATCCTTCATAATAAAAATCTTGGTCTGTGGCTAACGGTATATCAAAAATAATTTCACCCGTGTTGGTGCCATTATTAGTAACACCCAATACATCTCGACTACTAATATTATGTGCTTCTGGTAATGTTCCAGATACTCCAGGTTGAGCTTGAATCCAAAAACCTGGTCCTGTTCCTGGGACAGGATCGACTACATTGAAATTACCTCTCATATTAAATTTGTCACTACAAACATAATATAATTGATCTGGTGCTGTCAATGGAACTGTGAATGCAATTAATCCATCTATTGCACCATTTCTCATAACACCAGTGTCATAAGTGTCGGTTAAACCTAAGGTTGGTTTAGTTTTGATATAAAAAGACGATGGACTTGAACATACATTATTAAATTGATATGTCTGTCCTCTTACTAATGTTAAAGTAGGATTATTTTGTCTATTAATAACGAACGCACTATTCGGAACTGGAGTAATATCACCAACAGTGTATACCGTTTGTTCTTTGTAACTCTGATCAACAATAAATTTATATCGTCCTCCACGGACTAAAGTAACAGTTGGATCATTACCAATAACTCTATTAAATGTGTAACCATTACTAGTTCTCGTCACATAAAATTCGTCAGTGGTAGGTATGGTTGTAGCGGAAACTACTACAGGAGCAGGACCACCGGGTAACCAATAATATTGAGCATAGTTTGTTAATTTGTCAAAATCAACAAACGGGTCCCAAGAATAATAATCACTTTTGAATAAACGATCAGCATTGTCAACCGTGCCGCCTTGAAGTTTAATGGTATCAGTGATGCCTGGATAGGTAATAACATCGCCATTTTGATTGGTGTCAGGTATTAATGAAACTACACAAGGGTCAAGTTGATAATCCTCCCTTTGTTTAGTTGGTTCACTGATATAGATGTCATTGGCATTAATTCCAGGACCAATTTTATTCCCAATATAACCCTGAGTTCTTTTGAAATCTGGATTTTGAACTACTTGGTCTAAAGTGGCTGCTAAAAATTGTTTATTAACAGGGGTTTGAAAAATCTCTGGTAAAAAATCTACGGTTCTTACTGTTGCCATTAAATTACTCCACTCCCTGGTGCCGTTCTGATATTAGTACTGGTCAATGACTGAATTATTTCAATGTCATTAACTGTTGCTGCATTAACGAAAATTTGGTTAGGTTCTGCTCTGATTTCATACAAATCACCAAATGATTTCTGAATATTTAATGGAACTAATACAATAGATGCCACAATATCACCGATATTATCATGAATATAAGATGATAACTCCGAGAAATAAAATGTTTGTCCAAAGTCCCAATTGTCAATAGAGAAAAATTTGTCCATATATGTTACTACTAAATTTCTTATTTCACTATTACTGACTACAGTTCCTTGTGCTGGTATAACTTTAATAATACCTCGTAAACTTTCGTCAGCTTTTGCTCCAAACAATGGTTTAAACTCAACCGAATTAATCACTAAGTTATCAGATATCATACGATAAGTTTGTAGATTAGCATAAGTCGTGGTTAAATAATTAATCGTTGGTGGTAATGGCATCTGAATAACACCGCTAGAATCCTTGATCCAGTTCTGATAAGATCTATAATATTCTAGTGTAACAACATATAAATCAATGATATTGGTACTACCAGGATTAATAATATTAGTCAATGAACTATTGTGTCTATATTGGAAGTATAAGTCTTGTCTACCAATTCTAGCAATAAATGAATTATCAACAACCAATGTTTTAACACCAGAAAAATCTTGTACTATTCTATAGAATACCTGATTAGTTATCAGAGCGTCAAGTTCAGCATAGGCATAAAATACTTGACCATCAAAATACTCTTCTTTATGTAACTCAATTTCATTTTTAGTAGGGTAGTTAACATTTACAATTCCCTTCTCTACTAGCAAGTATCTTTCTAAATTGTCAAAATCAACGGTCTGTTGTAGGAACACTAATTTAGCCGAAGGTCTGACATCTGGACGAACAATGATATCAAAGAAATCTGGATCAACAGGAACATTGTTAGCATTATTTTGTTCATACGACACTACTACTTGGAAATCATCCACATATCCATCACTTTCAACCGGTTGGGCAATGATAGGCATCGTGATGTTTTCTGGAAGAGGATAATTACTATCGGGAAGACTATTGGACTTTAATACTTTAATAAAGTCTTTGATAACCGTTCCTGATTTGGGGTCATATATAGGTTGATCAGTATAGAAGAAGAATCTTGTCTGAATAACACTACCAAAGAAGTATTCAAGAGACCTAGTAACTACAGTATATTTACCATCAGTGACTGTTCCTTGAATAAACCAACTAGCATCTAAGTTTAACCCTTCAGTATTACCTGCATATTCCAAACTAAAATTACTATCTACCGCTAAGTTTCCGGCAGTAATTAAATACCATCCAATAGTATTAGTATTATTAGTTCCGTCTCCATTCATACCATTATTATAACCTAGACCAAAGTTACGATTTAATAATATCTGTTGGACTACTTGGTCAATGACACTATTTGGAATGTCAGTAGCAAAAATAGGAATAACAATACTAGGTATTGCTCCAGTTGGAACAAAAGTATCTAGTACTACTGGTCCCTGACCGGTCAATAAGTTACCAAGTCCCTGGGATGTACCATCACCATAGATAGCATTTGGTGATGCCCAGATAAATTCCTTTCCTTCTACCGCTCCTATCAGACCTTGCACCAACTGATTTTCGTCATTGAAATAATATCCAGTGGGTGCTCTGAATTTGACCAAAGACCCTACCTGAATATACTTTGTGTTAGGTGTTGAAAACTGTCCAATGGACACGGGTATGTTTTTGTCGTTGGCAAAATAACCAGTGGTTTCATTTACCATCCTAGTACTTTCTACCCAATGAAGGTCCAATGATTCCAAACTAGATCTAGGGTAATTAGCATAATAAAACTGTCTAGATTGAACTGACGCTGCCTTTGGGTTTATCTCATTCGCAATTCCATTGTAGATTTCATTGCTAGATAACCAAGTAAATTCTAAACTGGGAAGATCATTGTTTTCATAGATAGCACCGTCACTGCTAAAAATATTTGTACTGGAATATTTTCCAGTTGGATCAACTAGATCTAAATTTCTACTGATACCAACACTGGTTCTATTAACAGCCGAACTTTTTACAATACTATTATAAGAAGTAAACGGAAAATTAGTGTAGTCTTCACCATTAACCATTCTATTCTGTGTGTAGTATCTAGACGGAGCTCGTTGTTTAATTTCTTGAATAGATTCTCTAGTCTGAGCATTAGTAACCGGTTCAGTAAGACCACAAGTAAAAGTAATAGTTTCAATTTGTCCAGAACGACTAACATAATTAATAGGAATAATAACGCTCTGCATATTAACAGGGTTAATAATATATTCTAAACCATTACTGGCTCTTACATAACACTTATATAGTCCAACAGGTATTTCGCTGAAAACACCATCACCAAAAATCAATGTAATTTGATCGTTGGATCTGCTGGTAACCGAAAAAATACTTCTTTGGTCTGGAGCTAACTGTTCTGTTGCGGCAGTATAAATGTTTTCTACATAAACCCATTCTTTAGCAATACTACCAACATTGTCAACCTGAAATAACCAACGATCTTGATTATTGATTCCCTCAATATTAATATCTACTGTTCTATTTGAAATTCTTTCAGGCAGATTGAAGTTCTGACTTTGCAATACACCTTGTTTGAAGGCAAAGAAATAACCAGTATTTGCACTGCCATATCCTAACCCATCATTACGATAAAGCATATTGAATATACCAGTAGGTTGAGGACTAGGTTCATAAATCAAACCAGCACTGGTGGCCACGGCATTTACCACCTCAAATGGCATACTAATACCATCAATGGTCGATGTAAATGGAACTATAGGCAAATAACCAGGTACAAAATTAATACCGTACTGATTGGTATTAACTCCTAAAATATCAACACTGTTTCCTGGACGACCTACTTTTTGGGAATCAACTAATGCTGCATTAATAATAGTGGTGAACTGTTCTTGCCAGTAATAGTTACTAGGGTCAGCCCAGTTAACTAGAATATTTGATAAGTTCAAACCATTATAGTCGTAGACATTTTCAGTGGTCTGAACACTTAAAATCTTTATAAATCCTTGAGCCGCTGTATTTCTTTTGGGAGTATAACTAACTAAATTTGCCAATCTAACAACACTGTCTCGTCTTTCGGCAGTGTCTATGTAATTTTCACGAGCATTTAAATCGTTGCGAAACGCCAAAGATTGACCCATAAAGGCCATAACATCTAACAATGCGATAAACTCAGAACTTTCTATATAATCATTGAATGTCTCAGGATAATAAGTCGTTAAATAATCAACAAATGTTTTCCTAAGCGACTCAAAGTCAAAACTCTGGAAATCTGCTTCCTGATAAGTCTGATAAATCTTTTTCCAATCTGCTACTCCAAAAATTGAGGTTTGTCTGAGTGTTTTTGCCACAATCAATTACTCCGATATTATGATAAGAGTATTTATCGTTAACTAAAACCTCGTTTTTAACTGTTTTTGTTAGATATATTCAGCAGATCTGGTATTCTGATTCATAAAAAGATTCAATAATTGAGCCTCAGTAGCAGGTACAATAGTAATAGCTAACTGAATAAGCACTCCATTCTGTTGTGGGAATAACTGAGCAGAATTCAAAAAAATCCTAGGATCTTGAGCACATACTCGTTGAACCTCGTTTAATATAGCTCGTTCAGTGTCCTGAGTCTGAGTTTCAAATACATAACTCATCAGTGTAGTACCATAATTTGGTTTACCAGGAACTTCACCTTGACGAATGTTAAACGCATTTAATAAATCTCGTCTGACTAAGTCGTCACCTACTAAAGTGAAATTTTTGTTTTTGTTAATTGAAGAATAACCAACGAATGTTGTCATATTTTAACCACTATAATAAATTTTAGAAACGCCTGGTACAAAAGCATCACCTAATTTAGCGGTGTCGCTTAACGATTGATTTGCCTTTGTGATATCTGATATTATTTTCGTCCAGAAATTTCCTGGGTAGGAATAAACTGGTTGAGGTATCTTGGGATTTCCTAATATTTTTTGACTAGCAATATCAACTGTACTTCTATTTACAGTGTCACTATATCCTATACCAGGTACTATACCACTTACAAAAGCGTTATTACCGCCAAATAGATTACCAAATATTTGAAGCGATCCTAATAAACTTCCCAAATTACCAAACATACCAGCGAAACTTAATATATCTGATATATTACCAACATTTGTAATACTGTTAATTGCACTAGGATTAAAATTACCAAAACTGTTAAGAAAATCAGTTGGGTTTATCTGTTGTAATAACAAATCAGATATTGATCTTGTTCCGGAACTATTGAATAAATCATTCAAGTCATTGTAATTGATAACATCACCAATGGTTGAATATTGATTAGTATAATTAATAGCATACTGAGCTGATTTACCATACGAGTTTAGTCCAGAACTTATTTGAGTCATTGGATTTAATAATGACTGAACAGTTCCAGAAGATAATCCACTAGTAGCGTTCCTCGTTGTTTGGGAATATGGTATAACGCCTACAATAGGATTGACCGAATTAACCGTACCATTAAATAATGAAGATACTCCACCCAACTGATTCAAGAATGTGTTTCTGCTATTATTAGTATTCAATGAAGTCTGAATTACTTGGTTGAATGCATTTTGATTGCCGGCCGCTGCCCATACTGATGTTATCTCAGGTCCAAATTTACCTGATGCTGATATTAACGCACCTAAATTTTTATCTACCTCGTTAACAGTGTCATTCTGAACTCTATTAAAGTTGTACTGAGCTAAATCCAAATTATTTGTAGCATTTTCATCAGTTACCCCTGTATTCAGTGTGTCGTATGAAGCTGTTGGAACTAAACTAAAAGTTCCATCACCAACTGTTCTGTTGTCCTGACTAACAAATACCGACTTAGAACCCAATGGTTGTAACCCTGTGTCAGTAAATATCCATGAACTGTCGTATGTCACTTCTTGTTCAGGAACATCCGTGATTATACCCGAAGCAACCATTGCTTGATAACCTTGTTGCAGTAATGCATTATTGGTTGAATCTTGTAAATTTTGTTTGGAAAGATACTGGTCAAGGGTTCTCACACCATTTTTACCAGTCCATAAACTAGGACTATTCATTACCTTAACAAAATCTACTGGAGAAAGATCAATATATCTAGCAGAAGTACCTGGTTTAACATAACCTGTCTTTTCTAACTGATAACAGGTCAGACCAAATTTACCCACTCCTTTTTCTTGTGATATTTCAACAAATGGTTGTTCAACTAAATTTACTATCTGAGCCTGTAATGCTTGAACTTGAAACGGTGATAACACAGAAACTGGTGTTGGGGAAATTCTTTCTCCCTTTGCTAACATAACATCTGTCTGATCCACTGGTTTCAGAATAGGGACATCCGTTAAATCCGGCATTGAGTTAATAATAGGAAGATTTTGTTCTATTGAAGCAATGAATGCAATTTCAGTAGGACTTAAATATCCATCATAACCTTGACTCGGAGTTTCTGTCTGAGCAAAAATCTGGGCTATAATAGCACCAGCCGGTCCAGCAATGGGAACGGTATCATTCCAAGTTCTATCAGCAGGCACTGGTCCAGGAATAGGTGGACCTGGTTCTGGGTTTGGTCCCGGATTCGGTCCCGGATTCGGTCCCGGATTCGGTCCCGGTCCCGGATTCGGTCCCGGTCCCGGATTTGGGTTAAAAGGATCATATCTATTGAAGTCACCTTTGGTCAATGAGTTATACAGTGACGCAATGATTTGACCACGAGTATTAGTTGATGCTGTTATTGTACCCGG
>Ga0209084_1002053_pt1 | contig 16097 bp, 13 predicted proteins | sample C_130820_MF_Meta_FD_187309 | JGI IMG/M metagenome (GOLD analysis project Ga0209084, IMG submission 187309) | Freshwater microbial communities from Lake Croche, Canada to study carbon cycling - C_130820_MF_MetaG (SPAdes) (version 2) | ecosystem: Environmental > Aquatic > Freshwater > Lake... | reverse complement strand
CTGTCCTCGCTACCCGTTTACCAACAACCAATCGTGTAACTCCCGCACCGTGTGTGCCACAAAGCGCGGTTGCAAAGGTGCAAATTCTGAATGGTCATGCGCGCCGTAACTCACCCCCACACTGGGGCAACCCGCTCTTTTGGCCATTTCTAAATCGTGGGTGGTATCGCCCACCATCAAGGTGCGCTCAGGCGGCACGCCAAATTCACCCATCAGCTCGCGCAACATCAAAGGGTTGGGCTTGCCCGCGGTTTCATCGGCGGTACGCGATGCATCAAACAAGCCTTGCAATTGCACGGTATTCAAAGCCTCTGTCAAGCCTTTGCGATTTTTGCCGGTAGCCACTGTCAACACATGCTGGCGTTCACGCAAAGCGTGGAGCATGGGCAAGACGCCGTCGAACAAGCTGATGTCGTTGACATGCTGTTGGTAATGGAAACGGTAGCGTTCGCCCAACAAAGGATATTTTTCTTGAGGCACATCGGGTGCAGCGTGGGCCAAGGCGGGCATGAGTGCCATACCGATCACATAAGCGGCTGCCGTATCGCTGGGCTTGGCGCCACCCACATCTTGAACAGCCGCTTGGATGCACCGCGTGATGATTTGCGTCGAATCAAACAAAGTGCCATCCCAATCGAAGGCGATCAAATCAAATTGCCGGGTCTTTGGCACTGTGCTCATAGGGGTACAGGAGGTTGCACGGAATCGATAAATTGTTGCAGAGCCGCTGGCAGTGGGGCTTTGACGGTGACGGGTCGTGCACTCACCGGATGCTGAAACTTTAATTGCCATGCATGCAAAAACATGCGCTTAAGGCCCAGCTTTTGCAACTGCTTGTTTTGCTCAAAGTCGCCGTATTTGTCGTCACCCGCGATCGGATGCCCTTGGCTAGCCAAGTGCACACGAATTTGGTGGGTACGCCCCGTCTTGATCGTCACTTCCAACAGGGTGTAAGGCCCAACCGTGCGCGCCACGCGCACCAAAGTGATAGCGCGCTGACCATTGGGGTCGTCCTTGCCCACCACTTTGACGCGACGCTCCCCTTCGCCTTCACCGGTGGCCACGGTGTATTTAAATAGAGGCACATCGATCACTTTTTTGTTCGAGGGCCACAAGCCCAAGACCAAGGCCAAATAAGTCTTGCCGGTTTCACGGTCGCGAAATTGGTCTTGCAAATGCTTGAGCGCACTGCGCTTTTTAGCAATCAGCAGCACACCCGAAGTTTCACGGTCTAAGCGGTGCACAAGTTCCAAATTCAAACTAGCCGGCCGCGCACGGCGCAGTTGCTCAATTACCCCAAAACTCACGCCACTGCCGCCATGCACCGCCACACCGGCGGGTTTATCGATGGCGATCAAAGCCTCATCTTCCATCAGCACCTCGAACTCGCGGGCGGGGGCAGGTGCATCCTCTTTGGCTTGTACTTGGGCGGAGATACGAACAGGCGGGACGCGGATCAAGTCACCCGCCTCGATCCGATGGTCCGCCGAGGCGCGCCCCTTGTTCACCCGCACTTCGCCCGAACGGATGATGCGATATACATGGGTTTTGGGCACCCCTTTGAGATGGCGCATCAAAAAATTGTCGAGCCGCTGCCCTGCCGAGTCGTCGTCCACGGCTAGGGTTTTCACTGAAGGGTCTGGAGCTGGGTGGATAGCCCCTATAATGTGTTTCACCAGCGTCTGCTTGTAAGTGCTTGATTTAACTGAGATTAGAGCACGGACAGAGCACCGCGGTGAGGTCGATGCCCCTTTTGGGCCCGTTTCGCAGACCCAGTACCAAAGAGACTGGATGGCCAAACGCCCCAAAAGTTGAGCAGACGCTCAGAAAACACTGAAATGGAATACCCCCAAGTTGGTGAGGTCCTTGAAAGAGCCTCATCAGCGGATTACAGCGAGTTAGCAATCCCATGGTTGTCGCGAAATTTATCTCCGAACCCGCTCTCATCCACGCGCCCACCCTCCGTCGGCTGCGCACACAAGCGCACGCCTTGACGGTCGCCACGGCAATTCCCTTCGTTTTTTGACGTCCTCTCTGGCATCGTTGGCCCGTCATGGGCCTGTGATGTTTAAGAAATGTGAAGGTACGCTCCATGAAACGGATGCTCATTAACGCCACCCAGGCAGAAGAACGCCGCTTGGCAATCGTCGACGGACAAAAACTCCTCGACTACGAAATCGAAATCGAAGGCCGCGAACAGCGCAAAGGCAATATTTACAAAGCAGTCGTGACACGCGTCGAGCCCTCGCTCGAAGCATGCTTCGTTGACTACGGCGAAGACCGCCACGGCTTTTTGCCCTTCAAAGAAATCTCCAAGCAGTATTTCGCCGCTGGCGTGTCGGTGAGCCAAGCGCGCATCCAAGACGTCATCAAAGAAGGCGTCGAAATGCTGGTGCAGGTCGAGAAAGAAGAACGCGGCAACAAAGGCGCAGCGCTCACCACTTTCATCAGCTTGGCGGGTCGCTATGTGGTCCTGATGCCCAACAACCCCCGTGGAGGTGGCGTCAGCCGTCGCATCGAGGGTGACGACCGCGCAGAACTCAAAGAAGCGATGGACCAGTTGGAATACCCCAACGGCATGTCCATCATCGCCCGCACCGCAGGCATCGGACGCAGCGCGCCCGAACTGCAGTGGGACTTGAACTACTTGCTCAAACTCTGGGGCGCGATCGACGGTGCCAGTGGCACCAAAGGCGCGTTCTTGATTTACCAAGAGTCGAGTTTGGTGATTCGCGCGATCCGCGATTACTTCAACAACGATATCGGCGACATCTTGATCGATACCGACGATATTTATGACCAAGCGCAGCAATTCATGGCCCACGTCATGCCTGAGCATGCCGCCCGCGTCAAACGCTACCGCGATGAAACACCGCTGTTCAGCCGTTTCCAGATCGAACACCAAATTGAGTCGGCTTATGCCCGCACGGTGACCTTACCTTCGGGCGGTGCCATCGTGATCGACCACACTGAGGCTTTGGTCTCCGTCGACGTCAACTCGGCGCGCTCCATCAAAGGCGGCGATATCGAAGAAACCGCAACACGCACCAACCTCGAAGCCGCTGACGAAGTCGCGCGCCAAATGCGTTTGCGCGATTTGGGTGGACTGATCGTCATCGACTTCATCGACATGGACGAGAGCCGCAACCGCCGTGATGTTGAAAACCGCCTGCGCGACGCCCTGCGTCAAGACCGAGCCCGTGTGCAATTTGGCACCATCAGCAAATTCGGTTTGATGGAAATGAGCCGCCAACGCCTGCGTCCTGCGCTGTCCGAAGGTGCTTCTATTCCTTGCCCACGCTGCGGCGGTTCGGGCCATGTGCGCGACACCGAAAGCTCGGCTTTGCAAATCTTGCGCATCATCCAAGAAGAGTCAATGAAAGAAAACACCGCCGCGGTTTACGCGCAGGTGCCTGTCGAAGTTGCCTCATTCTTGTTGAACGAAAAGCGTACCGAAATCGCCAAGATCGAAATCCAACAACGCCTGAATGTCTTGTTGGTTCCAAACAAAACGCTCGAAACGCCTAACTACAAGTTGGAGCGCTTGAAGCACGACGATCCACGCTTAGACCGCATCGAAGCTAGCTACAAAATGGCAGAGGAATTCGAAGATCCGACCGCTGTCACACGTCGCTCACAAGAGCCCACCAACAAACAAACGCCTGTCATCAAAGGTGTCTTGCCTGACTTGCCAGCGCCGATTGCAGAGCCTAGAGCACCTGCCCAACCCAAGCGCAGCCCTCACAAAGCTGCCGCCGAGGAAAAAGCACCTGCTGAAAAGGGCTTCTTCTCGTGGATCAAAGGCTTGTTCAGTGGCGACAAAGCAGATGCTCCCGCCACCGACAGCAAAAAACCCGCAGACAAAAAAGACGACAAGCGCGAAGGCCGTGAAGGCGGACGCAACGCACGTGGTGGTCGCGGTGGACGCGGCGGCCGTGGTGGTGACCGGCCTGAACGCGGAGAACGCACTGAAGAAGGCCGTAACGAACGTCCCGCCCGTGGCGGTGATCGCCCAGAACGTGGTGACCGTGCTGAGCGCGGTAACCGCAATGAGCGTGGCGAACGCACCGAGCGCGCTGATGGCGCCAATGAGGCCAACCCAGAAGGTCGCGCACCGCGTCAAGAACGCGGACGCGGCAGACGCAATAGCACTGGCGCTGGAGCAGGTAATGCGACCAACGAGTCCAACTTACCCAACAACACCGAAGCCACTAGCCAAGTGGGCGGTCCAGAAGACACCCTGCAAGCACAAGCCGAGATGCGCGCCAAGGCACGCAACGAACGCATTGCGCGTGAAGACAACGGCGATGCCGGCGAAGCGACAAACCGCAGCGAAGCCCCACGCCGTGAGCGCGCACCGCGCGGCGAAAACCGCCGCAACGAGCGTCCACGACATGACGAATCCGCACAAACCGATACACCTACTGGCTTGTCTTCTACCGAAGCGCCGCAGGCTAACGACGATGCAGGTGCAGACAACAACGGTGAACGCCGCGAACGCCGCTCACGCGACCGCTACGGACGCGACCGCCGCGAACGCGGTGGTGAGCGTACAGATCGCAATTCTGAAAACGGTTCTCAAGAGCAACTTGGATTTGACGACCAATCTGCTGGTGAGTCCTCACGCCGTGGTCATGGCGCGGGCACTTCTGGCGATGCGCAAACATCGCACACCAACTCCGCGACTACCAACGCACCAACAGCTCGCGCAGGCATGCCAAAGATTCAGACCTTCACCCTCTCTTTGCCAGAGTTGCAAGCAATTGCGCAAAGCAGCGGTTTGGAATGGGTGAATTCAGACGCGGCGCGTATTGCTGCGGTGCAAGCGGCCATTGCAGCAGAGCCCAAGCCTTTGCACGTGCCACGCGAGCGACCAGCGCCTGTGGTGTTAGACGAAGGTCCTTTGGTCTTGGTCGAGACCCGCAAAGAATTGGTCTAAGCACACAACCCCATCAAAGTGGGGGCTTGGTAACCAGACTAAGCCACGACCACGTCAGCGGCGCGTTTCCAGTAAATCTGGGCACGTGCCGTTTCTTCTTTGTGCTCGGCCAATAGCGCCAACGTGCGCCATGCTTGGCGTTGCAACTCTGCTTGCATGAGTTGCGGCGCTGCCATTTCCAACATTTGTTGGGCCTTGCCCCACAAGGCGTGGTGCCAACACACCATGCCAGCCAGGAACTGCAACTCCACCCAGCGTGGATAGGTTTGTCTGGCGCGGTCAATGCTGGCTAGCCAATCTGCGTCTGGCGGCACCATCAACAAGGTGCGGCTCAGCTCTAAAACGATTCGGTGGCGCATAGAAGGCGCGCAACTGTCGGGTTGTTGCACCATGCGGTTCCACAAGGGAGTGAGCCACGGCATGACCTCAGTCGCAGGCGCTCCTAATTTGTGCAAACGTTGTGTGGCGTGCAACACCACCTCGGGCGCTTCACGTTCGCTGACTTCCAGTTGGCCCCATGCGGTTTGCAATTGCGCGCTGTCGTGGGCGTCGTTCAAATGCGCCATCACCAATTCACGAATCAAACTATTGGCCGCTGTTTCTGAAAACGCGCCATGTTTCTTGAGCAGCCGCGCTGTATCCAAAGCAATCGTATGCTGCCGGTTCAAGCGGGTCGCTTTGAGGCGCAAGCGCAAAGCCAAAGTGCGTCTAGCCGCACCTTGCTTGATGCCATCTAGCCATTGCATGGCTTGCTCGGGTTCTCGGTCATTCAAGGCCCAACGCGCTGCGCCTAGTTGGGCGGCTTCCATGGTTTCTTCCAATTCGCCAGAGGTTTGTCCATGGCCCAAAGAAATCGCAGCATCAAAGTGTGAGGTACGCAGTTCGCGGTCTCGCAAGGCATGGGCACTTTCAGCGGCAATCAAATGCGCCAAAATTTGCATCGGTGGCAAATGCTTGGGCAAGGTGTCACCCAATTGTTTTACTGACTTAAGAGCTTCGCTGATCTGCAAAACCTGTTCTGCCGCTTTGACCGAACGCACGTAGCGCCCCGTCAACATATGTAACAAGGCGTCCGTCATGGCGCCGTGCATGGCGCGTTCTTTTTGTTGCAAACGCCAACGTCGCGCTTGGTGGGGCAAAGCAAACAAGGCAGAGAGGGTGCGCCAAGCCAAATGCAAACCAACAAAACTGCCCAACAACAGCAGCAACACCAAATTAAAAGACACATCAATCCGATGGGGAGGCCAAAACAGTGTGACCGTGCTTTGGTTGCCACCCAAGAGCAAGGCGGTGGCCACGGCCACGCCAAACAAGGCTACTAACCACAAAGCAGCTTTCATATCAGCGCCCTGCCGCTGCAGTGGTCAACGCAGCCAACGTGGCATCGATGCGCGGTATCTCGGTGTTCTTCGATTGCGCCAAGACTTCGCGCGCCAAAGCCAAGGTCAATGGGCCTTGGCCGCTGGCCACATCAAAGTATTTATTCAAATCGCGCGTGACTTGGTTCATATCGGCTTGGGCCGACTCAAAATGCCGCGCCAACACAGCCAAACGCACATTGAGTAAACGCAGTTTGAGGTTTTCACGCACAAAGTAGCTTTGCTCAGGCGCCAACAAACTCGCTTCGGGTCTGTCAATCCTGCTTATACGGACAAGACCTTGCGCATTGCGCCACAAGTCGTTGAGCATCTTCTCCCACCAGCTCATGCTGATCGCGCGAGCCCAGCTCAGAGTTTCAGGGGTAGCGGCAGCTAGCTTTGTAGTTGCATTATTAGAAGTAGTTGCGCCAACAGCATTGAGCAAGGCCAAGTTATCGACCGCACGCACTAACTCGTCTATTTTGATGAGCAATGTGGGGGTGTCAGTGACGGGCGTCGCTTTAATCTGTTCAATATCTCGCACGATGGCACGCAACAAGGGCGCTAATCGTGGTTGCGCTACTTTGGTCAAACGCATTTGCGACGACTGCAATGCTGCCAACAGCGGTTGCACGCTGCCTGTGAGCTGCGATTGTTGTTGTGCAAGACGAATGGCTGACTCGATATCGACCACTAGGTTTTCGTCACGCGAACGCGACAGGCTTTGCATCAAGTCTTCGAGTTGTGCGCGTTGCAGTGCCACTTCGCTCAACTTGGCGTCCGTCACTGCTAAGCGGGCCGCTGTGTCGCGCGCCAATTCTTCGGCTTGCTTGGCGCTCACGCGCGCTTCCACCGCTTGGGTCGATACGTCAGAGGTTTGCTTGGCCAATATTTCTTGGATGCCAGTGAGTTTGAATACCGTCCAGACAGAGACCAATGCACCGATCAATGCCAATGCTGTAACGCCAGCAAAGGCCCACTTAGCAAACTGACCTTGCCAAGCAGACTTTTTAGCGTCCGTTGGCACATCTGTGCTGGTAGTGGAAGTCGGGTTGTCTGCAGGTTCTGGCGTCATGCCAAGGATTCTAATGAGGCCAACACATCTGACAGTACAGGTCTCGTTTGTACAACCCTGACAAAACCCACCTCATGCGCCGTTTGCGCTATGCGTGCGTGTGTTGTGACACAGCGTGCTTGATCCCATTGCACATCAGGGAGCTTCGCTTGCAAATACAAAACAGCTTGTGAACTGCTGAAACACCAAACGCTGCTGTCGAAGGTTGCTTGCTTGGCTATCTCTAATTGCTGGACGCTCCACTGCGGTGGACGACGCGAATAGGCAACAACGAATTCCACACATGCACCAGCCTCGACGATTTGTTGCGCTAACCAATCGCGACCTACGCCTTGTAGGTTGGCGTGTAAGTTATCAATTGGGTTTGCTTCAGCAGATCTTGGAGCATCGCTATCTACATTGCTATCTGAAGGATCTTCATTCCCACGCACAATCAATACAGGGGCTTGCTTTGTGAGTGTTGGTTGAACAACTTTCCACAAAGCCTCCGAATCAAATTGCGCCGACTCTGCATGCGGCGCGTCAATCTCGCCTCCATCAACCCCAGCATCGATCAATGCTTGTCGAGTACCAGGCCCGGTTGCCCAAAATCTAGGGCCAGTCGCCTGATCAGCAACCGAATTCGAAGAGATATTGGCTTTTAAAGACCTCCCCTTTGGCCGTTGCGCAAAAAACATACGCACCGCTTGGGCGCTGACAAACATCACCGCTTGCCAACGCTGCCATTGCTGCCACGCGAGGGCTACCGCTTGTGTATCTGGCGCAGGCCCGATCTCGATCAATGGCAGATATACCGCCTCATGACCAGCCTTTTGGATAGCGTCCAACCATGCTTGCGCATCGGTTTCGGGGCGGGTCACGATCACGCGCATGGCAAATAAGCGACTGGGGTGAATAAGAAGGTGCAAATGGTAGCAGTCGCACCCCATAAAATCAGGGAATGTCTCAAAACCAACTCGACAAAAAATCCCAAGCGTGGTCGGCGCTGTTTTCTGAACCCATGAGCGAACTGGTTCAGCGCTATACGGCCAGCGTTTTCTTTGACAAACGTTTGTGGCAAGCCGACATCACCGCCAGTTTGGCGCATGCCGAGATGTTGTGCCACCAAGGCATTATTTCTAAAGAAGACCATAGCGCTATTGCCAAAGGCATGGCGCAAATTTGGACTGAGATTGAAAACGGCGGCTTCGAATGGAAGTTGGCACTCGAAGACGTCCACCTCAATATCGAAGCCCGCTTGACCCAATTGGTCGGCGATGCTGGCAAACGTTTGCATACTGGCCGCAGCCGCAACGACCAAGTGGCTACCGATGTGCGTTTGTGGTTGCGCGGTGAAATAGATTTGATCATCGGTTTGCTATCGGAGTTACAACGCGCTTTGTTGTCGGTTGCCGAACAACATACTGAAACAGTGATGCCCGGCTTTACCCATTTGCAAGTCGCGCAACCCGTGAGCTTTGCGCACCACTTGCTCGCCTATATCGAAATGTTTGCCCGCGATGCAGAGCGCATGGCAGACGTGCGTCGCCGCACCAACCGCTTGCCATTAGGCTCTGCGGCATTAGCAGGCACTGGCTATCCGCTAGACCGTGCGCGTGTGGCCAAAGCCATTGGCATGGTCGACGCACATGGTGAGCCTCAAATTTGTCAAAACAGTTTGGATGGCGTGAGCGACCGCGATTTCGCGATGGAATTCTCGGCTGCTGCGAGCATTTGCATGGTGCACATCAGCCGCTTGAGCGAAGAATTGATTTTGTGGATGAGCCAAAATTTTGGGTTTATCAAGCTCGCAGATCGCTTCACCACCGGCAGTTCCATCATGCCGCAAAAGAAAAACCCCGATGTGCCTGAACTCGCACGTGGCAAAACAGGTCGCGTGGTTGGCCACTTGATGGGTTTGTTGACTTTGATGAAAGGCCAACCCCTGGCCTACAACAAAGACAACCAAGAAGACAAAGAACCATTGTTTGACACGGTCGACACGCTAAAAGACACCTTGCGCATTTTTAGCGACATGATTGGTGGTCAAGCCAATGCCCAAAGTGGGAAGAAAGAAGGCGGCCTGACTGTCAACGCAGAGGCTATGGAATTGGCTGCCAAAAAAGGTTATGCCACTGCCACCGATTTAGCAGACTACTTGGTGAAAAAAGGCTTGCCTTTCCGCGATGCCCACGAGGTGGTCGCCCATGCTGTCAAAACCGCACAAACCGAAGGCAAAGACTTGTCGGAACTTCCACTGGCTACCTTACAAACCTTCCACGCCGCGATTGAACAAGATGTCTTCGAGTGCTTGAGTTTGGTTGGTTCACTCCATGCGCGTAACACCTTGGGTGGAACAGCGCCAGTGCAAGTCAAAGCGCAAATTGCTAGACACCTCGCGCGTTTGGCGTAAGCGCGAAGTGCCAAGCGACATCCTCACGCTAACCTTGAACCCTGCGCTGGATGTGCTCACATCCATCGACAAAGTGGAAGCCACGCACAAAATGCGATGCGACCACGCCATTGAGCATCCAGGCGGTGGTGGTGTGAATGTTGCGCGAGTTTTACATCGCCTAGGTGCGTCATGTGTAGCAGCCTACATGGTAGGGGGCGTGACAGGTGAACGCCACCACCAATTGATGGTCCAAGAAAAAGTGCACTGCCATCTCTTGCCGATTGCCAATGAAACGCGTGAGAGTTTTTCTGTGCATGAGAACACTAGCGGTCAAGACTTTCGTTTTGTCTTGCCTGGCCCAGAAGTCTCTGCAAACGAAGTTCAGGCCTGCTTTGACTTTGTAGCCAAGCACTTACCCAAACAGTTTTTGGTCATCAGCGGTGGCATTGCACCAGGAGTTCCAATCGATTTTTATGCACGCTTAACGCGATTAGCCAATCAACATAGCGTGCCTGTGGTGATAGACGCTAACGGCCCTGCCCTGCATGCCGCGCTGCAAGAAGGTGTTTTTTTATTCAAGCCTAGTTTGCGTGAATTGAGCCAACTCGTAGGCCACGATTTGCCTGATGAAAAAAGTTGGATATCTGCTTGCCATGCATTGATCGAGCAGAAAAAAGCGCAACTCATCGCCCTCTCCCTTGGCGAGCAAGGCGCTATGGTGATCAGCCAAGACCAATGTTGGCGCGCTGAAGCACTCAAAGTGGATGTACAAACCACCATCGGCGCAGGTGACAGTTTTGTTGGCGGTATGGTGTGGGCCTTACACAAAGGCCATGACCTGCTGCATGCATTTCAATATGGCATGGCTGCTAGCGCTGCTGCTTTGCTTCAAAAAGGCACGCCGCTATGCCAAGCATCTGATGTACACCGTTTACTGCCCAGTGTGGTGCTGCACGCTTTGTAATAATTCAAACCATATCAAGGAGACTCTTTCATGCCCGTTATTACCAATATTGAAGACTTACGCGTTCTCGCGCAAAAACGTGTGCCCCGCATGTTTTACGACTACGCCGATTCGGGCAGTTGGACGGAGAGCACCTACAAAGCGAACGAAAGTGATTTCCAAAAAATCAAACTACGCCAACGTGTCGCCGTCAACATGGAAGGACGAACCACCGCCTCGCAAATGATTGGCCAAGCAGCCGCAATGCCAGTCGCCATCGCTCCCACTGGCATGACTGGTATGCAACACGCCGATGGTGAAATCTTGGCTGCACGCGCTGCCAACAAAATGGGGATCCCTTTTACGCTCTCCACGATGAGCATTTGTTCTATCGAAGACGTTGCCAAGCACGCTGGCGAAGGCTTTTGGTTTCAGCTGTACATGATGAAAGACCGTGTCTTTATCGAGCGCTTGATTGACAGAGCCAAAGCCGCCAATTGCAAAGCCTTGGTCTTGACACTTGATTTACAAATTTTGGGGCAACGCCACAAAGATTTGAAAAATGGTTTGTCTGCACCTCCCAAACTCACTATCCCGAACATCCTCAACATTGCTACCAAGCCACGCTGGGCTTTGGGCATGTTGGGCACGCCGCGCCGCGAATTTGGCAACATCGTGGGGCACGTGAGTGGTGTTGACAATATGAGTTCACTGTCTGCATGGACTGCACAACAGTTTGACCCAGCACTGAATTGGGACGATGTCGAATGGGTCAAACAACGCTGGGGTGGCAAACTCATTCTCAAAGGTATTCAAGATGTGGAAGATGCGCGTTTGGCCGTTCGCTCTGGTGCAGACGCCTTGATCGTTTCAAACCATGGTGGACGTCAGCTTGACGGTGCGCAAAGCAGTATTGAGGCACTTCCTTCTATCGTTGAAGCTGTGGGCTCGCAAATTGAAGTGCATATGGACGGCGGTATTCGCAGCGGTCAAGATGTGCTCAAAGCGATTGCCTTAGGCGCCAAAGGCACTTACATCGGCCGCTCGATGTTGTATGGTTTAGGCGCGATGGGTGAGGCTGGTGTCTCCAAGGCTTTGGAGATCATCCACAACGAGCTGAGCTTGAGCATGGCTTTTTGTGGTCGCACACAAATCGGCCAAGTCGACTCCAGCATTTTGTTGCCCGGAACCTTTCCTACTGCTTAAACCTTAAAACTAAGCATTGATACGGCGTATCGCACACCTCGACATGGATGCATTTTTTGCATCGGTCGAGTTGTTGCGTTACCCGCAGTTAACTGGGCTGCCCGTTGTCATAGGCGGCGCACGGCGCAAAGAAGACGATTTGCTGCGCCAATTGCAAACTGCTTTTCCTGACGATGCTTGGGAACCAGCCACCTTCCAAGAACGCTTGGGCGAAATTCCCCTGAGTTTTTTTCCTCGCATTGCTGGCTATGTAGGCCGCGGTGTGATCACCACAGCCACCTATGCAGCCCGCCAATTTGGCGTGGGCTCCGCTATGGGCTTGATGAAAGCGGCCAAACTCTGCCCGCAAGCCATTCTGTTGCCCGTTGACTTTGATCGTTACAGACACTATTCACAACGCTTCAAATCGACGATTGCTGAAATAGCCCCTGTGATAGAAAACCGCGGCGTCGATGAAGTGTTCATCGATTTCACCGACGTGCCTGGCGGTCAACGCGAAGGCGGTCGTGTGTTGGCGCGCTTGATTCAAAAAGCCATATTCGAAGACACGGGTTTGACCTGCTCGATTGGCGTTGCGCCCAACAAACTTCTGGCCAAGATGGCGAGCGAATTGAAGAAGCCTAATGGCATCAGCGTTCTGTATGAAGACGATTTAGAAACGCTCATTTGGCCACTACCTTGTCGCAAGGTGAACGGCATAGGCCCCAAAGCAGAAGCCAAGTTGGCATCGTATGACATTCACACCATTGGCGAATTGGCACAAAAAGAAAACTATTGGCTGATAGAAAACTTCGGCAAGGCCTATGGTGCGTGGCTGCACGACGCAGCACACGGTAAAGACGACAGGCCCGTGGTGACCCACAGCGAACCAGTGAGCGTCAGCCGAGAAACCACCTTCGCACGCGACTTACACGCTGCACACGATCGCACTGAACTCAGCGGTGTTTTCACGCGCTTGTGTGAACAAGTAGCTGCTGACTTACAACGCAAAGGCTATGCGGGTAAAACCATCGGCGTCAAACTGCGTTATGAGAATTTTCAAAGTGTGACGCGAGACCACACGCTTGAAATTGCCACGGACCAAGCCAGCACCATTCGTCACACGGCAGGTCTCTGTTTAAAACGCGTCGACTTGAACAGGCGGTTTCGTTTATTGGGCGTGCGGGTAGGCTCTTTGATCAAAGCAGGCGAACAACCTACTGAAACGCCAATTCAACTGGCTAGCGATCACGCGCAAGACCAAGCTGATTTATTTTTCTAAATTTTTGAATTACTGCCGCGCAGTTCTAATATTCACAGGTGCAGCCATAGGATGACTGGTTCGCCACGGGTTGATATCAACACCGCCGCGCCGTGTGTAGCGTGCATAGACTTCTAATTTAGAAGGCTTACAACGCCGCCAAATATCCATAAAAATTCGCTCGACGCATTGCTCGTGGAACTCGTTGTGGTTTCTGAAACTCACAATGTATTGCAACAAGCCCGCTTGGTCTATTTGTGGACCCGTGTAGGAAATGCGCACACTACCCCAATCGGGTTGGCCTGTTACCAAACAGTTGCTTTTGAGCAATTGACTGGCGAGAGTTTCAGTCACTGGCACTTCGTTGAATTGCGCGGTCAGTAACTCTGGTGCAGGCTGGTAGTGCGTACATTCCAAGTCCAAGCGATCGAGGTTGAGGCCATCCAATTCATGGACGGGTTCTTTATCGAAATCCTGCGGCAAGACCAATTGCACGCCGACACTGGACATGATATTTACGCCTTGCCAAATCGCAGCGCTCAGGTCTTCGCGAAGTCGTGTCTGTACCGCCGTAGCATCTGCAAACACCGAGTTGTTAAAACTGTTGAGGTAGAGCTTGACCGATTTGCTTTCGACGATATGCGTTGATTCAGCAGGAACGGTAATGCGTGCAATTGCTAACTGCGGTTTACCGCGCGGATTGAGCCAACCCAACTCATACGCCGTCCACAAATCTGCTCCGAAGAAAGGCAGGGTTACAGGAAGACCAATTTCATCGCGCTTAGGTCTACGCGCAATCGGATACAACAGCGCAGCGTCGTATTGGTCAACATAGGTAGACGATTTACCCAGTTGCGATTGCTCAGGCGTATTCATGCGTTAGGAGCTAGTTTGCGACGAAATACTTTTCGGTCTGTGTCTGAGGCTTTTGCATCAAAGGCGTAGCCTTCCAAATCAAAGCCCTCTAAGCCCTTGACTTGGGCGACGCGATTTTCAATGGCGTAGCGCGCCATCAAACCACGGGCACGCTTAGCAAAGAAGCTGATGATCTTGTATTTGCCGCCTTTGTAATCTTCAAACACGCACTCCACAATGCGTGCATTCAATGTCTTGCGATCGACTGCTTTGAAATATTCTTGGGACGCTAAGTTAACGATGGTCGGCTCTTTACTAGCACCTAGGCACGCGTTGAGGTACTCGGCAATTTGTGGTCCCCAAAATTGGTACAGCGATGTGCCTTTGGGTGTTTCCAATGAAGTGCCCATCTCGAGCCGATAGGGTTGCATCCAATCGAGTGGTCGCAACACGCCATATAAACCGCTCAGGATTGCCACATGGTCTTGTGCCCAAGCGAGGTCTTTGGCTTTGAGTGTTTTAGCATCTAGGCCTTCATAAACATCGCCATTGAAAGCCAATACCGCTTGTTTGGAATTTTTGTCTGTGAATTTAGGCCTCCACGCTTGGTAACGGGCGACATTCAACTGGGCTAATGCGTCACTCAAATTCATCAAAGAAGCAATGGCTTGCGGCGATTGGTCTTTCAACACCTTGATGAGCTCAGTCGACTGTTTGACAAACAGAGGTTCAGAGTGCGGAACACCATCAGCAGGCGTTTCAAAGTCTAAAGATTTGGCAGGTGAAAGCAGAAATAACATGGTTCAAAAGAAAAGGCTTCACAGGGAAGCCTTCATTATGCGGTCACTCTACAAAAAGCGACCTTAGTGGATAAATTAGGCGATATCGCCCGCCAAACTAGCTAGGGTGTCAGCTGAGACTTCTAAGTGCGCAGGATAGTTGGTGTGGTCGCAGCCGATCTTGACTGCAGCACCCGCTTTGATGGCAGAGCAGGTCGGCACATCGAATTCGAACCGCACAAAGTGCACAGCAGAAGTTTTTTCGTCGTTTTCGCGGTCTAGGTCTTCGTCGGCGATGGCATATACACGGGCGTGCCCTTCTACCTCGACAAACATGCGGTCTTCGACGCCTATCAAACGGGCAAGTTCACGCTTGCGCTCATTGACATCGGTGTATTCAATCATCATGGTCGCTTTCCAATTGGTACCACTTGGGACCAAAGGCGCATAGGCGTCAATCTCTTGCAAGATACCCTCTTCTTCAAATACTTTTTCGATGCGCAGCATCTCTTGTATTTGGTAGCGAATCGTGGTCTCACTCTCAAACTGCAAATTCACATGGTCGCCCAATTGCACACTGCGCAATTTGCGGTGCGCAATGACGTCAGGCTTATGCACTTTGCGCCATTTGGTATAGGCCTCGAGTGTCATCAAACTCTCTGGCGTGATGTGTCCAGTTAATTGCATAAAGATTCTTTCTATTTAAGACAAGCCGTAGGCTTTGCGGACTAAGGTTAGGGGATGGTTGAGTTCAGGCGCACCCAAACCATTGACCTCAAAACCTTGTGCAATGTGGTGACCACCTAATGGGCAGTCTGAGCTGATGAAGTCTGGCTTGCTACCGTCCTTCATGGTGGCCATGGCTTTGAAAACGGGTTTACCAATCTTCATCGCGTATTCGTGCGATCCTTTTTTCACACCGTATGTACCGGCATGTCCTGAACAACGCTCAATCGTGTTGATTTCTGTGCCAGGAATCATTTTGAGCATTTCTTCGGTTTTCTTGCCGATGTTTTGCACGCGACCGTGACAAGGAATTTGGTAACTCACGTTGCCAAGCGCTTGCGGAAATTCAGTTTTCAACAGCCCATCGCGCTTGCGTGCCATGAAGTATTCAAACGGATCCCACATATGGTCTTTCACCAGTTGTGTATCGGCGCAATCGGGAAACATGAGTGGCAACTCTTGTTTGAACATCAAAGCACAACTCGGCACTGCCGCCATGATGGCGTAGCCTTCTTTGGCGTATTTGGCTAACACGGGGATGTTGGCTTGTTTGGACGCGTGGACAGAATCCAAGTCGCCCAATTCAAGCTTGGGCATGCCAC
>Ga0209084_1002052_pt1 | contig 16106 bp, 14 predicted proteins | sample C_130820_MF_Meta_FD_187309 | JGI IMG/M metagenome (GOLD analysis project Ga0209084, IMG submission 187309) | Freshwater microbial communities from Lake Croche, Canada to study carbon cycling - C_130820_MF_MetaG (SPAdes) (version 2) | ecosystem: Environmental > Aquatic > Freshwater > Lake... | reverse complement strand
AAAAAGAAGCCGCGCCGTGGACCGCCTGCAACAACTCACCAGGCATAACCTTCCGGAGAGTCAGACGATCGCGACCTCTCTTGATTTCAAGCTCAAGAATCTCAGGATTCATATTAGCGAAGAGAGGCCCGATAATTTGAGCGGCTACGAGCTGAGAGAAAACGATCTAGGGAGCAACGATTGCGACGCATCACTTCAATGGCCACCATGGAAAACACCTCAGCAACCTCCCGGCGGAAGATCCCGATTGATGCCCCGAGAATTCCAAAGAAAAGCGCGATCACGCAGCCTCCTGGGATGGGTGTTTGTCCATGGATTCCATGGATCCCGACTCCTCCGCAAGACGTTGTGTAAGAATCTGGCGGATGATCGTCGACCGATTGGTGCACTTTAGTTTTGCCTGCTTGTCGATCCACTGAACTAGATCCAGTGAGACTCCGGAGGCCGCTATGGTGGTTTTGTATTCCATAAGATGATTGGCTGTGGAGGAAATCATTAAAGGACTTTTAATGATTCTGCAACATAAATCCTTAAAGGGTTTTCAATGATTGAAAATAAAGACTTTGAAAATCCTTAAATGGTGCAAAGGTTACTTATGGCAAAGATTGAAAACAGCAACATGGGAAAGGATTGCAAATTGATTGCCGCCTCAGTTGAAAAGGATCTGGTTGCCCGGATTGACGAATTAGCCAAACGGGACCGCATCACGCGATCCACCTGGATGAGGGAGGCTTTGATCTCGGCTTGGAGGCGCTCAGAAGAATTCAAACGCACTCCCCTTCACGGCTACCTAAAAGGCCCTACAGATATTTCACAAGTTGTTGATATTCAACAACATGGGGGGGGGGTAACTAACCTTCCGCCAGCGCTTCAGCAAACAGCTTAGATTGTACGAGAAACGAACTACCGCACTATTGTTATACACACGATCTGTTGGATTCCAAACTAATTCACCTTAAAATCCTATGAAAACCGCACAATACTTTGCAGTTCTTGCAATCTTATGGGCCATGACTTGCACCGGCGCGGCCTACGTTGTCAACGAGCCGGGGGGCAGTTACATTGTCAACCCTTTGCCAAATGGGAATACCTTAATCACCGGCGACAACTCCAGCACCACCATACAACGCACATGGAACGGCTTCAACGTCATTGGCGAACAAGGCAACGTCCTGGGCGCAATCACCGCTGCATCCCTGGCATCAACTCCTCGAGGACAAGTCATCCCAGTAGTCACAGCCAACCCAGATCCCTACGGAATGGAAGCACAAGCCGCAGCTTGCAGAGATGCTTGGGCTCAAGTGAGGCAACAAAACGCCAACGACCTTGCCATGCTGGCATCCATGGGGCCATTCCCAATAAAGAATCAATCAGATGATAGCAAATTTTTGCCTCATTCCAAAGATTCAAAAGCATGGGACCAATTTGCCATCGACAACCACATCGATGTTACCGACGTAGCGATTACCACAAAAGAATACAATGACCTGGTCCGAGGATTTGACATCATTGAGAAAATCAAAGCCGAACATTTGAAATTGGAAATCAAAACTCAAAAAACCAAATCCCTAGCAGATAAAGTTGCAAAACAACTTGGCTACCCAATTGCAAAATCCGTAGCAAAAACCGAAGCAAAATAGATTTTACAGAGAGAGAAATTTGATTACGAATGAGATGCTCTACCAACTGAGCTAAAGCGGCGTGACTCTGAAATTTCTTACAATGAGTTGATTCTTCTCTGTAAATTCACTTGACCCCGAAGCAATCCTAGACAATCCTTGCAACATATCAAAACGAAGCAAATCCGTAGCAAAATCCGTAGCAAAGAAACAACTCATTCCATGAACACGCAATCCGTAGCAAAGGTCGTAGCAAAATCCGAGAAACAGCAGTCCCAGCCCGAAAAGGCTCAGGTGACCAAGGATAAGGACGGCTTCATTCATGGCGGTCGAAGCTACCGACTCACCACCCGCAAGGGAAGTCCATTTTACAATTTGCGTTTTGAGCGCCAGGGCAAAGTCGTGACGCATTCCCTTAAAACCGACATCCGACAAGTTGCCATTGCAAAAGCCATTATATTCCTCAAGACCTTTGAGGAGTCACAGACTACTGGAGACACCTCCAAGCTCGACCGGCTCCGAACCAAGAATGATTTTTGCACCATCGGGGAGATTGTCCTGGCATGGGAGGCATCGATCCCGACGCTCAAGATTGCAAAGCGCACTGCCATGGATTACATCGGGCAGTTGCAGGGATTGATCAAGGATTCCACCGGTCGGCAGGATGTTTCCGGCTTGCGTAGCAACATTTTGACCAAGGAGCTCATTGATGATTTTGTGAAGAACGCTCGCGCTAGCGGTCGACCAGATCATTCGATCTCTTCTCAGATCGTCCACGCCAGGTCCGTGTTTAAGAGATCTCGGATGGACACTTACAAGAATTTAAAGCTACCTGATCTGACCATGTTCCGATCCTGCTCTTACGAGTTTGAGACCAATGAAAAAACGGGATTTGTTCCGTTCAGTGCTCAGGAGTTCATCGATTTGGAAGTTGGTGCCGAGCAGCTTTACTCCGAGCGCTCCCCAGTTTGGGTTGCCTACATCCTCATGTCATGTTTCGGTCTGCGAAACGACATGGTCTACCGACTCCGCTGGGAAGATTTCGTGACGACCTGGCCGAACTTTGTGATGCAGCATGGCATCACCCGATTCACCGTCCGGGGCAATTACAAGGAGGCCAAGGCCGTATCCCATCGAGTTCCCGTTGAAATTTGGCATAAATTACAGGCATTCCGCAGTCCCGATGATGAATACGTTGTTCCTGCCCGCCACAAGACCGCCAGACACGAGATTTGTTATCGTGGCATCAATGCTTTTATGGACCGCTACATCGACCGCAGCGCTGATGGAGAGCGCAAGAAGGCTTATCTGTTACGCCGACAGTTCGGATCCGCCATGAGCGAGAAATCCGGAGTCTATGCCGCCCAGAAGGGCCTCGGCCATCGTTCGGTCACCACGACCGAGAAGTATTACGGAGTCAGGGAGTTTGAGAGCGACGGACTCTCGCTTGAGGACTTGCGTGCTTTCAATCGGTAATTATTTGAACCTGTAATGAGGCACTTTCATCATAAAACTTCCTCTTTGGACTCTGAATTTTTTCATTTCCGCCTTTCCTGTTTCTACAGCATCCCGTGTCAATTTTGCAGTATAAGCGCTTCGCATATTCCACGCTTTTTCCAAATCGTGTCGGCTAAACCATCCCGGCGGCACAACATCGGAAGAACTTAAGGTGCGAATTTTCTCCACGGATGGTGGGGCGATTGTTTTAATGGTGCTCATTGGAATTTCCCTGCCAATTGTCCTAATAGGGACTTCCCACCGATGATGGGAATATTGAGGTGAAGAAATTCCCCACTCTTAGCGACGGATTGAATGGCGAATCCATGGGTCCAGGATGTTGGGAATGTATGGCACCAAAGGGGCTGTAGTTCGCAGAGACATCCTGGATTCCATGACTTTATCTGTCCGGTATGCACCGGGCGCGCCGAGGAAGACTGCTCCCGATGAGTGTGACCGAAGACAATGTTCCCGGCAAAGGACGAGAGCATCGTCGTCGTCGCCTGCTTTGAAGTTGATGAGCCGTGGGTGAAATAGCACTTGCCCCTCTTGATCGTCCCCGAAAGTGAAAGACCATCATAGTATTCCGATTGCCGATAGTATGGAATGCCCCGTTCTTTAAGCCGAAGCAAGAACTCGGGGGCAAAGGCCCGGCGAAGATATTCGGCATCCTTGGAGTTGCGGAGAGTCTGGGTGATGGCCCATTGCTCGATACGTCGCTCATGATTCCCTTCGATATATTCCACTTTGGAACGGGGTGAGGCGGCCTGTAGCGCATCGAGGAAGGCATTGGTGGCCGCAATGTCAGCCTCATAGGTGTAGGAGGATTCAGCGACAAATCCCATCACATGGTGCTGGGCGAGGAATCCCCCGCAGTCGACATGATCACCCAGGAGGATGATTTCATTGGGATCGAGGGCCTTGATGTCGCCGAGACAGGCCTCGAGCGCTTTTTGATCTACCTTGGCACCATGAGTGTCCGGAATGATGACGCGAACAATGTCATCCTTGCCTCGACGGGTAGGCTTTGATGGGATGATGGCACGGGCCTTGGGAGTGTGGAGGTGCCGGTCGAGGGTTGCGGCGAGCTTTGCCTTTGAGGACTCAGAGGCCTTGAGTTGATCCTTTAACCTGCTGATCTCGGCAACTTGAGACGCTTCCGCCAATTCCGCTTTGAGCGCTTTGAATGAAGGAAGGCGTTTCATGTGTGGGAAAGGCTGTTAGCGGTTAAGGCTGTTAGACTGTTAAGTCAGAATTCCGATTGACAATAACCGCGAATAGTGGGACACATTCATTGGCCAAGTTGCCAAAGACCGTTGCAGATCCAGCCTCACTGCAACGCCCCGAGATTCGTCGAGGGGTTGCTGGTAATAAAGGGAAAAGGCCTTTGCGCCAGATCCTGAGTCCGCAGTATTCCCGGCGCTCACTGCGGTGGCCCTCCTTTAGGGGAAAGCCAACCGGGGAACATTTCCTGCAATTTAGCAAGCCGAACTACTTGTTGCCCCCTGACACCATCCCAATCTCCTTCGTAGATTTTCTTGGTTATTGGATTTTGCACCCTTCTAAGGTTTTTCTCCGCTTCTTGAATTTTTGAATCGTCCATTGATTTGGCCGCCTCATGATATTCAAGGATTTTTTGGGAAATAGGATCAGCTGCCAATTCGGGAACGGCATCCCAACCCGACTTGATTTTGTATAGTAATGATTTTATGGAAGAATTATTTCCGTGGGCCTCATTAACCAGATCCTCTATAGAAATTCCTTCCATCAATTTGGATCGAACCGCGTCCGCAGTGCCGCCTTTGGAAAAATTCGTTTTGGACTCCAATGCATTTCGCAACGATTGTGAAATCGAAAGATCAGGAAAATCCTGTGAAGGAATGGAGTTTCTGAAATTTTGTCGGGCCTGCCCGAGTTGTTTCATTGCAGAATCAAGCTCGGGATGATCCATCGTGTCCGGTTTTGAAGAATGAAATGAAATCTGCCCTGCTGGCGTGTCTGAATAATAGACCCAAGGATAGGGTCCTTTGTGCTCAGGATCGATTTTCCATCCATGATTCCACCCCTGCGCATTGGAAAGGTCACGGAGTTGGGAAATCACCCAAACTTTGTGATCTTTAAGAAATGTCGGGCGGCGTGAAAAATTTCCCCATTGTGACATTGCTTCCACGGCGGAGAGTTTTGGAATAAATCCAGGTTTTGGGCCCACATCTGGAGCATACATTGATCCCAACGGTTTACCACCACCACCGGCATCCGGCATCATGTTGTTGTTGACCTTGAAATAATCGAAATGGAACCCCGCTTTGGGCTGGCCGTAGGTGGGTGATCCCTTGTCCTGGTCAACCACACGGCTCATGTCCTCGATGCGGTCCATACGAATGCGTCGGATGACCCCCTGCGGTCCGAACTCATGAGCTAGCGGGTTAATTGATCGGTGATTCTTGGAGAAGGAGGTCAGCAGGGCGTTGATCTCATTGCGCTGGCCGATCCCGATACCATTCTCCGAAGGGAGGCCGCGCTTATGATTGTCCAAATAAGTGATGAGGCTGTCATGGACGGCAGCTGCATCATTGTTGTGATAGGGCAAGAGGCCATCGTTGATTCCTTTGAGCACGTTGCGCTGCACGGCGGAGTCATCGACCATGTGGGCAAGCAAGTGACCCTGTTTGCTGACGGAATATTCAAACGGTTCCCAGAAGTTTCTGGTAATTGAACGGATATTACCGAGCTTGATCACTCTATAGGCTCCTGATTCGCCGGTTCCAATGCGGTTGTATTTGACTTGGTAGACACCACCCTGACCGGCATCCAATCGGAATGTGTTGGCGATCGATTGGATCCATGGCCCAAAATGTTGCAGCGCACCCATGGTGGCAGGCAATTGCGCACCGGAAATAACCCGCTTCCCATCCACCATGCGGGGACCGAGTGTGGTATCGCTGGCGGGTTTGAGGGCCGTGCCAATGGCAGCGGCGAGTTGATCCTTACGGAGTTGATCGACCTGATTGATTTCGGCCTGAGGTTTGAAAGTGACCGTCCCGTTGTCATTCCGCAGGAAATCATTCTCCAGCACGCCGGGTCGACCCGGCACGGGTCTCAGGTTGACCAGATTGCTGCGAGCCATGTCATAGGGAGATCCGGTCGGAGCGATTTGGATGCCTTCCGTTCGGCGGATACCAAGATCGATCCCATTGAGCCAGGCATCGTAGGATTGCACATAACGCGCCAGTTGTTTGCTCAAAGCGGGCGAGGAACCGATCAATGGGTTTTCACGGAAAATCGTGGAAAGGGGCGCGGCCACCTTTCCGGTTGCCGGATCGATTGCAACACCGAGCCCACCCAGCGCCCTGGCATTCATGGCCAAAAGGTTTCCCACGGCGGCATCTGGGTCCACATTGGCAGGCAGTCCTTTGCGGATGGAGTTTACATCGATCCCGGCCTGATTCATGTGCTCGGCAAAGATTTCATCCCGCGCCCAATCGAGGGGATGAGGATCCCCGGCGGCAAGACCGTTTTGGGAAAGCGTTTGCAAACGTTGGTTGATTCGGTCCTCCATAGGGCCAAAAGTTGGCTGGGGTTGGCCATTTTCGGCGGCACGTTGTTTGAGCGCTGCATCCCCAGCTTCAATCTGGCGCTGAGCATATTCACGGGCTCGGGATTCCACCCCGTCATCGCCGTAAAGTTGCTGGATAAAGTTGCGGGCATTCCCCCGTTGGGCTCCCTCCATGACATTGGACGCCAGCAAAGCATGGCCGAGGCCTTCATGGATTTCCGATGGGGTGGAGGCATCGAGGTTGATGAAGACTCTTGGGCGTTGACCGGTCGGGGCATCGATGAAGATTCCTGACGCACCCCGCCCTCCGAGGGCCATGGAATTAGCTGCAAAGTCGGTGCCATCCAGCGGGATCACATCGGCGGGAGCGATGCCTGGTTGATTGGACAGCGCCGACCCGACTTGCTTGTCAAAACCAGCCTGATCCAAGGGGATCACATCTGTCCCCTTCAGCGTTAGAAGGCCTTGCACTGCAGCCAGACCTTGCAACCTTGCAGGAGGCAAATTGGCAGCTTTCACCGCATCCCCCCCGGAAATCTGCGTGTCTGCCAAGAAGCGTGCCACATCCTGATCGCGGGCCTTGACACCGGATCCGATCACACGACTGGCAAGTCCACCAATCACACCAAATGGGACGGCACTTCCGACTAGGGAACTTGCTTCCTCATCCGATTTGCCCAAGGTCAGTGGGAGCATTGAAAGTCCCGCAGCGGTCCCCCCTTCGATGGCCGACCCAGCCAATCGGCTGGCGCCCACCATGATTGGGTTATTCAGTGAGGAGGCAGCGCGGCGGATCCATGCCGGGTAGGAGGTCGAATTAGCGATCCGTGCAGGAGTGGAGTCAATGGCCGAAACCCCACCTGTGTTGACCGCATTTGCGGCAGCTGTCCGGTAGGCCTCTGGGATGGCTTGGTTGGAAGCGATTGCTTCTAAGGCTGGTTGTCGAAGAGCGCCCATTGTGTCCCCCGCTTCGCGCAGGATTGTCCCGGCGATCTGGGCACCATTGCCAACCGAACGCACGACGGCGGCCCCTTTGCGCAGGGCAATATAACCGAGCACCGGCTTGGCAGCGGCCCAAAGCGGATTGGTTTGTTGATCCTCGTCATGGGATGAGGCATTCCAACCGACAAGACCCGCTCCCCCGGCGATTGCACCACCAAGGATATCCGATCCCTCATAGACATTGGCACCGATCTTGACCGTCGGGATGACCGAGTTGACCCGGTCGATGACCCCCTTAGCCAAGTTATCTAGGGCGTCATTGATGACAAGCGTCCCTCCCCCCAGCCCTTGCAAGACGCGCCCCGAGGCATACTTGACCATGTTGCCAATCGGAACCTTGGAGATCAGGGCGCCGGCAGCTCCTGCAATCTGGTTTTCCGGGGCATTGATCATGGCCGAGAAATCGGTCAGATCCTTGAGGGGCTTGGTGTCGGGATTATTGAAGGAAGCAGCAAGGGCCTGCTCAACTTTTTGTCCGGTGGCATCATCCGGGGCGGCCATTGAAATGATGTGGGGGACGGAGGTTATTGTGGGATCGGCGATCTCTCGCCTAAACATATTGTTGTCCAGATAATTTGAGTACCCTGCATCGGACCCAGCCTTGAGTTGCTCAGGGGTAGCATTGACCAATCCGGCGTCAGCAGACCCATCGACCAATCCTTGCACACCTTGTTTGACTTGCTGGATGCCAAGCATGGTCTGCATTCCGGCATTCCTAGCCCCCTGCATCCAAGAGTTGGCGACGGCGGTCTCGTGACTGAGCGTCTTGTCGACATAGTCCCCATAGTCCCCTTGATATTTTGGGTAAGCTGCAAGATCCTTGATGGCACCGTAAGTGGTTTGGAAAAGGCCACCGATCCCGCCGGTGATGTTGGAAAGGGCTGAACCTACGAAGCCGGGTCCACCCACTCGTTTTTTGGCCTCGTTGGCCGCGTCCCATTGTTCCCGCGAAAGGTCGATTGCAGGATCGTTCAGCGAGTCAGCTTCCAGTTTGTCGAGGTCAAGCGAGCTAAAAGTCTTGGGCTGAGTAGGCCCTAGTTCGCTAGGAGCATAAGGGTTAGGGGAAATCGGTCCCGTCAGTGCAGACGTTGGCAAAGTAGATGTCGTGGCCGCATTTAAAGACTCAGTTGCCTTGGACTGATCCTCCATGGCCGCGATCTCGGCATCACTGAAAGTTTGCGACTCCGGTGCAGCCGGAGCCATGGCATTCAGATCCGCATCGCTGACGATGTCGCCGATGGCCATGAGGTTACTGAATCTGCTTCCACTGACCGTTGCCGAGCGATTGGAATGTTCCTTGACCTCGTATGGTCTTGATTATTGGAGCCGAAGCATTTGATGAGCCGGTTGAATTACCTAGCGATGGCGTCGATGATGTTGCGGGCGTGTAAGAGAATTGCTTGAGCAAATCCTGATTGACCCCCGGCATCCGAGCAACCTGGGATTGTTTGGCAGCGATGGCACGATCGAGGATCGACGTGTAGGAAGCAATCGCCGCTTTGTAGTCTTTTGAATTCTGCGAACGCTTAAGTCGGTTGACGCTGTCTTTGACTGCAAGAGCTTCTTGTTGCGTGATCCTAAAATTCAACGGGCTGCCCGGAACAGCCGACTCGTTCTTGATCTTGTTGATTCCATCAATGAGTTTTTGCCCATCGATCTGGTCAAAATACGTTTTTAAATTGCGCTGAGGATCCGTGATGCCGGGGTTGTATTGACCGGCTGCACCGACCATGTCGGGTAATGCCTTATGCGTTGCAATGGCCTGCAAATTATCCCGCTGTGATTGCAATTCACTGATTTGTCCGTTGGCAGCATCCATGGCGTTCTGTTTGGCCAACTCTCCCTGGATGACTTTGCTTTGAGATTCAGCAGTCTGGGCTTGGAGGTTTTGATCTTTGATACCTTGAATGGAAATCTCGTGCTGCAGTTGCTGGACTCTAAGTTGCTTTTCGGGATCCTGCATTTCCATGCGTTTGAGCATATAGGCGTCATAGGACTTGTGAGCTTGCAATCGTTCGGCGGCCGTCATGTCCACACCGGCACGGCCTGTCTGGATCATGAATTTGTCGAAATCCGAATATTGAGGTTGCTGGCGGGCTTGAACGGAATTTGGAGCCGTGGAAGCCTGAGGTTGACCGGGATCGGGAGAACCTTGGAGCTGCTGGTTATTCGCATCGCTATTTCCGGGCAATGGCAATGGGTTGTTATTGGCATCGAGCGCCGGGGGAGCGGACTGGGCAATCCCTGCAGACGGAGCAGGTCCCGAAGTTAAGCCGCCGGTGGGATCCATCATGGCCAATTGGTTGGCACTGACTTGGCTGGCATCGGAGGGAGATTGTTGGCTTCCCATCAGGTCGGTCAGCATGGCGGGATCGACCTGCGGTTGCACAGGGTTCAGCATCGAGGGGTCGACGTTCCCAGCATTTGGATTACTGGCTTGAGCGTAGAATTGCTGCAGATCCTGTGCCGTGATCGCATTGGGTTGACTTGAAGTTCCGGGTGCAGCATTGGCCTGATCCAAGGCGGGGCTTCCGACTGATGGAGCATAACCTAGAAGGGCAAGTTGTTCGGCAGTCATCATTGGGCGCTGGAATCAGTCCCCGGGTTGTAACCTGCATCAATGGATGTTCCACCCACCCAACCTGTTCCACCAGGGATGTAACGCGTGGTCGCCGTCTTGGCATTGGCTGCGGCATTCTTACCAGCTGACATCATGTTCCAGTGATTGGCTGCGGTTTGCTGGCCGACAAGTTGGATCAGGCCAGGAGCCATGGAGATTTTCTGCTGCCAAGGAGTGTTTTGGATCGCTTGAAGGGCCGAGTCATCGATCAGACCCATGTTGTTGGCAAGCTGTGCCGTCGAGTCGGCTTGAGAAGCCGCCAGCTTTTGAGTGTTGAGCTTTTCGATCGCCGAAGAAATTGCGGTTCCAGCATCGGTGATTCCAGCAGCCAGATTCTGACCGGCTGCGGCGGCATAATTTGCACCGATGTTGAGTTGAGGAGGGTTAAAGCCGAACATATTTTAGATGTTGGGGTAATATTGCCCGTTGGATCCGGTTGAACTTGATCCAAACCAACCACCGTTGGGATTTGAGGCATAGGCCGCTCCAATTTTACCCAAACTGCCTAGACCGGCACCCAGGACAGACATTTGGGAAGCGTTGTTGGCTTGATTTAAGTTTTGTTGAGCAGCCCAGTTTGCGGTCTGCATATTGGCGTTGAAGGATGGCACGTTGAAAGCATTCTCGTTTTGCATCATGTAGCTCGGGTTCATGAGGGATGTCTGCGTGGCTAAATTTTGCCCGGCCAGCGCGGTGCCATAACCAAGCGCCTGAGTATAAGGATTGAGCGCACTCATCGTGTTGGCCCCCTGATATCCCGTGGAAGCTGCCTGACCATACGATGCCGCTCCCTGACCAAGAGCGCCAAGGGCTCCCTGAGCACGTGCTAAAGGATTCTGAGTGTAAAGGTTGTCGGCTGCCGTGGCTTGAGATTGACGTTGAGCCTGACGTTGCTGACCAAGGCTGTAGCGGTTGAGGATTCCGGTGGCTGCAGCACCATCACTTGATCCAAACCCATTGGCAGAATATTGCGAATTGGCCATTTGGGTGGCCTGTCGTTGTTCCTCGGGAGAAAGTTGGCTTCCAAGGGCAAGATTAGAAGCCGCTTGATCGTAAAGACCTTGTTCAAGAGAGTTTGGACCTGAGTTGGCCAAAGCACTTTTGCCATAGGTAGCAAACTGATCAGCCAGACCTTGGATATTTCCAGCCCGAGAGAGTCCTGCCAATGCGCCAGCTTGGGCTGCTTGCTGGTAAGGGGTAACAGCTAGCTTCTTGTAGATCGAATTGACCGTTCCAAGCTGCTGATTCTGGATATTCCCGTAATTGTCGGTTATTTGTCCGATTTTCTGGTTATATTCTTGAGAGGACCCTGCAAGAGCTTGCTGTAGCATTTGCTGGTAGTTCAATGGGTTGGTCGGATTGTTGGAACTTCCGGAACCTTGCGAACTATTAATGCCGCCCATAACCCCTCCGATGATTGCCCCGGCTGCCATTCCGTAGGGACCCGCGACCGACCCCATGGTTGCTCCACTTGCAGCACCTCCGGCTACTCCTGTTGCGGTGGATGATCCAGATGATGAGCCCATATTATCGATTGTTTATTGAGACGGAACCGAGGTGAGTCCAGAGAACTGATAGAACCCCACTCGGCGGGCAAGTTGATCCCATGGATAAGCGTGGAAATGTTGACCCGGACGACCAAGAGATCGTTGCCAGAGGACGTAAGGGAGCGGATAAGGCATCATTCTCATGAACTCCCTGATCGGGTTGCGTTGCGCTGGTGCCGAAGCCGCTAAATGAACAAACCAGGCATCGGGAGCTTGGATTTCGGTTGCCTGATAGTGAACCGGCCTTGCCAGGATAAAGATTTCCGGTGAGGAATGCAGGATCCCTTGGGCCAGATAGCTTCCGAGTAGCAGCTCGAAGGGATCGGTCGAGTTGGACTCGTAAATTTGTCGCGCAATTTGCCATGGCTGCATTAGACGCCAAAGACAACGGCTGAAGTGTAAGAATAATCTCCGGAGATTGCTGTTGCTGAGGTATCATAGTAAACTGTCCGAGCCGTAAATCCGGTAAGGCTTGGATTGTCCACACGTCCAACCGGCCATGTTGTTTGACCGGTCGATGTGCCGGGCGTTACAAAGGCAACATAGTCAAGGACGCTAAAGGGAGTGGTAAACGTAACCGCATGCTGTCCGCTTGAAGTCGTGGAAGCCGGGGCCACGGTAGCCACGTTGTAAGATCCAATAATGTGGATTGGATAAACATTTGAAGCCGAATATGAACCGGCTTGTGTACCTGTGATTGTAAAAGAGAAGCTGTTGGCATCGATTTTAGTGATGGCCCACGTTCCTTGCAAAACACTATTGTTTCCGGTTTGGCTAAATAAAGTGATTGAATCGCCGGTAACAAGACCATGCGCGGTGGAATTTGCCGTTACCAATTTTCCGCTGCCAGGTGTGAATCCAACAGAATTTAACCTGGCAAGTGTTGGATTGTACGCCACATAGGCTTTGGCCAATCCGTTGGAAGCTGGAGACGAAAGGCCGGAAGCATTACCCGTAACTGTTCCGGTGACATTTCCTGTCAGGTTTCCGGTAAAAGTATTGGCAGTTAGGTTTCCTGATCCGTCCCGCAAAGCGATTGTGTTGGCCGTGGCGGCTGTGGCGGGAGCGCCTGCCAGCTTGGAGTTTGCAATAGCTGCCGATGCAGAAAGGTCTGCATCGATAATTGTTCCCGTTGTCAGTGTCGGGGCGGCATTGAGGATTGCTGGAGTGATCAGCGTGCCGTTACTGACATTAATACCTGAGACGAGCGTGGCCATTGCGTGAGAAGATAGGAATTTCGCCGGTCGAGCTTAAGGAGATTAAAGGGAATTAAGGGGATTAAGGGGGGGGAGAGTTGTGAAAACAGCAGATTCTTCGGGCCTAAGATTCAGTGCGGGCCAGTCGGCTGGTATCACTTGGCAAGGTGGCATCCGCATTGATCGCTCGGATCGTAGGCCTTCCGGAGGTGGAAGTGATTGTCAGGTCGAGATAGGTACCGGCGCGGCGGATCGGGGCACGGATCGTGTAGTCGTTATCGGCGTCGGTCGCATTGGTGATGGTGGCCACGGTCAGAGGCGAGGTATCCGGATCGTGAGTTGTGGCATTCACGTTCACTCCGGCCCCTGCAGGCAACAACACCGAGCAGGCCGTATTACCCAAGCGTTTACGGCCTAGGGTTCCGTAGAAATATCGGCGGGTCGTGATCGATCCCGAGAACCCAGCCGTCCCGGCTCCGGTAGCCGAATCATCGTAGGCCCCGTCGATGGAATCGAGTAAATAGAGCAGACCTGTGGAGGATGCCACAAAGAGTTTTCGCTCGGTGCCATAGTCACTGATCACAAGCGCATCGATCGATCCAAATTGGTAAGTGTCGACACTTTCCCAAGATTCATTGAGTTGCGAATAAACGAAAATCGTGTTGGGGCGTATGGAACTGTTGGTAGGAACAGCCAGCCAGTAACGATTATTAAAGTAGATGCCTTGCGACGAGGAAACCGCGGCCATGTTGATGCTGGCAAATTGATCGGCAATCGGCTCTGACAAAGGAAGCGTGTTCCCGCGAAGTGCTAGGTCGATTTGCGAATTATCGAGCCGGTAGACGCCAGCATCGGACAGGAAATAAATAAATTGACCGGCGGTTGCCACCGTCTGGCGGGCCGAGCAGCCGATCTCATTGGTCAGGATTTGAAGAAATGATGCCGATGGGTCGATTGAAACTCCATCTGCAGCCACAGCAAGTTTACCAAGGTAGATCGATTTGCGAAGGAATACGATGACTTCTCCGTTGGCGTAGGGGTGGACGGCGACCAATGAATCGTTAGATCCGACATTGGTTCGGAACGATTTTAGAAGCGGATCGTAGTTTTGAGGCGAAAGGATGTCGGAAACCAACAATCCATCGCGTTGCGAGGCGATCACCAGTTGGTTGTTATAGAAAGTGGCAATTCCGTTGTAGGGAGCAATCAGATTGGAATATGTCGGGCCCAAAGAGCTTGTCCCGGTGGTTACCCTGACAAATCCCCCGCTTCCCCCATCCCAGAAAAGAGGGCAACAAACCCGCTGCGCAAAGAGCGCGGTCGATGTGTTGGCAGAGGTGCCGCTTGGCACGGCGACCGTGAATGTCGTGGTTGAGGTGACGGTAATCACCGCATCGAGGTTAAATCCCGCCTGATCGCTTCCTGACAAACGCACCACCTCACCGGTGGCATAACCGTGCGGTGATGAAGTTGTGATGGTGGCCGTTCCGGTAGTTTGCGTGATGGAATTGACTTTTTGCTGGGTATCGGAAGCCCTCCAGCGAAAGAGAAAACATTGGTCATAGGCTTGCACGATGTTGACCACATCGCCGGTCAGGATCTGTTCGACAATCGGTGAGGTCGGGTAGCTCTTGGTGACGACGGAAGGGGTTGACCCGACATTATAGCGCCAAAGGTAGGCTTGAGCAGTCCCTGCCAGCACGATGTATTCGTTGGCATTGTCTAGCCGTGGCGAGGAGTAGATCCCGGCGCCAAAGATGCCGCTAGCGTAGGTGCTCTGAACGATCGGGTAACCCGCTGTGATTGTCCCCGTTGCCGGAGAAGAGGGATTCCCCGAAACAGCATAGGTGAACTTGGTTGTCGGATTGGTAACGTCCAGGGTGATGACCGCATCGATGTTGTAAGCTGAAGGAGAGGCACCCGAAATTCGAACCAAGTAACCGGAGAGCAACCCATGAGGAATCGCCGTGGTGGCCGTGGCCACGTTTCCGGTTTGGGTTAATGAACTAAGCGTAATGGAGACCGGGGTAAAAGGGATGGTCAAGGGAAGCCCCGCCGAAGAGAGGCCTGATGCCAGCCGTGCCGCCCCCTTTCGCGGTTGTGCGATGCCTCGATCCAAGCGGACATTGGTGGCGGATTGCAAGTAGCCCGGAGCTAGCGTCAAAGGATTGCGTCGGGACTGAATCCCTATGAAAGTGGTATCTCCATCACGGACAATCGGGGAAGAGAGCGGGGTATTGGCCATGATGCTTAAAAGTCAGAGGTCAGAAGTCAGGGGTCAGGTCAGGAATTCACTGCGGAGGTCTTCAATCCGGTTGTTCCAACCTTTGAGAAACTTTTCGTCCCGGGGGATTCGGCTTATAATCTCGGCATAGTGACGCTTGCTTTTGGCAAGAAAGGCGGCAGCTAAACCAAACGAGTCCGGACAAGCCCATGCGGCTTTGAGCGTCTGGTCTCCCACATCCCCATCGATCACCAACCGGCATCCATAGTCATTCAACGCCAATTGAATTAACCTGGCCACGGATGCCACGCCTTGGTTGACCGATTGCACAAAAGAGATAACCGACAAGGGGGTCGGAAACTCGGCACAACGCAATGGCTTGAAATAATGATCCTTATAAGTTTGCCAAACCATCTTGGGCGTGGGGTTTTGAAAATCAAACTCAGGATGAGACGATTGGTCGATGCCTGCAAAAGTCATGCCTCCGGAATCCCCAGGCACATTCTCAAGCCGGATGGTAAGCCCGTCGTGTTCGTATTCGCACTCGTTGCGCAGGATCGATGCCAGGCCTTTGCGGAAGGTGGCGCTCTCACCCGAGGCGCTGGAGACAATATCGGCAATGGTCATGGCAGTTTGTCATTTCCTTCCCCGAACTTGGATCCTAGCTTAGCCGCCGAGAGGGATCCGATCGTGACCGAGAGCAGGTTGGTTAAATTGGGACCAAGATCAAAGGGCTCATGGGTCAGGATATGCCGCGCCACGCAATAAATCACCACCCCGGCAATGCAGGCCACGACGCACAGCAATGCCACCCGGATGGAACTCGGGGTTCCGCCGGATTCGCT
>Ga0209084_1002047_pt1 | contig 16145 bp, 35 predicted proteins | sample C_130820_MF_Meta_FD_187309 | JGI IMG/M metagenome (GOLD analysis project Ga0209084, IMG submission 187309) | Freshwater microbial communities from Lake Croche, Canada to study carbon cycling - C_130820_MF_MetaG (SPAdes) (version 2) | ecosystem: Environmental > Aquatic > Freshwater > Lake... | reverse complement strand
TAGTAGATATTTTAGATTACACATCTACAAATAAAAACAAAACTTTTAGGTATCTAAGTGGATTCGACCAAAATGGAACAAACGGCAGAATCAGTTTTGCCAGTTCATTATATTATGGAACTCCAAATGCAATCACAGATTTGCAATTTACGGCTGATGGAAATTTTGCAGCAAATAGCACTTTTGCACTCTACGGAATTAAGGGGTAACAACAATGGCAGCAGGTTCAACTTATACGCCTATCGCGACTACTACTCTTGGTAGCACTGCTACTTCATATACTTTTAGTTCAATTTCTGGAAGTTACACAGATTTGGTATTGATTGCTAATTTCAAATCATCTGCAACAGACGGAATTTCTATACAATTAAATGGTGATACTGGATCAAATTACTCTTGGACTTTGCTTTATGGAACTGGATCAGTTGCTGGTTCTGCTTCATATTCTAGTCGAACATCAGCAACTATTGGATATACAAGCGCATCTAATTTCAACACAACAATCTGCCAGTTTCAAAATTATAGTAATGCAACAACTTACAAAACTTGGTTATCTAAGGGATCAAGCGCAGATTATGAAATAGATAATATGGTTGGACTATGGCGTAGTACTTCTGCTATAACAAGCATAAAAATAAATTGTTCTGGAACATTACAAATAGGCTCCACCTTTACCCTATACGGAATTGCGAGCGCATAAACTATGGCAAACACAATGACACTTATTGCTTCAAATACTGTTGGTTCTGGTGGGTCAAGTAGTGTTGTTTTTTCAAGTATTCCATCAACATATACGGATTTATTAATTAAATTTTCAGTAAGAACAGACCGCAATGATGGAATTCTTTTTGACAATTTTTCAATAGCATTTAATAGCATATCAACAGGATATTCAACAAAACTTCTTTATGGTTTAAGTGGTTCTGCTGCTTCAACCAATAGCGGTGCAACTTCATACACACAATATCTTTATGCGTCAGATACTCAATCGACAGCAAATACTTTTGGAAATGGTGAAGTGTACATTCCAAATTATGCTGGTTCAAATAATAAATCAATGAGCATTGATAGCGTTTCTGAAACTAATGCCGCCAATGGAGCACTTGCTGGTTTAGCAGCAGGCCTTATGTCAAATACAGCAGCAATAACATCTATAACACTTGCTGGTGTTGCACAATCATTTTTACAATACAGTTCCTTCTACCTATATGGAGTAAAAAATGCCTAATCCAACACGAATCGAAATCAACTGCGAGACAGGCGTGGAGTCAATCATTGAATTGACTGACGCTGAAATTGCACAGATGGAAGCAGACCGCGTAACCGCTGAGGCTCGCAAGGCTGAAGAAGATGCAGCAGCACAGGCTGCAGCAGATGCTAAGGCATCAGCCCAAGCAAAGTTGACAGCGCTTGGCTTAACAGCAGATGAGATTGCAGCGCTTACTAAGTAGCTGATCTTGTACAAGTGCGCCATCGTTACCTGTAAGCGCTTTGCTGTCATCAAGGGAATGTGCCTTGAATGCGATAAGAAATTCCGTCACCAATTTAAGGAGAAGTAATGGCCTACGGCAGTGATATCACGGAGCCAATTCCATATGCTCTGTCAAACCCTGCGGGATCACAGTCCTATGCTGGTAGCACCGTTGCTTATGACGTAGCCTTTGGTGGCATCCCGTTTTTCCTTAATACCAGTGATGAGAATGCTTATCGTCGTGTAACTGCTCAGTATCGCAAGCAACAAATTGATATGAGCCGTGAACCTGGTGAGCAGACAATCACCGGTTGGTGGCTACGCTCACAGTCAACCTTCCACCTTGGTCAAGGCGTTAAGTTTTTTGAGCCAGCCCAAGATGAAACCCTGCGCTACCAATACACCTACAGCAAGGGTCTTAATATTTGGGAAAAGGGTCAAGCAACCCTTCTTAATGATGTAGATAACTACCACTACACAGAAGGTAACTTACAGCCTAACAAGCGCCCATTCCAGATTACTCGATCTATTAGACCTAACTGGACTATTACTAATAAAGCGCTTACCTCCAACGTGGCAACGCTTACTATCGGTAGCCACAAACTTACTGTGGGTTCAACTATCAATGTTGATAACGTGGACTCCACATTTAACGGCACCTTTGTGCTGACAGCAGTGGCTGCTACAACAATCTCCTACGCTTTAACTGCAGCCAATGTGACCTCAGTTGCATCAACGGGATCTGTCACACAAGATGCCATATTGCTCTGGGATAAGTATGACGTAGACAAAATTGATATTGGTGGCAAGTTAACCCACTTCCAAGATGCTACACCAGACCCAGTATATTCCATCTGCGATGATGGCACCTATGCCTACTGGGTAACTAACGTAGTCTCAGGAACAAGCAAGCTTCACGTCTATAAGAAGTTGCTGACAGATGATGACACTGTATCGCCTACCCTGATGTTTAACGCTACAGGTATTGTAGTTACTAACGCAGTCATTGAGTTCACTAAAGAGCGTTTAGTTATGGCAGTTAACAACTCAATCTATGAGTTTGCCACATCAGCAACTGCGTTACCTACAGCAGTCTATAGCCACCCTAATGCATCCTTTACCTATACCAGCATTACATCATCCGGTGCTGCTATTTACCTATCTGGCTTTAACGGCATCCAGTCAACTATCCAGAAGTTTACCTTGAGCACATCTGGTTCTATGCCTACACTGACATCTGCTATTACTGCAGCTGAACTACCAGTAGGTGAAGTTGTCTATAAGATTTATTACTACCTTGGCTTTATGGCTATCGGTACAAACCTTGGTCTTCGTATTGCTGAAGTATCAGTCAGCGATGGTTCTATTGCCTATGGCCCGTTACTCTTTAAGACAGATCAACCTGTCTACGATGTGGCCGGATATAACCAATACCTTTGGGCAGCAACTGGCGTTGATGGTAACCCAGGATTGACTCGCGTAAACCTAGGTCAACAGGTTGGAACTAACCTAGTCTTTGCCTACGCTTGGGATTTGTATGACCCAACGACTACAGGTTTTATTACAACATCGTGTTCCTTTGCAGGCAATACAGACCGCCTAGTATTTTGTACAGCAAACAATGGCGTAACCAATGGTAAGAACTACATTGAGACAGCTACACGCCTAACACCTACAGGTACTATGCGTACTGCTTTTGTTCGCTACAACACCCTTGAGAATAAAATCTTTAAGTTCTTACAGCCACGCTACGAATCAGTCAATGGTTCACTTGCTATCTACTCTATTGATGCTTACAACAATGAGTATTCAATCGGTTACTTTGACCAAGGCGCAGACATTACCCAGATTGGTATTTCATACCCTGCTACACCTCAGCAATATCTAGGCTTTAAGTTTGTAATGAATCGTTCTAATACTGATAGTAATAAAGGACCACTCTTTACTGGATACCAGATACGAGTATTGCCATCTGTACCACGTCAACGCCTTATCCAGTACCCAGTAGAACTATACGATCACGCAATGGATAAGTTCAATAACCCATCTGGTTATGAGAACGCAGCTTATGACCGTCTGATTACTATGCAGAATATTGAAAACATAGGTGACTTAATTAAGGTTGAAGACTTCCGTACCGGTGAGTCCTACCTTGGACTCATCGAAGAGATGGACTTTATCAACCGCACACCAACTGATAAGCGATACTCCGGTTACGGTGGACTATTGCTTATCACTATCAGAACGGCATAGGAGCACTATCTTGTCACCGTCAGATTGGTCGGGCATTGTTTATGCCTACTTCTTTGTAGGAACAGCAGCATTGTACGGGTTGTGGAAAGCATTTCATCACGCTATTAAAACAATAGTTGAGATTGCTTTAACCCCAGTATGTGATGACCTACAAAAGATTAAGTACCAGCTCTATAACAATGGTGGCGAGTCTATGAAAGATTCTATTGACCGCATTGAAAAAGAAACTATTGAATTGCGTATCAACCAAGCAATTATTAAAACAAGGGTTGAAGAACGATGAGCCAACGTGCAGACTTTATAGCAACAGCCAGTAAAGAGATTGGCACAGTTGAAGGACCAAAGGATAATGAGACAAAATATGGCGCGTTTACTAAAGCGAATTACCTACCTTGGTGCGGCAGTTTTGTTATGTGGTGTGCTAATCAGGTTGGTCTTAAGATCCCAAATGTCGTAAGTACAGTAGCTGGTGTAGCAAAGTTTCAAGGCACAGGTGCTTGGTCTAATGCAGCCACTGCCAAGCCCAAGCCTGGCGACATAGTATTCTTTGACTTCGCACCAGGCGGTGCTCCAGTAGAGCACGTTGGTATTGTGCTCAAAGATAACCTTGATGGAACTGTTACAACCATTGAGGGCAATACTTCACCTGAGCATAAGACATCAGGTTCACAGGCAAACGGTGGAGAAGTAGCAGAGCGCATCCGCGCTTACAAGAAAGATAATAAGCGCAAACTCACAGCATTTATTGTTGGCTTCGGGTCACCGAAGTTCAAAGACTAAGGAGATCCAATGAAGTTAAATAACAAAGTAGCAGAGATGTGGGCCAAGTGGTTCGTATCTAACGCACTTGCAGCAGTAGTAATCCTCGGTAAGTCACCACTAGATTTTACAGGATCAGATTGGAAGCACGCAGCTAATGCTCTATGGCTTGCAATCGTTCCAGTAGTAATTGCTTGGGCTAACCCTAAGCACGATTTAACAATGACCACAGCAAAGTAAAGTTTGACTGCGAGGCCAAGGCCCTCGGTTCCCTAACGGGAATCGGGGGCTATTTTTTGTGCCTAAAATATGCCAGAGTTGCTATCGTTATTAAGGTGAGTCTTTAGACGGTGGCAGTTAGCACAGAGCGTCTGTAAGTTAGACGGGTCGTTGTTCCATTTGTCCCCGTCAATGTGGTCAACGTCGAGCTGACTGATATGTACTGGCTTGAACTCGCAGTGTTCACAGTAGTCTTTCTTATGGATTGCGTATGGGTACTGGAGTTTGTTGTAGGCTTTGAGATAGACAGACTTGCACTTATATCGTGCGCTAAGGGTTGCTCTCTTAGAGTCTCTGAGTTTGATTCTAGTAGGTCCACAGACTGAACATATACCAGTCCGGTCCTGCTCGTTAATCGCAGAAAGGCTGTGATTCATCACGATCTACAGGACACGGTAGTTTTACTAGGTTGCCGCAACTAACGCAGCTTCCGTCTAAGAAGTACCAGGATAGTTCGTAGTCATCAAAGGACACCATAGCGTTGAAGACTTGCGACCCACACGGACAGACGTGGATTGGTCCTAAGTCCCGCAAATCGCTTCCTGTGACCTGTGGCAGGGAACGTATAGCGTTCCTGTGTTTCATTCTTGGCAGGGTTGGTAGACGGAGGGAGACGGTAACCTGTCGGTTACCTACCAACTGCGCCCGTGAAGGGCGCCCTGTCTGCTTCTGCTCGCTCACGCTCGCAAGTGTACACAGACATCTGCCTAATATGTGTCTTGCGACACGCTATGACTGGTAAGATACTTTTATGACAATCACTTATCTTGACTGGCTTAGTATCAATAACATTGATTGGGATGGTGAGTAAGTGACTACCCTTGTTGGGATCTCTGGTAACGACTTCGTCGTGATGGCAGCAGATAGCCAAATTACGGACGGTGATCAACGCATCATCTCTATCGAAACACCGAAGATAGTCAGCACTGGTAAATACCTACTCGGTTTAACTGGTGACTCACGACCAGGTGATATCCTTGCCTACGCGTGGAAGCCACCGCTATATCGCGGTGAGGACCCAGTGAGGTTTATGGGCAGCAAGGTACTGCCTAGTATCTCAGCTGCTTTCAAAGAAGGTAACTACGAAGTAGATAACAAGGAGATGAACTTTTCGTTCCTTATCTCATTCGGTGCCAACCTGTTCTCCATAGGCGGGGACCTATCGTTTAATACATCTGAGCGTGGCTTGTTTTCGGCAGGCTCTGGTGGAAATTATGCCCTTGGGTACTTGTATTCTTTGCCAAGTAAGAATTACAATAAACTCGTAACAGCAAGTGTGGTAGCAGAAGAGGCAGTCAGGATTGCATCCTTACTGGATATTAATACGCATCCACCAATACAAGTCATAGCACAAGTGAGGACGGAAAAATGAAAGAGTTGATTTTAGTAGGAGCAATTAGTTTTGTTATTGGGTTTGTCGGTGCGTACTGCTTAGATACTTTCCTAACGTGGAGGGATGACCGAAAGTGGCAATAGAAGATCCAAAGGAATTACTACTGCACGTACTGCACGCTAAGGATGCCAGTCGTGATAGAAGTATGCAGACAGAGGTGGGTCCATCAGAGATTGGTGGTTGTAAACGCAAGGTCTGGTACAGACTGAATGCACAGCCTCATACCAATGAGAACCAGTCAAAGCTAGCAGCGATAATGGGAACAGCGATACACGCTGCCATTGAAGAGGCTATCGGCGCACTCGATCCTGACGCTAAAGAATACTTGGTGGAAACTGAGGTTGCCTACGGTGATATGAAAGCACACGTAGATTTATTTGTACCTAGCACCGGTGCGGTCATTGACTGGAAGACATCTAAGATTAAGAACCTTGGCTACTTCCCATCAACGCAACAGAGGTGGCAGGTCCAGCTTTACGGGTATCTACTATCTAAGAATGGCTATGAAGTTAAGACAGTTAACCTTGTAGCAATAGCACGTGATGGGTCTGAGAAGGACATCAAGGTGCATACAGAGCCTTACGATGAATCAATGGCGTTGACTGCACTTAACTGGTTGGCTAGCGTTAAAGCCAGCACAGTGCTACCAGAGCCTGAGAAAGATCAGTCCTTTTGCAAGGACTACTGCCAGTATTACGACGCAACCGAAGAGATGGGTTGCGGTGGTCTTAAGAAAGAACGTATCGTCCTTAGTGAAGTCGTGATTGAGGACGCAGAAGTTGACAAGCACGCGCTGCACTACATACAGTTAGATGTAAAGATTAAAGAGCTGGAAAAGGAAAGAGAAACCTTAAAAGAATCTTTAGTTGGTTCTACTGGTACTACTGCAAGTGGTATCGAAATAAGCTGGACAACAGTTAAAGGTCGTGAGACAGTTGACTCAAAGGAAGTTGAGAAACTTTTAGGGTTTGTTCCGAAGGTTGTCGGTAATGAATCTGTAAGACTAAACATCAAATCAAACGGAGGAAAGTAAATGGCTGCAAACGAGAACACCAAGTTCCAAGTCAACTACAAGTTGAATGACGGAACACTTATCAATCTTTACGCAACAGATGTAAAGGATCTTGAGACAGGTCTTATGGACCTATCAATGGTGGCAACACTAATCAAGTCAACATCAGCAGAACTAGCAGGCGGTAACGCAACTGCTGCTGCAGTATCAAACATCCAAGCAGCATTCGCTGCAACACCAGTAGCTGCTCCAGTAGAACAGCCTGGCGTTAAGCAATGTAAGCACGGCGTGATGGCCTTTAAGACAGGAACATCAGCACGTGGACCTTGGCAGGGTTATATGTGTGCAGCACCCAAGGGTGCTTTAGATAAGTGCGAGACTATCTGGGTTCGATAACTTATGCGAGGGCCTTGGAACTACGAGGATCCACGCTGTAAGAACATTGACACAGAAATCTTTTATCCACCAGAGGCAGAACATCCACGAGAGATAAGTTATATCTTGTCTATCTGTGGCAACTGTGTACACCAAGTTGAGTGTGCAGACTGGGGAATTAAGAACGAACGCTTTGGTATCTGGGGTGGATTAACTCACGGTAAGAGAGCACATATTCGTAAGCTCAAAGGTATAGTCATTCCGTTTGGAGAGTTCAGTGCTTGATTTACAGCGTGCGTGGGGAACTGTGCTTACCAAAGCCACTCCCCTTCCGGACGTGTGGGTTGCACTAGCAGAGAAGCAGATCAAGTTCCGTAGAGGACAGGTCTGTATGGTTGCTGCTGCACCTAACGCTGGCAAGTCAATGTTTGCACTCATCTATGCAGTGAAAGCAAAAGTACCTACGCTATTTTTTTCAGCAGATACAGACACTACGACTGTAATGTTGAGAGCAGCAGCGCACGCATCAGGACATAACCAAGTGAACGTGGAGCAGAACCTTTCGACTGACTCACACTTTTACGATGGTGCATTTGATAAGTTAAAACATATCAAGTGGGTCTTTGATTCCAGTCCGTCACTCGATGATATCGAGTTGGAGATAAAGGCTTATGTCGAGTTGTATGGCCAAGCCCCTGAGTTGATCATCATAGATAATCTTATGAATGTAGCTGCTGAGACAGACAACGAATGGGCTGGCCTGCGTGCGATTATGATGGAGCTGCACGATATGGCACGTAAGACTGAAGCGTGCGTACTAGTACTGCACCACGTCTCTGAGCAATCAGAGTACGGCAGTCCAACAGAACCACCAGCACGTCGTGCTATTCACGGTAAGGTCAGCCAACTACCAGCGCTGATACTTACACTGGGCTACAACCCTGAGTACAATGAACTGAAGATTGCAGCAGTAAAGAACCGCTTTGGTCCACACGCAGCAGATGGCAAGACTTATTCTATACTGAACGTCAACTATGGAGCTTGCCAGATATCAGATAAGAACGCCTACGGCGCTATGCTGGCAAGAGATGCACGACACGGCTACACTGGCAACTATGTACCAGAGGATGAATACGGACACGAGGTGGCAGTGTAATGGCTAGTAGAGAATACCAACATATGCAGAATGAGATCAAGCAACTCAAGGCTGATATGGCTAACCTTGTAATGGCGTTGATTGAACTAAAAGTATTTAAGATTAAGATTGATAATGATGGCAACGCCATCTACGACACAGGTAAAGATGAGCAGCCCAAAGTACAATAAGGCTAAGGGCGCAGCCTTTGAGATAGATGTAATGAAATGGTTTCGTGGTCTGAGTGTACTAGCAGAGCGCTTACGCTTGGCTGGCAAAGATGACGAAGGTGATTTAGTTGTAGTTGTCGCGGGACAGACCTACATACTAGAACTCAAGAACACGGCAAGACTAGACCTGCCGGAGTTCTGGAGGCAAGCAGAAGTTGAGGCGCTTAACTACGCTAAGGCTCGTGGTATCGGGGAAGTGCCACTGCATTATGTTGTAGTTAAGCGTCGCAACGCTGGCATAGAAAAGGCTTGGGTGGTCCAAGACTTAACACAATGGTTAAAGGAGAAACAATGATGCCAATTCCAGGTGGAGAAATTACAAGCACAGAAACTTGGGGCGTTGCCCCAGTAACAGATGAAGCTATCGCTGCAGCAGATGCAGAAGAGGCAGTAGAAGAGTACATACCAGATGCGGCACTCGAAGAATGATCTGCTCGGACTGCGCCAAGGCAGGTGAAGAGAACAAGGCTAGTCATTTCAAGCGTGCTGCACATTGGCACAGCAAGTGCAATGTTAAGGGGTGTGTATGCCAGCACAGGACTGGAGCAGGGTACGTAAAGGCGGTAAGTTCAGAGGAAAAGTTGACGCAAACGACATCCCAATAGATGCCATCGTCAGATTCTTTGGCGGTGAAGTAAGAGAAGGCAAGTCAGCTAGCGTTCGTTGCTGCTTGCATACAGACAGCAGACGATCTGCTGTTATCAATACGTACGACAACTTGTACTACTGCCATACCTGCGGTAAGGGTGGCAATGCAGCTAACTTAGTGTGCATACTAGAGAACTTGGAGTTTAACGATGGCCTCAAACGTGCAATCGAAATTGCAGCTGGAAGCGGCGCAGCGATACGCACAGCAGATAAGTCCAGAGGCTCTAGTCGTGTTAGCCGAACGTGGGATATCTGAAGAGGTAGCAGCGCTTTATATGCTAGGCAGTGTCGTTGATCCTATGAACGGTCACGAGATGGCTGAGGGCTGGATATCTATTCCATACATCACCGCTATGAACCACTGCGTAGGCTTTAAGTTTCGTAGATTAGATGATGGCAAGCCTAAGTACGGTAGCCCTACTGGGCAGAAGGCACACCTGTATAACGTAGTGGACTGCACTATCTTGAGTAAGCACATCATTGTATGTGAAGGTGAGTTAGATACAGTCATAGTCTCAGGCGTACTAGGTATCCCAGCAGTAGGTATCCCTGGAGTGCAGGCTTGGAAGCCACACTTTGCTAAGTTACTTAACGGCTATGACAGTGTGTATATCGTAGGAGATAACGACGTCAAAGAAGACGGCTCTAATCCTGGAGCTGAGTTTGCTAAGCGCGTGGCGTCTGAGGTATTGAACAGTGTAATTGTTACACTTCCTCCTAATATGGACATCAACGACTACTACTTAGCCTATGGCGCAGAAGCGACACAGACTTTGTTAGTAGGAGAGCAGAATGGATAAGGCAGAATGGCAACAGATGATACAGACTTTGCATACTATGGGCTTTCAAATCTTAGAGATCAATATGGAAACAGAGATCTTAGTGGTCAGACCTATACCGACAAGGTAGATGAAGCCTTCATTGCAGATGTCTGGCGCATTATGGACCAAGCTGGCAACCTGCTCGTGCGTAAGCACCACGACTACGGCCCAAAGAATATAGCGCACTCACCAGGTGGACCGCTTAACGGTTTGCGTGTGCGTATGTGGGACAAGATTGCACGCATCAACAACCTATTAGATTCCGGTGTCAAGCCAAGCAACGAGTCGTTGCGTGATTCATACTTAGACTTACTTAACTATTCTGCTATTGCAATGATGGTACTCGATGGCGTATGGCCAGAGGTACAGGAATTAGATTGTGACTGAATTAAACCCAGCTATCTTTGATATCGTACCCAGTATTGCACGCGTTGTGCATAACCAATACAACAGGTATGTAGATAGAGATGATCTTAAGCAAGAGTGTATGCAGTGGGCGCTCACGCGTGCTGAATATATTAACGAGCAGCTAAGCGTAGAAGATGCTACTGAGCGCAGACATAATGAGCAGAAGATAGCGTGGCAAATGAAGCGCGTAGCAGAGCGCTACGCACGCAAGGAGAAGGCAGTTAAGTCTGGCTACCAGCTAGGCGATGAGGCTTACTACCAACTAGGTACGCTTGGTCAATTACTACCCTTCGTTATCGCCTCAGTGATAGATGGCACAGTGCTAGAGCAAGCGCAAGAGATGATTAAAGATGGACAACCTAAAGGTTCTTCCTCACCCGCAGAAGGTGGCAACCTGCTTGCGATGCTACTTGATATCAAGAAAGGGTACGAAGGATTAGAGCAGGAAGATAAGCGCATACTAATGTTGCGCTATCACGAGAACCTTACGCTGGCACAGATAGGTGAGATACTAGAGTGCCACTTGACTACAGCAGATCGCAGATGCGACCACGCTTTGCGTGAGCTGAACTCTAAACTCGGTGGGCCTAGCCCTTTCCAATGAACGAGTTAGTACTCTTTGACTTTCTTAAACTTAATCTTTACCCAGACTTAGAGCGAGCACCTGGTATCTACGATGCCTTTGACTGCCATAGTGCAAAGGCCGGTCACTTCATTGAATTGAAGTGTCGCCAAACCCATTATTCTACGCTACTTATACAGCAAAATAAGTATCGCAAACTGATTGAGCAAGCCTACCACCGCGACCTCTTGCCCTTCTATATCAATAGCACCCCGCTTGGTATTTACTCTTTTGATCTTACAGACTTAGATGAACCTGAGTGGTTCACCCAACCAATGCCAGCAACAACGGAGTTTGAAAACACTAACAAGATAGATAAGATAGTAGGCTATTTGGATATCGAGGAGGCAGTGAAGCTATGACATATGAGTATGAGTGCAGTAAGTGTGGAGATAGGTACACAATGGAACGCAAGATGACAGATCCGGAAGAGTTCCCGCAGTGCAGTCTTTGCCATAAACCTATGAGTCGTTTGTGGTCTGCTCCCAGTGTGGTGTTCAATGGTACTGGCTTCTATAGTACGGACAACAAATGACCGAAGGATTCTACAAGACTGATACATACAAGACATCTAACGATGATACTTGGACTACTCCTCGTGACTTCTTCGATAAACTTAACGCTGAGTTTAACTTTGGTTTAGATGCAGCTGCGCTGCAGTCATCCACTCTAGTACCGGATAACTGGTACGGTCCAGATCACCCTGACCCTGCTGCTCGTGATGCTCTACGCATAGACTGGAACCATAACTCACGTGGCAAACCTATATGGTTAAACCCACCTTACGGTAGAAGTATTAAGGACTGGATGCGTAAAGCGCACAGCGTTGCTTCAGGGGGGGGGTACAGTCGTGTGTCTAGTGCCATCTCGTACTGATACCAACTGGTGGCACGACTACTGCATCAACGCTTACGAGATTAGATACATACGTGGCAGACTTAAGTTTGGTGGGCAGAAAAACTCTGCTCCATTTCCTAGCGCAGTGGTGGTAATGAAATGACATATCCTAATTGGTTTGCACAGACAGCACAGGGTAACTTTGAGCAGTTCCTTACCCCACTAGCAGGGCAAGATAATCTTAAGTTCTTGCAGCTTGGTGTATTTACAGGAGACGTCAGCGTGTGGCTATGTGAGAATATACTTACCGCAGATCATTGCTGGTTGATTGATGTTGATACTTGGGAAGGTAGTGATGAACCTGATCACGAGTCTATGGACTTTGATGATGTCTTCGAAGTGTATAAATCTAAGATTAAACCTTACAAACATAAAGTCTGGAGCTATGAGTCCACTACTACTTGGTTCTTACAGAGCGTACGCAAAGACCCTGACTATGACTTTATCTATGTAGACGCAGACCATACAACTGTCGGTGTCATACTCGACGCTGAATTAGCGTGGCCACAGTTAAAGTCTGGTGGCATTATGGCCTTTGATGATTACACGTGGCAGCACGAGTCCGGTGATCCTCGCCTTGCACCGCAGGTAGGTATTGACCTCTTCCTTCACCGTCACCTTGGTGACTATGAACTACTTGCTAAGAACAACCAAGTGTGGGTGAGAAAGCACTAAGCCCCAACCGGAAAGAGGTAACGGCTGAGGCTTAGCTGTGCCACGAAAGGAGGGCTTGCGTAATGTATCAGCTATCTAACAGTGATGCAAAAACAAACTGACACGGATCGCTTCCTTCCTCCCACTCTTGCACAGCTTCTTCTGACATATATTCTGTACCGCCATCGTGTGTTACACAGAATACAGGGCTGATATAGCCTCTCTTAATTCCGTATCTATACCAGTACTTAAACATCAGTACCAACCGTATCGTCGGTGGAATTCGAGAGCACGGCACGCAGATTTCCGATAGCGAGAGTCAAGGTATCTAATGCCGTGCAGTACTTGGATTCTAGGGTCGCTACTTCGCTCTCCAAGGAGCTGAGCAATTCCGTAAGCCGTGCTTCTTGGTTTGCCCTGAAAATTTCTTGGGCGCGCAAAGTGGTCGAAACGGGATTCAGTGGCCCAAAGGGTGATAAGGCACCCTGTCTCTCGGTTTGTATATCCAAGAGCTTGACTATATTCTCGAATTGTTCGTCTATTTTCACGCTTCTCCTCCATAGTTGCCTTGGTTCGTGCTGAGATTACTGGATTCTGTGTTGCTATTGGTGGTAGTGGATCGTATATCCATACCAGAAGTATTACCGTCAATATCAAGCCACTTACGACCCTGCGCTTCGTCATTCGCCTTCTCCCTCTCCAGTAACTCTGTATAAGTTTCCGGATATAGTTGTGCTAGTTTGACAAGAGCACGATCTCGCGCTCGTCTATAGTTACGCTGGCGTACTGCCATATTTTTAGCAGCTGCCAGCCTTCTCTCTGTCATCGGCTTGCCTCTCTCACTATCGTAGTTATATCTATCGGCTCGCCTACTAGGTAGGCATCATCATCGTCTGTTGTCCAGCCGGATACTAGTATACGGGTGGCGGTAGGTGAATTGGCTATCCACGCAAGAGCTTCTCTCTCCGAGTTGCCACCCCACTCTGCCACCCCTCCCGTATCAACCACTTCATAGAGCAGGATCAGCTCTGATTTAGGCGGGTGAAAGGCGATGACATTACTCATCGCTCTCCTCCTTGCATATATCACACAGCTTTTCAGTACAGCAAATACTTTCTACTGAACATCTATTGCACCAATCTTTATCTAAATCGCATTTACTCATCGTCTCCCTCTCCCTCTTCTGGGAATAGTTTATCCCAGCAGGCAGGGTGCGTGCCGGAAATCAGTATCTCTCGATCTCCGGCGTTCATATCAGGGAAAGCGCGTTGGATATTCTCTCCTTCTTGCCAGTTGGTTACCGCTTGGCGGTCTAAGCTCCAGACTTCATACTGTCCGCAGACAGTACAAGGCTTGGTTTTAATTAGAATTGTGTCACTCATCTTCGCTCACCTTTTCTATTACTACATCGTTATAGCCACGATTAAACCAATCGTTAGCTATGGATATTGCTTGTCCTCTAGTTAATAGGTGCGTATCCATTTCGCTACCACCTACCCATACTGTCCAACTATTCATCATCTCCCTCTCCCTCTTCCTCTTGCACGCCAAAGATACGCTCGAAGGCGCGGTTAGCTCGCATAAGCGCAGCTAAGGTCTGATCTTGCTCTCTCTTCATTTGCTCTTGCATTGTCTCTCCCTCTTTCATCTTGTGAACACTCCTTCCAACTCGATTTGATATTCCATAGGTTCATCTAACGGCAGACCACACTCTTGATCTAGTTTCTGCAAGGCAAATCGTTTAGCGTCTTCCTCGTTGTCTGCATAAACTACTGTAGTGATATTGAATAGGTCATAGACCAGCGTAATTGTGTAGTCGTTCATAGTAAGCACCCACAATTCTTAACGCCTACTAGGTGATCTCCGCATAGCATTATTTCATTATCTTCCATTCTTATCTGGCACTTAGAGCAATAGACTTCTCCCTCTTCCCAATAGGCAGGGCGTCCACAATGCTCAAACGATATATCTTTCATAGGTGTACTATTCCAGCTCATTCTCTCCCTCTTTCTCTATACAGGCAGGACAGATATTGCCCTCTCCCTCTTGATCATCGAAATACTCTTCACATTCCGCACACTTCACTTCATTTAACACGTGGTAAGTCCACGCGTCACCCTCGTAATAGCTCACTCTTCTCCCTCTCCCTCTAGCTCTATTAAATATCTTTCAATCGCTTCTGCTTTATGGTATTCGCTATCGTAATCAAAATTATCTTTAGCGATCTGCAGTGATTCAATGAGCAGCTCTTTAGTAATCATTACTCTTCTCCCTCTTCCATATTCTGCCCTAACGATTAGGTGCAGACTACCGTAGCCTACCGTATAGGTAGGCCACGATAGTACGCAACTAGCTTAGATATACTCGAATAGATCGCCGTCTCCTATAATATCTTCTATATCGGATAGGCTAAAGTCACCGTCTCCCTCATATATAAGGCTATTTAGCTGCTCTACTATCTGCTCTTTCGTATCTCCTATCATTATTCTCCCTCTCTCTCATATTCTTCTGCCGGTATATATTCAATAGAGCCTTTACCCTTACCGTTAAGCCTTACTACGTAAGCTAGTTGCAGATCCATTATTCTTCTCCCTCTCCACAGTCGCATAAATGTCCGCACGTATAGCAGACATAAGCACCGCCCCATTGTGTGTAATACCCATATGTCCGGTATCCCTCTCTATCTTGCACGTAATAGCGCCCGTGTATATCTTGCTTAGCGCCCATTATCTCGCGCTCTTTCTCTAGTGTAAACATACTTTCTCCCTTTACTGTAGTTTAGATCCGGCTAAGCACCGGCCACCGCGCACCGCCTAACACGGTGCGCGATAGTCTCGCGCTTAGACTTATGCGGTACGCATAGGCATAAGTAGAGCTGCCCACTTAATCGAATCGTGCGGAATTGTCACCTTAATAGGCTTGCGCTCACCAGTAAAGCTCATTGTGAGCATAGTGCCGGCCATATTAGAGCACGGTACCTTAGCGAAATCGGCCATAAATGCAGGGTTGAAAGAGATACCCTCCACCGCTGCACTCTCCTCCGGTATTAGGTGCTTATAGGGAGGAAATACGCCGGTGCCTAGTTGCACGGTTAGGCTAGTGCCACCTATCGCCACGCTTAGGCTATCGCCGGCGCGGGTGAAAGTAATCTCGCGCTGGTACTTCTCACTTTTAATCGCTGCAAGGAT
>Ga0209084_1002046_pt1 | contig 16149 bp, 11 predicted proteins | sample C_130820_MF_Meta_FD_187309 | JGI IMG/M metagenome (GOLD analysis project Ga0209084, IMG submission 187309) | Freshwater microbial communities from Lake Croche, Canada to study carbon cycling - C_130820_MF_MetaG (SPAdes) (version 2) | ecosystem: Environmental > Aquatic > Freshwater > Lake... | reverse complement strand
TCGGGGATTTCGATGCCGAAGTAGGGCGCATCCCGGCTGATGTCCCAGTCGCCCAGGCCTTCGCTGGTGCTGCCGTCCGGGTTGGTGCGCACGCTGAACCACTCTTTGACCTTGTTGGCCACTTCGGGCTGCAGCTTGCCGTCTTGCGTCCAGTTTTGCAAAAACTCCACGCAGCGCGGGTCTGACAGTTTGAAAAAGAAATGCTCGGAGCTTTTCAGTTCAGGCCGCACGCCCGAAAGCACCGACACCGGGTCGATCAGGTCGGTGGGCGCATAGACGGCGCCGCAGACTTCGCAGTTGTCGCCGTACTGGTCTTTGGCGTGGCACTTGGGGCACTCGCCTTTGATAAAGCGGTCCGGCAAAAACATGTTTTTGGCCGGGTCAAAGAACTGCTCAATGGTTTTACGCTCTATCAGCGATCCGCCGGCGCTGTCCGGGATGTCGCGCAGGTCGCGGTAAATCTGGCGCGCCAGTTCGTGGTTTTCCGGGGCGTCGGTGCTGTGCCAGTTGTCAAAGCTGATGTGAAAGCCGTCCAGATAAGGCTTGCGGCCTGCGGCGATGTCGGCGACAAACTGCTGCGGGGTTTTGCCGGCTTTTTCTGCGGCGATCATGATGGGCGCGCCGTGCGTATCGTCGGCACAAACAAAATTCACCTGGTGGCCCTGCATACGCTGAAAACGCACCCAAATGTCAGCCTGGATGTACTCCATGATGTGGCCGATATGGAAATTGCCGTTGGCGTAGGGCAGGGCGGTGGTAACAAATAGTTGGCGCGGCATGGTGGCGGGGCGGCGAACGAGGTCGCCCGTACGGGGGAAAAGGGGTGGATTTTAGTCCGCCCAGCCAAAAAACCGGCAAACCGCCGCCCGTTGCGCCAGCGCGTCGGTCCGGCCCAAGGCCATCAATTCGCGGGTGTAGGCCTGCTCAAAGAGCAGGTAGCTTGCCAGCGCGGCACCCTTGGCGTCCTGGGCAGAGGTAGAAATGCCGACGCCGCCCAGCAGGCTGCGCACCGCAATGGGCAGTGCGCCGATATGGCGGCTGGCGATCTCGTCCAGGCGCTCGCTGGGCGCGATCACCAGCACCTGCACTGGGCGCAAGGCGCTGTCGGTGCGCGCCTGCGCCGGCACCAAGGCGATGGTTTGGTTGATGCGCTGCATGCGCTCGACGTCCACCGCCAGTGCGTCCAAAAAGATACTGGACATCGCATGCCCGGCGATTTGCGCCAGCGAGGGATAGGCGGGCGTCGGACCGGACTGGGCCACGTGCGGCTCGTGCATACGGCCCGCGCCTATGACCAAGATGCGGGCCGCGCCCAGCCGAATGGCTGGTGAAAGTGGGGCGCTTTGGCGCATCGAGCCGTCGCCGAAGTACTCGTGGTGATGGTGCAGAGCCAGCGATTTGGCGGGAAAGATGAAAGGGATGGCCGCCGATGCCATCAAATGCGTGTGGGTGATGGCCGCGCGCACCCCAAAACGTTGCGAGCGCTGCCACGGCAGCAGGCCGCGCACGCCTTGAAAGAAGGTCACGTGCTGCCCGCTGGTGTAGCTCGATGCGCTAATGGCCAGGCCCTTCAGATGCCCTTTGCGCAGCAAATACGGTAGGCGTTGCAACGGTACCATTTCCTGCAGCATGCGCTGTAACGGCGCGTTGTCCAGCAAAGAGCGCGGTTTGATGCGCCACCAGCGCGCCAAGAGCCAGCCCAGCGACAAAAGTCCGAGCCAGCGCGCCCCGGCGCGCAGCATGCTCAGGCCGCTGACCTGGTAGACCTGCTCGGCGTGCATGTCCTCCCACACCCGGGCAATCTGCGCCACCGCCTGGTCGAAGTCGTCGGCGCCACAGGCCAGCGCCGCCGCGTTGAGCGCCCCTGCTGAGGTGCCGCTCAGTATGGGAAAGGGGTTGGGCCCTAGCGCCTGCCCGCAGTCGCGCCGAATCATGGCGATGGCCTGCAGCACCCCCACCTGGTAGGCCGCACGCGCCCCCCCGCCGCTCAAGACCAGCGCGGTGTCTCCGGTAGCGGGCCTGGCCAAAGGGGTTTTGTCGCTCATGGCGGGCATGGTAACCACCGCGACATGGCCCTGCAATCCGTATGCGCGGCGGGCTTGGCTAGACTCGCTCTCTTTGCGGAGATTGCAATGGCAGTGACAGAACAGGCTTTGTTGGAAGCCCTCAAACAGGTGGTGGATCCGCTGACGGGCACCGATTTCGTATCGACCAAGGCCGTGCGCAAGGTTCAGATAAGCCACGAGCTGGTGCGTTTTGAGCTGGAACTGGGCTACCCGGCCAAGAGCCTCGAAGAGGGTTTGCGCGCTGCTTTGTTGGCGGCCGCCCACACCGTGCCCGGTGTCGCGGCGGTGCAGGTCGATATCCACACCAAGATCGTGGCGCACGCGGTGCAACGGGGCGTGCAGCTACTGCCCGGCGTGAAAAATATCGTTGCCGTCGCCTCGGGCAAGGGCGGCGTGGGCAAAAGCACCACTGCCGTCAATCTGGCTTTGGCCCTGGCGGCCGAGGGCGCGCGGGTGGGCTTGCTGGACGCGGACATTTACGGCCCCAGCGTGCCCATGATGATGGGCATCAGCGGCAAACCGGCTAGCGCCGATGGCAAAACCATGGAGCCGCTGGAAAACTATGGCGTGCAGGTCATGTCGATCGGATTTTTGGTCGCCGCCGACGAGGCCATGATCTGGCGCGGCCCCATGGCCACCCAGGCGCTGGAACAGTTGCTGCGCCAAACCAATTGGAAAGACCTCGATTACCTGGTCGTTGACATGCCCCCAGGTACCGGCGACATCCAACTCACCCTGAGCCAGCGCGTGCCCATGACCGGGGCAGTTATCGTCACCACGCCGCAAGACATCGCCCTCCTGGACGCCAAAAAAGGCATCCGCATGTTCGAGAAAGTCGGCGTGCCGATTTTGGGTATTGTGGAAAACATGGCCGTCCATGTCTGCAGCAACTGCCAGCACGTGGAGCACATCTTTGGCGCTGACGGTGGGCGCAAACTGGCCCAGGACTACCAGGCCGACTACCTGGGCGCTTTGCCCCTGGCCATGCAGATCCGCTTGCAGGCTGACAGCGGCACGCCCACCATGGTGGCCGACCCGCAAGGGGCCGTGGCAGCGATATACCGCGACGTAGCTCTGAAATTGGCAGTGGCCATTGCGGCGAAAAACAAAGATTTTTCGGGCAAGTTCCCCACAATCACCGTTTCCAAGAGTACCTAAGGGCGCTTCGGGATCCCGTGGCCTAGGGCTTACCCTTGGGGCGGAAGGTTTTGTAAGTTTCCCTTAAGGTGGCGACTCCCATACTGTGTCGCGGTGCTTAAGCCGTCGACTGGCAGGGGGCGATGGTTAAGGCTTTTGCTTCGCTAAATATACTTAAAGAGGAGACGATATGACAGCTGAGAATCCAGGTTTGCTTGACAAGGAGCGCATCATCGCAGGGCCAGGCTATAACCGCTGGCTGGTACCGCCGGCCGCGCTGGCCATCCATTTATGTATTGGCATGGCCTATGGCTTTTCGGTGTTTTGGCTGCCATTATCCAAAGCGCTGGGTATCAAGGAGGCCATTAAATGCGGCCCGGACGTGGGCTTTTGGGCGCAGCTCTTCATCACCACCTGCGATTGGCAAATTTCCACCCTGGGGTGGATGTACACCTTGTTTTTTGTGCTGCTAGGCACCAGTGCGGCCACCTGGGGCGGCTGGCTCGAGCGCGCCGGACCGCGCAAGGCCGGAGTGGTTTCGGCGGTATGTTGGTGCGGCGGCATGTTGATCTCGGCGCTGGGCGTCTACCTGCACCAGTTCTGGATGATGGTGATCGGCTCGGGCGTGATCGGCGGCATCGGGCTGGGGCTGGGCTATATCTCGCCGGTGTCCACGCTGATTAAATGGTTCCCGGACCGCCGGGGCATGGCCACGGGCATGGCCATCATGGGCTTTGGCGGTGGCGCCATGATCGGCTCACCTTTGGCCAATGACCTGATGAAGCACTTTGCCAGCGCCACCGATGTGGGCGTGATGCAAACCTTTATCGTGATGGCGCTGGTGTATTTTGTATTCATGATGGCTGGCGCATTTGGCTACCGCGTCCCCGAAACCGGCTGGAAACCCGAGGGATGGACACCTCCACCGGCGCAGACCGACAACGCCATGATTACCCAGCGCCATGTTCATGTGACCAAAGTGTGGGGCATTCCGCAGTTCTGGCTGATTTGGATGGTGTTGTGCATGAACGTGAGCGCCGGTATCGGCGTGATTGGCATGGCCTCACCCATGTTGCAGGAAGTCTTTGGTGGCAGTCTGATCGGCCTGACCGCCAAATTTGGTGAGCTCGACAAAGACCAGCTCAAGGCCATTGCCACGGTGGCTGCCGGATTTACCGCCTTGCTGAGCTTGTTCAATATTGGTGGACGCTTCTTTTGGGCCAGTTTGTCCGACAAGATGGGCCGCAAAATGACCTATGTGGTCTTCTTTGTGCTGGGCGGCCTGATGTACTTCAGCGTGCCGGGCAGCTCCACGGCAGGCAATATCGTGCTGTTTGTAGCGGCGTTCTGCGTTATTTTGAGCATGTACGGCGGCGGTTTTGCCACTGTGCCGGCCTATTTGGCCGATTTATTTGGCACCCAGATGGTCGGGGCTATCCATGGACGTCTGCTTACTGCCTGGGCGACGGCTGGTGTTCTGGGCCCGGTGGTGGTCAATTACATGCGGGAATACCAGCTCGGACTGGGGATTCCGCGTGAGCAGGTTTACAACCAGACAATGTATATTCTCGTAGGCATGCTCGCTGTCGGTCTCATTTGTAATCTTTTGGTTCGCCCCTTGGATGACAAATGGTTTATGACCGAGGAAGAATTGGCCCAGGAAAAGCGCTTGGCCCACGAACGGGCGGCCGCCTCCGAGGTGGTTCGCCAGGGCGAAGCGCCAAGCGATACGGTCAGCCCTGCGGTCGTGGCGCTGGCCTGGTTGGCGGTCGGATTGCCGCTGGCTTGGGGTGTTTACCGAACCTTGCAAAGCGTGGCTAAGTTTTTCGTTTAATTCGCTTTTAGGCATCTCGGACCCCGAGTCTGCGAAATTTCGCGGCCTCGGGGTTTTTATTATTCAGCGGCGCAAGGCTCTTGCCCCGCAAAGTACTGTGCAAGAATCTTTGTATGACTAAGCAAACGCCTCACCCATCGCCCGAAGTGGTCCGCCTTGGCACGGTCGAAGATATGCGTAAGCGCATCCGCAGCAAAAGCAAACTCAAGGGCCGCCAGCCCGAAGACGCTGCGGTTCATGAAGTGCACGATTTGCTAGGCGAGGGGCCTTTTGCCCGCGACATGCTCATCGAGTACCTGCACCGCCTGAACGACCACTTCCGCTGCCTGCACGACCGCCACCTGGTGGCGTTGGCCAAGGCTTTGCGCATTGGCATGGCCGAGGTCTTTGAGGTGGCCACTTTCTACCACCACTTTGAGGTGCTGCGCGGTGATGCGCAGCCTTCCGCCGTAACAGTGCGGGTTTGCGACGGCCTGAGCTGCGAGTTGGCCGGAGCCAAAGACTTGCTGGCGCGCCTGCCGGCCATTTTGGGCCGCCCGGATGTGCGCGTGATCGCCGCTCCCTGCATCGGCCGCTGCGAGCAAGCCCCGGCTGCGGTGGTGGACCAAAACCCGGTGCCCTTTGCCACCGCTGAGCGTGTCGCTGCCGCCGTGCAAACCCATGCCTGCGCGCACCCGAGCGCGGCCCAAGCCGCCGACTTTGACGCCGCCGCGCTCAGCGAAAAGCCTATCTCCCCGGCCAGCGCCGACGTGCAGGTAGCGCCTGCCTATGTGGGGCTGCAAGCCTATGTGGCCCAGGGTGGATACCAGTTGGCTACGGCGCTCTCGCAAGGCAAGGCGGATGCAGAAAACATCATCAAAGCCATGGAAGATTCGGGCCTGCGCGGCTTGGGCGGCGCGGGGTTCCCGGCCGGGCGAAAGTGGCGCATCGTGCGCGATCAACCCGCACCTAAACTCATGGCCGTCAATATCGACGAGGGCGAGCCTGGTACCTTCAAGGACCGCACTTACCTGGAGCGAGACCCGCACCGTTTCCTGGAAGGCATGCTGGTCGCAGCGCAGGTGGTCGGCATCGACGCTTGCTACATTTATTTGCGCGATGAATACCATGGATGCCGCGCCATCCTGGAGCATGAAATAGCAGTATTACAGGCGAATCCGCCATGCCCGCTGCCCGCTATTTATCTGCGCCGTGGCGCCGGTGCGTATATCTGCGGCGAAGAGTCGGCCATGATTGAAAGCATCGAAGGCAAGCGCGGTGAGCCGCGTATGCGCCCGCCCTACATCGCACAAGTGGGCCTATTTGGCCGCCCCACGCTGGAACACAATTTTGAAACCCTGTACTGGGTGCGCGACATCGTGCAAAAAGGCCCGCAGTGGTTTAGCAGCTTCGGGCGCAACGGGCGTAAAGGTTTGCGCAGCTTTAGTGTCAGTGGCCGCGTGAAGCACCCCGGCGTGAAATTGGCGCCTGCCGGTATTAGCCTGCGCGAATTGGTCGATGAATACTGCGGCGGCATGGCAGATGGGCACAGCCTGTACGCCTATTTGCCCGGCGGTGCATCGGGCGGCATATTGCCCGCCAGCATGGCTGATATTGCACTGGACTTTGACACCTTGCAGCCGCATGGTTGCTTTATCGGCTCGGCCGCGGTTATCGTGCTGGGCGATAAAGACAAGGCGCGCGATGCGGCGCTCAACATGATGCGTTTTTTCGCGCACGAGAGCTGCGGCCAGTGCACCCCCTGCCGCGTCGGTACCGACAAAGCGGCCACCTTGATGCAAGCGGCGCATTGGGATCACGAGACGCTGGAAGATCTCAATATCGTGATGACCGACGCTTCGATCTGCGGCCTCGGCCAGGCAGCGCCCAATCCTGTGCGATGTGTTCAAAAATATTTTCCTCAAGAGGTGGCCTGATATGAATGCACCGACCAAGCTGTCTGAAGTGACGCTCAAAACCATAGAGTTCAAGCTCGACGCGCAAACCATCCACGCCTATGAGGGCGAAACTATTTTTAAAGCCGCTAAGCGCCATGGGGTGGATATTCCGCATCTTTGCTACAAAGACGGTTACCGCGTCGACGGTAATTGCCGCGCCTGCGTGGTCGAGATCAAAGGTGAGCGCACCCTGGCCCCGAGTTGCTGCCGCAGTGCCACCGAAGGGATGGAAGTGCAGGCGCAGAGTGAGCGGGCGGTGAAGAGCCAAAAGATGGTGCTGGAGATGCTGCTCTCCGATATGCCGGATACCGGGTACAAGTGGAATGATGCGGTTTCCTCCGGCGCTGCTGCGACCGGCGAAGGGCCGGGTGCCTTAGGGCGCGAACGCAATGCGGCTCCCGGCCCTTCGCCGGACGCAGCTGGGGCTATGGTCGGGCAGCACGGGGAGTTGACCGATTGGGTGCAGCGGATGGGTGTGTCGGTGCGGCCTGCGCTGAAGGCCTTGCGCCGCGAGCAGCCTGCGCCTGATTTTTCGCACCCCGCGATGGCCGTCAATCTGGATGCTTGCATTCAATGCAACCGCTGCGTCCGTGCGTGTCGGGAAGAGCAGGTCAACGACGTCATTGGCTACGCCATGCGCGGATCGCACAGCGAAATTGTGTTTGATTTGCATGACCCGATGGGCGACAGCAGCTGCGTGGCCTGCGGCGAATGCGTGCAAGCCTGCCCTACCGGCGCGCTCATGCCTAAGACGCAAGTGGGCACGCAAGTAGTGGACAAAAAAGTGGACTCGGTGTGTCCGTTTTGTGGCGTTGGTTGCTTGCTAACCTACAATGTCAAAGACAACGCCATCGTCAGCGTGGATGGGCGCGACGGCCCGGCCAACCATAGCCGCTTATGCGTAAAAGGCCGCTTTGGTTTTGACTATGCCGCCAGCCCGCAGCGCCTGACGGTGCCACTGATTCGCAAAGCCGGTGTGGGCAAGGACCCGGAGCAGATTAACCACCTCAACCGCGATACTGCCGATTGGTCAGCCGTGTTCCGCGAAGCCACTTGGGAAGAAGCCATGGCGCTGGCCGCCGGTGGGCTCAAAGGCTTGCGTGATGCACATGGCCCCAAATCGCTGGCCGGTTTTGGCTCGGCCAAAGGCAGCAACGAAGAAGCGTATTTGTTCCAAAAGTTGGTACGCACCGGCTTTGGCAGCAACAACGTGGATCATTGCACCCGCTTGTGCCATGCCTCCAGTGTGGCCGCTTTGCTAGAAGGCGTGGGCTCGGGCGCGGTGAGCAACCAGGTCAATGATGTGGAGCACGCTGACTTGATTTTTATCATCGGTTCCAACCCCACGTCCAACCATCCCGTGGCCGCCACCTGGATGAAAAACGCCGCTAGGCGCGGCGCCAAAATTGTGCTGGCTGACCCACGTATTACCGACATCGGCCAACACGCCTGGCGCACCTTGCAGTTCAAGGCCGATACCGACGTGGCCATGCTCAATGCGCTGATCCACACCGTGATCGAAGAAGGCCTGGTCGACGAAACCTTTATTGCTAACCGCACCAGCAACTACGAAGCGCTGCGCGACAACGTGAAAGGCTACAGCCCCGAAGCCATGGCGCCCATTTGTGGCATCCCGGCGCAAACCTTGCGCGAAGTGGCGCGTGCATTTGCCAAGGCCAAAGGCGCGATGATTTTGTGGGGCATGGGCATTAGCCAGCATGTGCACGGCACCGACAATGCGCGCTGCCTGATCGCGCTGGTCAGCGTTACCGGCCAGATTGGCAAACCGGGCTCCGGCCTACATCCGCTGCGTGGTCAAAACAATGTGCAGGGCGCGTCGGACGCGGGTCTCATCCCCATGATGTTCCCCAACTACCAGCGGGTGGACAACATGGCGGCGCATGCCTGGTTTGAAGACTTCTGGGGCAGCAAGCTAGACGACAAGCCCGGCTACACCGTGGTCGAGATCATGCGCAAAGCGCTGGCCGAGGACAGCGATCCGCACAAGATTCGCGGCATGTACATCATGGGCGAAAACCCCGCCATGAGCGACCCGGACCTCAACCACGCACGCCATGCGCTGGCTAGCCTGGACCACTTGGTGGTGCAAGATATTTTCATGACCGAAACCGCCTGGTTGGCCGACGTGGTGTTGCCCGCCACCGCTTGGCCTGAAAAGACCGGCACCGTCAGCAACACCGACCGCATGGTGCAACTGGGTAAACAAGCCCTGAACCCGCCCGGCCAGGCCCGCGCCGATTTGTGGATATTGCAAGACCTGGCTAAGCGCATCGGTTTGCCTTGGGATTACCAGGGCGAGCACGATGGCGTGGCCGCCGTCTATGACGAAATGCGCCGCGCCATGCACGCTGCTATTTCGGGTATTACCTGGGAGCGTTTGCAGCGCGAATCCAGCGTCACTTACCCCTGCCTGAGCGAAGACGCGCCAGGCTCGCCCACCGTGTTTATTGACAAATTCCCCACCGCCAGTGGCCGGGTCAAACTAGTGCCTGCCGACATCATCCCTGCCAACGAGCGGCCTGATGCGGCTTACCCCTTTGTGCTGATTACCGGTCGCCAACTGGAGCATTGGCACACCGGCAGCATGACGCGCCGTGCCAAGGTGCTCGACGCCATTGAGCCCATGGCCACTGCGTCCATGTGCGGCGCGGACTTGAAGGCGCTGGGCATGGACGCGGGCGACATCATCACCATCGCCTCGCGCCGAGGCGAAGTGGCGCTGCATGTGCGCCGCGACGACGGCACGCCGCAAGGCGCGGTGTTCGTGCCTTTTGCCTATTACGAAGCGGCAGCCAATGAGTTGACCAATTCCGCGCTGGACCCGGTGGGCAAAATCCCCGAGTTCAAGTACTGCGCGGTGGCCGTGAGCAAAGGCGGCACCACGCGCGAGAACGCGGGCTTTGGTGTGAATACGCCCGTGGCCCACGCCTGAGCATGACCCAGGCACCGGTCGGTCCGCGCTTGCCCCGCCTGAGCCAAGCGCAGGCGGCGGTGACGCGCACGATCGAGGTGCGCAACGAATACGGCGAAACGCAAAGCCTGCAAATTCCCGCAGAGCGCGCGCTCACGGTGTATGTGGACAAGCGCGAAATCGTCACCCTTATGACCCTGGGCGCGCAGCCCGAGTGGCTGGTGCTGGGCTATTTGCTCAACCAGCGCTTGGTCGCCTCGGCGCAGGAGGTGGAGTCCATCACCGTGGACTGGGAAGTGGGCGCCGCCGCCGTCAAAACCTACGCGGGCATTGCCGATCTGGCACAAAAAACCGCCAAACGCGTAGTCACTACGGGATGCGGGCAGGGCAGCGTGTTTGGCGATTTGATGGCCGACGTGGACAGCATCGATCTGCCCCCGGCCAGCATCACGCAAAGCCAGTTGTATGGCATCGTTAATACCATTCGCCTCAACGACAGCATTTACAAAACCGCAGGTTCGGTACACGGCTGCGCGCTCTTTCAGGGCGAGCGCATGCTAATGTTTGTGGAAGACGTGGGCCGCCACAACGCCTTAGACGCCATCGCCGGCTGGATGGCGCTGCAGCCCCATGAAGCCAGCGGTCAAGGCGCGCGCACCGGCATGGCGGCGCATGACAAAGTGTTTTACACCACCGGCCGCCTGACCAGCGAGATGATCATCAAGTCCGCGCAAATGGGCGTGCCCATCGTCATCTCGCGCAGCGGCATCACCCAAATGGGCCACCAGGTCGCCCAAGGCCTGAACCTGTGCGCCATCGGCCGCGCCACCAACAAACGCTTTTTGTGCTTTAGCGCGCCAGAGCGCTTGCTGCTAGAGCCGGAGTTGGCCGGGGCGCGGTTGAAGGTGGCTTGAGCGGCTTGGTTACCGCTCAGCCGCCCCCGCCAACAATTCCCCCATCCCACCCGGCACCACTCCGCGTGCCAGCATGCCTTGGAAGGTTTCGTACACATTGGTCTTGGAGCCGGCCTTGCGCAAGCTGTCTTCGTCGTTGAACCAAACGTAGACGATGACCTTTGTGGGGCTGGATGCAAAGCGAAAGAACAAACGGTAGCGCTCGGGCAACCCTCTTTTTACCCGGCGCCAGTGGGTATTTTGGGCGCCTAGGGTTTTGCCCAGCCGGAACTCGGGGGCGTCGGGGTTGCTGGGCACCGTGTCGGTGATGGCTTTGTACACCGAGGCCAGCAGCTTGGTTTTGGGGTGGGTTTTGTAGGTTTTGGGCTTTTCGCGGGCTAGTTGGGTCACCGTGGCCTCGAGTTCGTCGAGGGCGGCTTGGAAGATGCGAAAGTAATACAGGCGCCAGTCTTTGGCGAGGGTTGGCATGGGCTTACTCGGTGGCTACGCCTTTGACCAGCTTGGCAATGCGCCGCAATTGCGCGGCGTCTGCGGCCACGATGTCTTCCGGGCGCGCGCCCATTTGCTTTTCCAAAAAACCCAGAAAACTGGTCAGCACCGGGTCCTCCTCGGTGTCAGCGGGTTCAGATAGAGGCTTGGCCGACATTAGCACCGCGCCGTCGGCCACCACCGTCAGTTGGACTTTGCCCGCAAACTCGGGGTGCGCCTGAAAAAAACGGGCGGGCAGGCGCATGCCCCTAGAGTTGCCAACCCGCACGATGCTGCCTTCGTAGTGCGATGCTGTGTTGGTTTCAGCCATGGTGCCTCCTATGAGGTGGTTACAAATGTAATTACATATTATAAGTGCCTGAGCGGGGTAAAACAAACCGTCTGCGATGCAGCTTGATTTGCGTTTGGAGATAGCCATTGATTGGGTATTGCTATCATCCAAGCGTGACCGGAACCCATCGCAAAACTCTTGGAAAAGTACTTGCCGCCCTCGTCAATGGGAAATTTGACTTGCAAAAAGGTGCCATGCCGTGAGTAACGTAATGCACTACGAGGGCTATACCGCCAGCATGAAGCTGGAAAAATCCCCATGCGCACCAAGCTGTCCAAAGCGCCCGCTTCGGCCCCACGCCAAGGCGGCCTATGACTTCCAATAAGCAGCAATTGACTAAGCCGCCCATCCCCACGAGCGCCATCACCGGCCTGGTCTTGGCCGGTGGCCGGGGCAGCCGCATGGGTGGGGTGGACAAAGGCTTGCAGTCATTCGACGGTTTGCCCCTGGCCATGCATACCTTGCGGCGCTTGCAGGCGGGCGGCGGCCTGGGTGCCTACATGCTCAACGCCAACCGCAATCTGGATGTGTACCAGCAGTTTGGCGTGCCGGTGTACGCTGACGCGGTCGGTGATTTTGCAGGCCCGTTGGCGGGCTTTTTGGCTGGCCTGGACCATTGCCACACCGACTACCTGCTGGCCGTGCCTTGCGATACGCCGCTGTTTCCCGCCGACCTGGTGCCACGCCTGGCCCAGGCACTTGCAGGCAGCGGCGCGATGCTTGCCATGCCCAGCGCGCCCGAGGCGGACCGGCAGGGCAGCAGTCGCATGCGCCTACAGCCCGTGTTTTGCCTGATGCACGTCAGCGTAGCGGCCGGTTTGCGCCAGTACATGCTGGGCGGTGGCCGCAAGATTGACACCTGGTTTACCCAGAGCGCCGGGGCGGTCGTGCCTTTTGATCGGCCAGGCGACGATCCGCAGGCCTTTTTTAACCTCAATACCTTGGACGAACTCGCCCAGGCACAGCGGCCTTAGCCGGTGCGTGCCCAGCGGCGCAGCACCCAGGCCAGCGCTACGCCCACTAGCACGGCGGCCACCAAATCGACCAGCAGCGTGAGCGCAAAAGTCACCCACAGGACCACCTGGTCGGCCCTGCCACTGCGCAGGGCGAAGTGCCCAAAGTGCTTGAGGTCGCTCATGTTGTAGGCCACCACAAACAAAATAGCCGCCAGCGCGCACAGCGGAATTTGCGCGGCCAGCGGCGCCACAAAAAGCAGGGTGGCCACCAGCGTCAGGCTGTGTGTGATGCCGGCCACCGGGTTGGTGGCGCCGTTGCGGATATTGGTGGCGGTACGGGCAATCGCTCCGGTGGCGGCAAAGCCGCCCAACAGGGGCGCGGCCATATTGGCAATGCCCTGGCCAATAAGCTCTTGGTTGGAGTCATGCTCCATACCTGCCATGCTGTCGGCCACCACGGCCGAGAGCAAGGATTCAATCGCCCCCAGCAAAGCAATCGAGCAGGCCGGCCCCAGCAGTTGCAGCAGCACCGCCGGGCGCAAGTCAGGCCATTGCAGCGCGGGCAGGCCCTGCGGGATGCCGCCAAAGGCGCTGCCAATGGTTGCCACACCCTCCCAGCCACCTACGGCTTGCAGCACGGTCGCCACCACCATGGCCACCAGTGGCCCGGGTACCCGCGCCATGCCGGGCAGTCGCGGCGCAAAAATAACTAATGCCAGGCTGAGCAGCGCCAGCACCACGGTTGCCGAATGCCACTGGGGCAGCACTTGCAACAGGCCTAGCAGCTTTTCGTGAAAGTGCAGACCGCCGCTGGCGGGCAGGCCCAAAAAGTATTGCCACTGCCCCACAAAAATAATCACCCCAATGCCGGTCGTAAAGCCGGCAATCACCGGTGCGGGAATGAACTTGATGACTCCGCCCAGGCGCAGCACACCCATCAGCACCAGCATCGCCCCGGCCATGAGCGTCGCTATTTGCAGCCCGACGATCCCGTACGTGGCCGTAATGCCGCTCAAGATAGCGATAAAAGCGCCTGTGGGCCCGGCAATCTGCACCCGGCTGCCCCCGAAAACGCTGACCAACAGCCCGGCCACGATGGCGGTGTAAATACCTTGCTCTGGCCGCGCCCCCGAGGCGATGGCAAAAGCCATGGCCAGCGGCAAGGCCACGATACCGACAACGAAGCCAGCCACGATATTGGGTAGCCAACTGGCTTTGCCGTACTGGCCGGCAGCGCGGGATTCGAGCAGTGCAATCATGGGTGTGCTTGGAGTTGCCGGCGTCAGCCAAGTTGGCCAGGCGCACAAAAACATTATGCGCCGCCGTGCGCTAAGCTTTGCGCTCATGCTCGCCACCGACCGCACCCCGCCCTACGTGCATATCGACGCCGCCCAGCGCCGCGTGCACCTGGATGCGCGCGACCCGGCTTTTTATGGCAACCCCAACGCCGCCTACGCCGCGCTGCATGCCCAGTGCCCGCTGTTTTATTGGCAGGAGCAAGCACAGTGGTTTTGCTGTGGCTACGAGCAGGTCAACAGCCTGCTGCGCGACAAACGCTTTGGCCGGCAAATACTGCATGTGGCCACCCGCCAAGAGCTGGGCCTGGCGCCACCCCAGCCGCACCTGCGCGACTTTGACCACAGTGAGCAGTGGTCCTTGCTGGCCTTGGAGCCGCCCGAGCACACACGCTTGCGCACCATGGTCAACCGCGCTTTTGTGTCGCGCCAGATTGAGCGCTTTCGGCCCGAAATCGCAGCGCTGGCGCACCAGCTCATCGACGGCTTTGCCGCCCAAGGCCAGGTGGAATTGCTGGCGGCCTTTGCGGACATCATTCCGGTCACCATCATCGCGCGCTTGCTTGGCGTGCCCGAGGCCATGGGGCCGCAGTTGCTGCGCTGGTCGCACGACTACGTGCGCATGTACATGTTCGGGCGCACCTTGGCCGACGAGCAGGCGGCCAACCAAGCGGCTGCCGAATTTTCCGCCTACGTGCGCAGCCTGATCGCCGAGCGCCGGCGTGCGCCCCAAGACGATCTCATCAGCACCATGATTGCCACCGCGCAGGGCGGCCAGCCTATGGCCGAGGACGAGTTGGTCTCCACCATCATCGTGCTGCTCAACGCCGGGCATGAGGCCACGGTGCACCAGATCGGGAACGCGGTGACTACCATTTTGGACAGCGGCTTGGCTCCGCATAGCTTGTTTGCAGACGAGGCAAGCACCGCCGCAACCGTGGAGGAGTGCTTGCGCATCCGCGCACCAGTGCATATTTTTTCGCGCTACGCGCTGCAAGACGTGGAGCTGGCCTCCGGCGTGGCCCTGCAAAAAGGCCAAAGCATCGGCCTGATTTTGGCCGCTGCCAACCTGGACCCACATAAGTTTTCCGACCCCTTGGCCTTCAGGCCCGCACGCAACGAGGGCGCCAACCTGTCCTTTGGCGCAGGCATTCACTTTTGCATAGGCGCCCCGCTGGCACGCCTGGAGCTACAGGTGGCTTTGCCGATTCTGTTTGCCCGACTGCCGGGGCTGCACCTGGCGCAGCGGCCGGTGGTGAAGGATGTGTACCACTTTCATGGGCTGGAGGCGGTGAATTTGGAGTGGGGATAAGCCCTCAAGCCCAAAGCACCTTCTCCCCCGACGCATACCAGCCGTCCAGCCGGGCGGCGATAGACGTTTCGATATTGCTGCGCTTGATTTTCATGGTCGGGGTGAGCATGCCGTTTTCGATTTGCCAGGGGTGGGCGGCCACGACGATGAACTTCAGGTGCTCGTAGTCCGCTACCTGGGCGTTCACTTGGGCTAGCAAGCTTTGCATGGCTTGCGTCACTTCGGCACGCAAGGCCGGGTCGTTTTGGCGGGGACGCAGGTCTTCGGCCAGCACGACGATGGCAAACGCGGCCTCGTAGCCCAGACCGCCGACCAGCGAGATTTCCACCATGGGGTGCACATTGATCAGGTTTTCGATGGGCGCGGGCGCCACATATTTGCCTTTGCTGGTTTTAAACAGCTCTTTCATGCGCCCAGTTATCTTGAGTTGCCCGTCCGGGGCGACCATGCCCAAGTCGCCGGTGTGGAAAAAGCCGTCGGCGGTGAAGGCCTCGGCGTCCAGGTCTGGGCGCTTGTAGTAGCCCACCAGCTGGCCGGGGGACTTGATCAAAATCTCGCCCTCGGGGCTGATGCGCGCCTGCACGCCAGGGTTGGCAACACCCACATAGCCCGGTTCGCTGAACTGGGGCGTAGCGGTGTGCGAGTAGGCAAAGTCTTCGGTCATGCCCAGGCCTTCGAGCAGTTGCAAGCCCAGGCTGCGGTACCAGCGGATCAGGTCGGCGGGCAAGGGCGCCGAGCCGCTGAAGGCCAAAATCGTCTGGTCCAGGCCCAGACCGGTGAGGATTTTCTTGGCCACGATGCCTTTGACGATGGGGATGCTCAGGAGCAAAGACAGTTTCTTTTGCGGCATCTTGGCAAACACCGCTTGCTGGAACTTGAGCCACAAGCGGGGCACCGACACAAAGATAGTGGGCCGGGCGCGCTGCAAATCGGCGGCAAAGGTCTC